>JABLTO010172623.1_pt1 | contig 11726 bp, 11 predicted proteins | sample 7160091 | NCBI WGS metagenome assembly JABLTO01 (sample SAMN14651225, study PRJNA627086) | human gut metagenome | isolation source: feces | host: Homo sapiens
CGGCAGTTCATAGGAAAAATCCGTGCAGGCACTTTTGCCGATCACCGTTACCCGGCCCGTCGCTTGACGCCGTCGATGGTGGTGGCGGGCACTTCGCTGTGAAGGGCTGCCAGGATCTCGCCCTCGGTGATGGTCTCGCAGCGGCAGATGACCCGGCCGTAAGCGGGCTGCTCCTTCACGAGCTCGGCCTTTTCCTCAGCGGACAGCTCCTTGAAGCGGATGTGGCGGCGGCCATCCTTGTAATCGGCTTTTTCGGCACCCAGAGCGCCGTGCCCTTTCAGGATGCCCACAGCTTCCTCGGCCACGGCGGGGGCGGCGGACAGGCCGGGGGACTTCATGCCGGCCAGGTCGATCCAGCCGGGTGCCTCGGGCTCTTCGCCAATGATGAAGTCGTCCACGTCCAGGTTGGCGCGGACGCCTGCAAAGTTGCGGATGGACTCGCCAAAGTTGATGCTGGGCACGCTGCGCTGGGCCGTGGCCTTGACGAACTCCAGCCCCTTGCTGGTGCAGGAGGTGTCATCGCCATGGACGGGCACTGCATCCGGGCCCACGATCAGGTTGCCGTGGACGGTGGGGGAGACCAGCACGCCCTTGCCCAGCTCGTTGGGGCACTGGAAGATGACGTGGTTCACACGGGTGCCCTCGCTCTTGTCCAGCAGGTAGTACTCGCCACGGGTGGGAGTGATGTGGAAGCTGGCGGGCTCCACCATGCAGTGGACTTTCTCGGCCCAGATACCGGCGGCATTGATGACGTAGCGGGCTTCCACAGTGCCCTGGGTGGTGGTCAGGCGGTAGCCGCCGTCGGCCATGGCCTCAGCGTCTTCCACGCGGCAGCTGCGGCGCAGCTCCACGCCGTTGCGCACAGCCACTTCGGTCATGGCCAGGGCGTACTCCCAGGGGCTGACGATGGCGGCGCTGGGGGCCCACAGGGCACCGCAGACATTCTCGGAGAGGTTGGGCTCCATGGCCAGCGTTTCTTCCTTGGTCAAAATTTTCATATCGGGCACGCCGTTGGCCGTGCCGTTCTCGTACAGGTGCTGCAGGTGGGGCAGCTCGCTCTCGGACAGAGCCAGCACGAGGGAGCCGCACTGCTTGTAGGGAACATCCAGCTTTGCGCAGATCTCCTTGGCCAGCTCCACACCGCGCACGTTCAGCCGTGCCATCTTGGTGCCGGGAGCGGGGTCGTAGCCTGCGTGCAGAATGGCGCTGTTGGCCTTGGTGGTGCAGTCGGCCACGTCGTTTTCTGCCTCCAGAATGACGACTTTGTTCTCGTAGCGCGACAATGCGTAGGCTGTAGCGGCGCCGATCACACCACAGCCGATGATAGCAACATCATACATTACTCTTTTCCTCCTGTCAGTTCCGCCTTGGCCCGTCGGGAGCCGGGGCGCTGTGCTGTTTGTACAAAAAAAGAGCGAACCAAAACAAAGGCATAGCCCCTGCTCGTTTCGCTCATAACTCTTTGAAACAAACAACTTATGTTGGCTCTATCATACCCTCCTGCGGCCCAAATTGCAAGGCGTTTTAGAGGATTTGCACTCGATTTGTAGGAAGCCACAAAAAGCCGCTTTTCTTTTTGCGCATATTGCAGAACATGCGTCTCACATGTTCCAGACCGCCTGATTGGTGGTGGAAATGGCGGTGGCACCGGCATCCAGCGCGGCCATCACATCCTCTTTGTCGGCGATCAGGCCGCCCGTGAGCACCGGCACTTTGGCGTCCGCGCACACCCGGCGCAGAATTTTGGGCATGGTGCCGGGCAGGATGTCCAGACAGTCCGGGAGGTTGGCGGGCATCTTGCCCAGGCTCTCCAGCGAGATGGAGTCCAGCAGGAACACCCGGAGGATGGCAGCCAACCCGAGTTCTTTGGCCCGGCGGATGAACGACTGGCGGGTGGAGATGATGCCGTCGGCCTCGGTCTGGCTGCGGATAAAGTCCACGGCCACCTCTTTGCTGGCAAGGCCCGCAATGAGGTCTACATGGACGATGGCGAATTTGCCCGCCGTGTGGATGCGCTGCACCAGTGTGGAGATATTGCAGATATCGCCATATAGGATAAAGACCACCCGGATATTTTCGTTTTGCAGCGCGTTCTGCAGCCCGTCATCATCCTTGACCGCGGCGATGACGGGCGTTTCCTGAATGGCGTCCATCAGTTCCTGTTTCATGAAATTGAGATTCCTCACTTTCCTGTTTCTAAAATTCTCTCTTCTTCAGAAACATTATGACGGTTTTGCCAAAGAAAAGCAATCTTTTTTGAAAAATTCAACAAGGACACTGGTAAAGATGCTTGATTTTTGGAGAACAAATTCGACAAAACATACAAAGATTTTGCGTTCTGAGAACTTTGTATTGACAAATATGAACATCGTGTGCTACTCTCTGTGCATGGACTTCGGCCTGCGGCAGAACGCGCGCCGGACAGAAAAAAAGATGTGGCACAGCCGCCTGAAAGAGCAACGAGCAGAAGCAGCGGCTTGAGAACGGGAAAGATTTATCCTCTCAAGCTGTAGGTCTGCTCTTTTTTTGTGTACCGGGGGCGGGAGCGGGGCAGCAGGTCTGCTGATCGCTATGAACCCCGCAGACGGTTGAGGAGGGCTCTGCCATGATGAACACCGTGCAGCAAATGTCTTCGTTTGAATTCCAGATGGTCTGCGTGGTGCGGCTACTGCTGGCTTCCGTCTGCGGCTTCGCCATCGGCATCGAGCGCACCAACCGCCTCAAGGATGCGGGGATGCGCACCCACCTCATCGTCTGCATGGGCGCGGCCCTGATGATGCTGGTCTCCAAATATGGCTTTTTTGATGTCTCGCCCCTCACCGAGTTTTTCAAGGCGGATGTCTCCCGCGTGGCGTCCAGCGTGGTCGCGGGCATCGGCTTCCTCGGTGCGGGCATCATCTTTGTGCGCAACCGCAGCATCACGGGCCTGACCACTGCCGCCGGCATCTGGACCACCGCCGGCATCGGCATGGCCATGGGCGCGGGGATGTATCTCATTGCCGTGGCCGGTACCATTATCCTCATCACGGCCCAGAGCCTGCTCCACAACGAGCATATCATCGGCGGCGGGTTGATGTTCCTGGTCCTGCGCATCGATGGACGGAACGGCACCGTGAGCCAGACCGTCCAGCAGATCCAGGCACTGGGCGGCGAACTGGTGGACCTGACGGTAACGCAGAAGAAAAACGACATCATCCGTGTGGAAATGCGGATCAAGCCCGGTAAGAATGTGGACCAGCTGACCATCATCGGCGAGCTGGAGAAGCTGCCGTGGGTGCTGGAAGTCAACGAGTGACCCGCACCGGGCATCACCGAAAGGGTGGTATAAAGTATGACGGACAAAATGGAACTTCTCAAGCGCACCAAGCTGTTTGTGCTGGATATGGATGGCACCTTTTATCTGGGCAACCAGATCTTGCCCGGAGCGGCTGATTTTTTGAAAGCTGTGGAAAAAGCAGGCAAGCAGTACCTGTTTTTTACCAATAATTCTTCCCGTTCGCCCCGGGACTACATGGCAAAACTGGAAAAGATGGGCTGCCCCATCACCCGGGACCAGATCATGACCAGTGGCGATGTGACCATCCGCTATTTGCAGACCCATTACCCGGATAAGACCGTCTATCTGGTGGGCACGCCCCCGCTGGTGGAGAGCTTTCAGGAGGCGGGCATCCATCTGGTCAATGAGAAACCGGACATTGTGGTCATCGGGTTTGATACCACCCTGACTTACGAGAAACTCTCCAACGCCTGCACGTTCATCCGGGAGGGGGCGCTGTTTTTAGCCACCCATCTGGATATCAACTGCCCCACCGAGACGGGCTTTATCCCGGACTGCGGCAGCTTTTGTGCCGCCATCAGCCTTTCCACCGGCAAGCAGCCCAAGTACCTGGGGAAGCCCTTTGCCGAAACCGTGGAGATGGTGCTGGACAAGACCGGCTTTGCCGCCCCGGAAGTGGCCTTTGTGGGCGACCGCCTGTATACAGATGTGGCTACCGGCGTGAAAAACGGAGCCGTCGGCCTGCTGGTGCTGACAGGGGAGACACATCTGGAAGATGTGCCGACTTCCGAGGTGCAGCCGGATGCCATCTTTGCCTCACTGGGCGAGATGGGCCAGCAGCTCTGTCAATTGTAAAATCTGCCTATAATTTGCGTTAGATTTAGGCAAAGTAGACGAAATTGGTCAAGATAGGCAATAGAAATTGTAAAAAATACGTTTTTCCCGTTGAAAAATCCAAGATGATATGATATCATCAAAACCAGAGAATTGCATCACGGACCCTGTATCTAGCTTGCAGAGATGAGAGCGCCAAGCGGACAACCAGAAAGAGACTTGAAGAGCCATTCGAGCCGTTTTGGATTGTTCGCTTTTCTTTTATCCCTGAAAACGGAAGAGCGGGGAACGGGATGCCAATTTACCATGGACCCTGCGCTCTATGGAACGGGCGCTTTTAAAAAAAGAAAAAAGAACAACCAAAACACGAAGGAAAGAAGGAAGAACTATGAAAAAGATCTCTCGTCGCAGCTTTCTGACCGCTACTGGTATCCTGACGGCTTCTGCAGCATTGACCGCGTGCTCTGGCGGCGGCTCCACTGGCAAGGCCGGCGCGGCGGCTTCTTCCGCACCCGCATCCAGCGCGGCCGCTTCCGAGGCTGCGGACCCCAGCAAGTATGAGGTCACCGAACCCATCACCATTACCTGGTGGCACGCGCTGGAGTCTCAGTACGACGATCTGGTGGCCGACGTGGTCAAGAAGTTCAACGAGACCCAGAGCCTCATCACCGTCGAGGCCCAGTACATCGGCGCTTACAAGGACATCAACGAGGCTCTGGTGGCTGCCCACGCGGCCGGAACCGGCCTGCCCGCGATCGCCGTCGCCAACACCGACTACGTTGCTTCCTACGGCGACAGCGGCCTGTTTGAGAACCTGGACCCCTACATCGAGGGCACCGGTTATGACACCGATGACTTCTCCGCTGGTCTGCTGCTGAGCTCCCAGTTCGAGGGCAAGCAGGTGGCTCTGCCGTTCCTGCACTCCACCCAGGTCATCTACTACAACAAGACCATGGCCGACGCCAACGGCTGGACCATCCCCGAAAAGATCGAGGACTTTACCCCGTTCCTGGCCGAGGTCCACAAGACCGCCGGTGTGTACGGCACCGTGGTTCCGGGCTGGGACCAGTGGTATTTCGAGACCATGTACCTCAATGAGGGCGTGCAGATCATCACCGATGACAACACCTGCGACCTGGGCAGCGACACCGCTCTGGGCGTGACCAGCATGATCAAGGACTGGTGCGACGCGGGCGATGCCTATTTTGCAACCGGCACCGATGCTTCCGCTGCCATGCGTCAGAACTTCTACGATCAGAAGACGTTCTCCGTGATGCACACCTCTTCCCTGTATAACAACTACGTCAGCAAGTGCCCGGACTTCGAGGTCGGCATGGCATGGTATCCCGCCGCTTCTACCGGCGATAAGAATTCTGAGGTCGGCGGCTGCGTGCTGGGCATCCCCTCCAAGAACGACCAGGCCACCAAGAACGCTGCATGGCAGTTCCTGCAGTTCCTCTGCGGCAAGGAAGTCAACATGGAGTGGGCCGAGGGCACCGGCTACCTGCCCACCCGTAACTCCGTGCTGGAGACCGATGAGGGCAAGCAGTTCCTGGAGAAGAAGCCTGCATTCCAGTGCATCTTTGATAACCTGAACCTCATCAACCCGCGTATCCAGAACAGCGCCTGGAGCGAGCTGGCCACTACCTGGAAGAACTACATGGAAGTCATCATGAACCAGGGCGGCGACGTGAACTCCAACTCCGAGGATATGGTCACGGAGATCGACGAGATCCTGGCGGACCACGCTTGATAAATAAGTATTCGACACCTCCTGAAAGGACGTGAGATCATGAAACAAGCCGCTGTGGGCGCAGCTTCTGCCACACAGGCCGTGAAAGCCGACAAGAAGCCGTTCTTTTCCCAGCGCACCCTTTCCCATTTTATTGATTTCCTCTTCGTTCTGCCTGCTCTGATCCTGTTGGGCGTGTTTACTTACTACCCCATCGTGAAACTGGTGCAGATCAGTTTTACCGATTGGAACCTGCTGAATGACACCTGGAAATATGTCGGCCTGAAAAACTGGCAGTGGCTGTTCGCAGGCAGCGGTGCCAAATACCTGTGGAACTCCCTCAAGGTCACGTTCCTCTACTCGATGGGCGAGATCCTCGTCACCATGGTGGGCGGCATGCTGCTGGCACTGCTGTTCAACCGGATGACCCGCTCGTTCGGCCTGATGCGTGCCTTTGTGTTCGTGCCCAAGTATGTGGCCATGTCCTCCGCGGCAGTGGTCTTCCTGTGGATCCTGAACACCGATTCCGGCGTTCTCAACTACCTGCTGCAGTGCATCGGGCTGCCGGCGGTGGACTGGCTCAACCAGCAGTCCACGGCGCTGCCCTCGGTGTTGATGCTGACCGGCTGGCGTGTCATCGGCTACGGCATGATGATCTACCTCTCGGCCATGATGGGTATTTCGCAGGAGTATTACGAGGCGGCTTCTCTGGATGGCGCAAACGGCGTCCAGAAGTTCTTCCGCATCACGCTGCCCCTGCTGTCTCCCACCACGCTGTTCCTGCTGGTCACCACGTTCCTGTCTTCCATGAAAGTTTTCCAGTCGGTGGATATCCTGACGTCCGGCGGCCCCGCCCGTTCGACGGAAGTGTTCGTCTACCTCATCTACCGCTACGCCATGGTGGACTTCCGGATGGATCGCGCGGCCACCGCAGCCGTCATGTTCTTCCTCATCCTGTTGGTTATCACCGTGCTGACCATGAAAGTGTCCGACCGCTCGGTCACTTACGACTCGTAATGCTTTGAAAGGAGAATGCAGACATGGCTACGCAGAATACAGCTATGGACAACGCGGCTCTGATCAAAGAGGTCAACGAGGCGCACAAGCACAAAAAATATTCCGTGGGCTACCATGCACAGACCGTTGTGGCTGTCATCGTTACCTTGATCATGCTCTTCCCGCTGTACTGGATGATCGCAACGTCGTTCAAGTCCGCCGAGGAAGTGCAGCTGGTCATCCCCACGCTCTTCCCGCATGAGTTCCATCCCGAAAACTATCTCAACGTGCTCCAGAAAGCCAACTTCATGAAATACTACTGGAACACCATCGTCATGACGGCGGGCATCCTGCTGCTGCAGGTGGGCACTGGCGTCCTGGCGGCGTATGGTTTCGCGGTGGGCCGCTTCAAGGGCCGCAACGCCCTGTTCTATGTGGTGCTGGGCGCGTTGATGATCCCCCTGCAGGTCACGTTCATCCCCATCTACATCATGTGTGCCAACTGGAACCTGTGCGATACGTTCCTGGGCCTGATTTTGCCGGAAGCAGTTTCCGCTTACTACATCTTCATGCTGCGGAACACGTTCATGTCCATTGACCAGAGCTACATCGACGCAGGCCGCATTGATGGCCTGAGCCGTCTGGGTACCATCTGGTATGTGCTGGTCCCCATGAGCAAGGCCACCATCTTCACCGTGACGCTGGTCACCTTTACCAACGGCTGGAACGCTTACTTCTGGCCCAAGATCATTGCCAAGAACGAAGTCCGCCGCGTGCTGACCGTCGGCTTGGCACAGCTCAAAAACACCTTTGCCGGCCAGGCAGTTTCCAACTATCACGAGATCATGGCGGGCGCCGTGCTGGCCATCATCCCCGTGGTCATCCTGTTCCTCATTTTCCAGAAATATATGATGACGGGCTACTCCAAGGCCGCAATGAAGTAAATTCCTCCACACAACCGGAAAAGGGCAGCCCACGTCGGCTGCCCTTTTGCCGTTCTGGCACAAAGCAATTAAGGAGGCACATGCCATGTTCTCGTACATTGCCCCGGGCGCGAAGCAGTACCGCGCCAACCTGCACTCCCACACCAACCTTTCGGACGGCACCCTGACGCCGGAACAGATGGTACAAGCCTATCAGGAAAAAGGCTACTCCGTCCTGGCCATCACGGACCACGAGGCTCCCTATGACCACACGGCCCTTTCCACAGACGATTTCCTCATGCTGACGGGCTATGAGGCCTATATCCGCCCCTCGCCCACCTGCGAGTTTGACCTGTTCAAGCCGGAAATTCACCTCAACCTGCTGGCAAAGGATCCGCACAACACCGCCATCATCGGCTGGGACCCCAATTTCTGCAAGTATATGCCGCTGGAAGTGGCCGAGCATCAGCGGGAGCACAAGGGCGACCTTGGCCCCCGGAAATACAGCCGGGAATATATCCAGCGGTTTATTGATACGGCCCGGGCCAGCGGATATCTCGTCACCTACAACCACCCCTGCTGGTCCATGGAGGCCGAGGAAGACACCCTGAGCTATGACGGCTGCTTCAGCCTGGAGGTGTTCAACACCGGCTCGGAGAAGATCAGCGGCTACGAGTGCAACATGGCCCTGTACGATAAGTTCCTCCGCAAAGGCAAATTCCTCTATGTCCATGGCGCGGACGACAACCACAACAAGGCACCGTTCGGGGACCTGATGTGCGATTCGTTCGGCTCCTGGACCCAGATCCTGGCCGAGGAGCTGACCTACCCGGCGGTCATTCGGGCACTGGAAGAGGGCCGCTTTTATGCCACCACCGGCCCCGAGATCACCGAGCTGACGTTTGACGGCAGCCATGTGCGGATCGGCTGCAGCCCGGCCCAGCGGATCGTCGTCCACGGCAGCCCCAAGCTGGGCAAGAGCTTTTACAACCCGGACGGCAGCCCCATCACCCACGCGGAGCTGGACCTGCCGCCCATCGGCGAGTACGTCTATTTCTCGGTCTACACGGCCGATGGAAAAGCCGCCCATACCCGGGCGTTCCGGCGGGCAGAGTTTGCGGAATAGCCCGGAAAAGATCATACAAAACAGAATAAACACGAACAAAACAACAAAACGGAAAGGATGAAAGCGATGTCCTGTTTCAAAAAAGGGTTATCCCTCTCTGCTGCCCTGCTGGCAGGGGCCCTGCTCCTGACGGCCTGCGGCGGTGCTCCGGCATCCTCGGCTTCTTCCGCGCCTGCATCGTCTGTGGCTTCCTCGGAGGCGGCAGAGCAGTCGGAAGAGCCTGCCATGAAGTACACCCAGACCCCCACCGTGCCCACGGAGACCTACAAAGAGGAAGCGGATTTTGCGGATTTCCTGAGCAAGGCGGAGCCGGGGCCGGTCATTCCGGGCCTTGCGGAAAACCTCATCCCCCAGGGCATGGACCAGTGCGATGAAACAGGCATCCTGTACATCTCCGGCTATTACACCACCGACGGAAAATCCTCGGCCATTCTGGCCGTGGACACCGCCACCGGGGAGCTGACGGCGGAGTATCTCCTGCTCAATGCAGGTGGCACCCCCTTTGACGGCCATGTGGGCGGCGTGGCTGTCAGTGAAGACACCCTCTACGTCTCGGGCCAGAAGCAAAACGGCCTGTACACCATCTGCGCGATTCCCCTCAAAGACCTGCCCGCCGAGGGCAGCCACGAGGTGAAGCTGGAGCAGACCATCCCGGTGCCGGTCTCGCCCTCGTTCCTGAGTTGTTCCCACGGCTATTTGTGGGTGGGAAACTTCTACCACCCGGGCGCGGATTACCCCCTCTCGGACGGCATGAAGTACACCACGGCCAGCGCCGACGGCGAGGACTACGGCTGCTACATCATGGGCTATGACCTCAGCAAGGGGAGCCTTTCCGTGGCGGACGGCGACGATTACGCTCAGCCGGATGTGGTACTGGTCGGCCCCAACAAAATTCAGGGTGTCGTGGTCGGGGAGGACGATACCGTCACCCTGAGCCAGTCCTATGGCCGGAAGAACAACGCCAGCCTGCTCCACTACTCGCTGGCACTGGGAGAGACGCTGGACACCATGCTGACCGTGCAGGGCAGGGATGTGCCAGGTTACATTCTGGACAGCAAGCGCCTCAAGGAGAGCGTGACCGCCATGCCTATGACCGAGGCACTGGCCGACGCCAAGGACGGCGGCATCTATGTGCTGTTTGAGTCCGGTGCCATCCACTACGCCAACGGCACGTTCCGCACCGACCATGTGTGGAAGATCAAATTCTGATACCGGATGCAAAACACCTCTGCGCCCCGTGTGCAGGGGTGTTTTTCTGTCTGCGGGATTGATAAAATCCCACCGGTGCGGTATACTGAAACAGATTCTACGGAAAGGGGGCGGCGGAAATGTCCATCGGGCCAAGCAGGCCGCTGGTGCTGGAAAAACCGGCCAAGATCGATATCCCGCAGGCGGCGCGCTACTTTGGAACCCGGGGGGAGCCGGACACTGCCACTCGGACACTGCTGGAAAAATGCGCGGTGCCCATTCTGGCAGCCGCCACGCCCCGGGCCGTCTGGCTGGAAGCCGATGTGGACAGCCTGCTGGAAGCAGGCATCCTGCAGGGCGGGGATGTGATGAAGCATCTGGAGGGCTGCCCGCAGGCACTGATGCTGGCAGTTACTCTGGGCCCCGGCGTGGATGCACAGATCCGCCGGGCCGGGGTGGGGGATATTGCCGCCTCCGTGGCGTCGGACGCGCTGGGTTCCGCCCTGGCGGAGCAGGCGGCGGATGCCGCCGAAGCCGAGCTGCGGCAGTGGGCCGCGCGGGAGGAAAAGTACCTCACGGGCCGCTTCTCGCCGGGCTACGGCGATTGGCCCATCACGGTGCAGCCGAAAGTAGCGGCAATGCTGGACACCGCCCGGCGGGCGGGCATCTGTGTGCTGAACACCAACCTGATGACCCCCCGCAAGAGCGTGACGGCCATTCTGGGCCTCAGTGACCACCCGGTCAAGGGACATTTAGCGGGCTGCGGGCATTGTGTGCTCCGTACCCGGTGCGAATATCGAAAGAGAGGGAAGACCTGTGCAAGCGAGTGAACTGTTCAACCAGCCCAATACCATCCTGCTGGATGGCGGCATGGGCACCATGCTGCAGGCAGCCGGGATGAAGCTGGGGACCCGGCCGGAAGATTTGAACCTTGAAAACCCGGAGCTCATCCGGAGCATCCATGCAAAATACGCGGCCGCTGGCAGCCGCGTCGTCAATGCCAATACCTTTGGCGCTTCGCCCCACAAGCTGGCCGACAGCAAGTACACGCTGGAAGAGGTCATCACGGCGGGCATTGCCAACTGTAAGCAGGCCGTGGCTCCGTATGGCGCGCTGGTCACGCTGGATGTGGGGCCGCTGGGCGAGCTGCTGGAACCCAGCGGGACGCTGGCCTTTGAGGACGCCGTGGCTGAGTATGGCCGTATCGTCCGGGCCGGTGTGGCCGCCGGGGCGGACATCCTCTATTTTGAGACATTCACCGACCTGTATGAAATGAAGGCGGCTCTGCTGGCCGCCAAGGAGAACAGCACCCTGCCCATCATGGCCAGCATGAGCTTTGAGGCCAATGGCCGCACCTTTACGGGTTGCACGGTGGAGAGCTTTGCGGCCACGGCCCGGGGCCTGGGGGCCAACGCCGTGGGCATCAACTGCTCGCTGGGACCCAAAGAGATCTTCCCCATGGCCAAGCGGCTGGCGGAGGCCGTGCCCGGAGATTTCCCGGTCTTCGTCAAGCCCAACGCGGGCCTGCCCCGGGCTGACGGCAGCGGCTACGACATCACCCCGCAGCTTTACGCCATGCAGATGAAGCCCTACCGGGAGCTGCACCTGTTTGCGGCGGGCGGCTGCTGCGGCACCACGCCGGAGTTCATC
>JABLTO010165660.1_pt1 | contig 11724 bp, 6 predicted proteins | sample 7160091 | NCBI WGS metagenome assembly JABLTO01 (sample SAMN14651225, study PRJNA627086) | human gut metagenome | isolation source: feces | host: Homo sapiens
ATCGCTGCATCCTCATGTTTTTGCGGGTCCCAAGCTCAAAAACCTAATCGTGCAAGCACGAACGGCTTTTGGAGCTTTTGACCCTGGTATCATAATATCATTTTAATAAAAGAAAAATTGCTTGTCAAGAAAGGAAAAAATATGTACGATTTAAAATTTAATCCAGAGAACTATCAAATAAAAAGATGCGAATTAGATGGCAGAGAAGTGATCTACAGAGCATTTGAAAACATTGTATATTGTGCGAATCCAGTAAGTGCAGTACAGAAATTGAATCTTTATGTGCCAGAAGTCTACTACCAAGGCGAGTCAATCAATGGCTATCAATTGCATACAGCACCAATCTTTGCACCAAACACGGTTGGTGGCTATATGGAAGGACCAGCTATGCAGGTGGGAGAAGATTATTTTGGCCATAAGCCAAACACCGCATTTGAGGCATTGTATCATGGGTATGTGGTGATGTGTGCTGGGATTCGGGGACGAAATACCGGTCGAAAGTCCAACGAATTTTTTGTGGGCGGTACGAATGATGAGAAGTCCACGAAAGAAGGTATGCTTACGGGACGCGCTCCGGCATTGATTGTAGACATGAAGGCTGCAATTCGATACTTAAGATGGAATAAGGATCTTGTCCCTGGCGATGTAGAAAAAATCATTACAAATGGAACCTCGGCAGGTGGTGCGCTGTCAGCACTTGCTGGCGCAACTGGAAATGCAAAGGAATATGAGCCATATTTGAAGGCAATTGGTGCGGCAAAGGCAAGAGATGATATTTTTGCAGCAAGCTGTTATTGTCCAATTCATAATCTTGAAAATGCAGATGCTGCCTATGAATGGTTGTTTGAAAAAGAGACGACTTGCCATAGGATAAAATTTGAAAAAACACCGCAGGGAGTTAAGAAAATCGCTATTCTGGACGAACTTGATGAGGAGCAAAAACTACTGTCAAAAAAATTGAAAGCTGCGTTTCCTTCCTATGTAAATCAATTACAGTTGCAGGATGAAACTGGAAATAAACTAACATCGGATGAGAATGGAGAAGGCTCTTTTAAAGACTATGTGATGAACTTTGTCTTAAAATCGGCTACAAAGGAAAAGAAAACACTTGATTCACAGACTCGGTTACAAAAACTTGCTGTGCCAGGTAGTGCGATAGAAAGTCAAGAGTATATTACATTTCAGGGAGAAGAGGCTGTTGCGATTGATATGGATTCCTTTGTAGCCAAAATCACGCGCATGAAGCGGGTGCCTGCGTTTGATTCACTGACACTTGAATGCTGTGAGAACGAGGAATTTGGAGATGAAAACGTATTTGCTCGTCATTTTACCGAATTTTCAATGAAGCATTCAAAGCTGAAGGCAGAGATGGCAGATGAGGAGAAAATTAAACTTTTAAATCCAATTCCATTTATTGAAAATGGAAATTGTGATGTTGCAAAGAATTGGCGAATCCGCCATGGCGCCTTTGATCGCGATACGTCTCTTGCAATCCCAGTAATATTGGCGACACTTTTACAAAATAAAGGATATCAGGTCGATTTTTGCCTGCCATGGGGATTGCCGCACAGTGGTGACTATGATCTGAAAGAGTTGTTTGAATGGATCGATTGCTTGGCAAAAAATCAAAAAAGCGAAAAGTAATTCAAAAAAACAGAGTAACTCTTGATTGACAAACTTTTAAGACCAGGGGGACATTGCGTTGGCTGAATTAATGTCCCCTCTGGCAAGTAAGAAACTTATAAATCCATTCCACAAGCTGTTTCTTTCTCAACAAGGCTTCTGTCATGCATTACGGCTTCATAAAAACGAAATCCTCCGGCAAAATTATAGGCATCATAGCCATTTTGTGACAATATACGTGTCGCAATGTAGCTTCGAAGTCCACTTTGGCATATTACGTATACGGGCTTATCTTTTTCAATTTCTGATAAATGATCTCTGAGCTCATCAACAGGAATGTTTTTAAAGCCTTCAATATGACTGTGTGCATATTCAGAAATAGTACGCACATCAAGAAGTGTTGCATTTGAATCCTGCAAAATTGATGTAAGATCACTTAAATGCCACTGCTTTAAGATGCCATTTGCAATATTATCAATCATAAAACCTGCCATGTTAACAGGGTCTTTTGCAGAAGAGTATGGCGGTGCATAAGCTAAATCTAAGTCCTGTAGCGAAGTTGCCTTAAGATTTGCATGAATGGCTGTTGACAACACGTCAATTCGTTTGTCAACACCTTCGTAGCCTACAATTTGGGCGCCTAGCAAACGATATGTATTCTTTTCAAAAACAACTTTCATTGTCATAACCTTGCCGCCAGGATAATAGCCAGCGTGGTTCATTGGAGAAAGAATTACTGTATCAACATCTAATCCGGCTTTGCGTGCATTTGTTTCGTTAATACCAGTGGTTGCAGCTGTCAGATCGAATACCTTAATGACACTGCTTCCCTGACTTCCAAGGTAGTGACTGTCGCCGCCGCAGATATTGTCTGCAATAATGCGTCCCTGTTTATTTGCTGGTCCTGCAAGAGAAATTAGTGCATCCCGGCCTGTGACATAATGTTTAACCATAACAGCATCGCCAGCTGCATAAATATCAGGAATTGATGTTTCCATGCGGTCATTGACGACAATGCTATCTTTGATACCAAGTTGCAGTCCGGCTTCCTTTGCAAGATGTGTATCTGGCGTGACGCCAATGGCAAGGACAACAAGATCAGCATGCAGCGGCTGCTCATCCTTAAGCAGTACACGAATAGTTTCACCTTTTTCTTCGAATCCTTCTACGGTGCGTCCAAGAAGAAGCTTTACGCCGTGCTTTCTCATTTCATTATGAATAAATGATGCCATATCTGCATCGAATGGATTCATTAACTGCTTTGGGCGCTGAACGATTGTTACATCTATGCCAAGATCCTTTAGATTTTCAGCCAATTCAAGTCCGATAAAGCCGCCGCCGGCCAATACAGCTGACGTGGGCTTTTTTGTTTCAATATATTTTTTTAAACGAAAAGTATCTTCGACAGTGCGAAGAGTGAATACTTTTTCCATATCAATACCTGGAAGTTTTGGCTGTGTTGGCTTTGCACCCGGAGAAAGAATCAATTTATCATAAGATTCCTCAAATACCTCTCCTGTAGTTAGATTTTTTACAGAAACAGTTTTTCTCTCTGGATGAAGGGCTGTCACCTCATGATGAACCTTCATTGTAACACGAAAACGCTTAAAAAAGCTTTCTGGCGTCTGCAGCGTCAAAGCTTCGGGATCTGTAATAACATCTCCAATATAATATGGAAGTCCGCAATTAGCATAGGAAACATATCCGGAACGCTCAAATACGATAATCTGAGCCTGCTCATCTAATCTTCTGATACGGGCTGCTGCTGTCGCGCCGCCTGCGACACCACCCACAATTACTATCTTCATAAAAATCCTTTCTGAATATCTTATTATTTTTTCTGATAAACCGGATAATGGTGGTACTCAAGGCATTCTGTTGCTTTTTCGCAGGAAGCCTGATCATGGAACTCAATCTTGATTGTACCAGCCATATGTTCACGGTTATGGTTAATTCCGATATTTTTAATGCTGACATTTTCAAAGGCAAGCAAAGCGGCAATGACAGAGATGGCACCTGGCTGATCTGGAATATCGCAGAAGATGGCATATTCTGGATTCATTGTAGCACTGCCGCGATTGTCACTGATGGAGCTTCGGTAAGCACCGGAGCTTTCAAAAATATCATAGATATCTTTATGATTATCTGTTTTTAGATCGGTGATTGTCTGATCAATCGCCCTTTTGTAGTCCTCTAATAAGGAAATAATATTGTCTTTGTTCGTGAATAAAATTTGCTCCCACATAACAGGAGAGGAAGATGCAATTCTTGTGATGTCCTTAAAACCGCCTGCAGCAATTTTTTTCATTGTGCCGTCAGGAAAATCAGACTGAGCAACAAGATTTACTAAGGATGATGCAATCACGTGCGGTACATGACTGATTGCCGCAACTGCATAGTCATGATTTTTATAGTCAAGTACAAGAGGAATAGCTGCTTGATCAGCGGCAAATTGAATCATTGTGTCGAGCTGATCTTTCGTTGTTTTTGAAGTTGGCGTGATTACATAATATGCATTCTCCAAAAGAGAAGCCTTTGAGCATGCGTATCCAGTGCGCTCAGATCCAGCCATCGGGTGTCCGCCGACAAAGCAGTCCTCCATGTCAAGTGCGATTACCGTCTCGTGAATAGCTGTTTTTGTGCTGCCAACATCAGTCACAATGCAGCCTGGCTTTATGAATGGCCGAATAGCCTTTAAATATGATTCATTAAAAGAAACGGGAGTGCAAAGGATGATCATGTCACATGTGCGAAGTGTCTCATCTACACCATCTAAAATTATGTCAACAATGCCGTCAGCCTTTGCTTCTTCAAGCGTGCTGCGTGTTCTCATATAAGCCATAATTACGGTATCAGGGTGAACCTGTTTTATTCTGCGGGCGATTGAACCGCCAATAAGTCCAAGCCCGATAAATCCTATTGTCTTAAGCTTCATAAGTTTGCCTTTCCGTGCTCCGTCAGTATAGGAAAACCGGAGTGTCTGAACGTATTGTAGCGAAAGTGGAGGGGAAAGTCAAGCTTTTTCACTTTAAAGCGCGAAAAGATCACACCTCACAGATAATATTTACAGCCAGTCCTAAGGTGAATGGCTTTCGTAACATGAATTATAATAAAAACTATATCAAAAATGTGAAAAAATAGTTGCAATTATTTGAAATATTTTATATAATATACCTATCAGATTTCAAGAGGTCTCGAAATTGTATACTGCAAAAGAGACAAAATAAACTTGAAAAGCAAAGAAAGATTGGAGGACGTGACTTATGAAGGTTTATGAAACTGGAAACATCCGCAACATTGTAGTAATGGGACATGGCGGATGTGGTAAGACAACACTTGTTGAGGCTATTGCCTACCAGACCGGTATTACAGCTAGGATGGGAAAGGTGACGGACGGAAACACCATCAGCGATTATGATAAGGAAGAGCAGAAGCGTCAGTTTTCCATTTCGACCAGCGTAGTTCCGGTCGAGTTCGAGGACATCAAGATCAATTTCTTAGATACACCTGGATATTTTGACTTCGTAGGAGAAGTAGAGGAGGCTTGCCACGCAGCAGGTGCCGCTGTTATCGTGATCAACGGCAAATCTGGCGTAGAGGTTGGTACATTAAAGGCATGGGAGCTTTGTGAGAAGTATAAGCTGCCTAGACTGTTTTTTGTAACGGGCATGGATGATGATCAGGCCAGCTATCGTAAGATCGTTCTTGAGTTAAATGATCGTTTTGGACGTAAGGTAGCACCGTTCCATGTGCCGATTCGTGAGAATGAAAAGTTCGTCGGCTTTGTAAATGTTGTAAAGATGAAGGGCCGCCGTTTTATCAATGATACAAGCGAATATGAAGAGTGCGATATTCCTGATTACATGGATAAGCACTTAAATATCAGCCGTGATGCACTTGTTGAGGCTGTTGCTGATACAAGCGAGGAACTGATGGAGCGTTATTTTGCAGGTGAAGAATTTACTTATGAGGAAGTTTCTACTGCACTTAGAACTCACGTTATGGACTGCCAGATCGTTCCTGTATTAGTTGGATCAGGTGTTCATAATCAGGGTACAAGTATGCTGATGAACGTAATTAAGAAGTATTTCCCATCACCTGAATATACAGTAAACCATGGAAAGGAAACATCTACTGGAGAGCTTGTAATGGTAAAGTGTGATCAGAACAAGCATCTGTCCGCAAAGGTATTTAAGACTGTAGTAGATCCATTTATTGGAAAGTATTCCTTAATTAAAGTTGTAACAGGTACATTAAAGGCCGGTGATGGCATTTATAATGTAAATAAGGGAACAGAAGATCGCGCATCTAAGTTGTATTTGCTTCGCGGCAAAGAAACCATTGAGGTTCCAGAACTTCGCGCAGGAGATATTGGTGCACTTGCAAAGATCGAAAAGATCTCCACAGGTGATACCATTTCCACAAAGGGTGCGACACTTGTTTATGATGGACCGCAGGTAAGTAAGCCATATACATGCAAGGCATACCGCGCAAAGAATAAGTCTGATGAAGATAAGATCAATGGTGCACTTGCACGTATGGTAGAGGAAGATCAGACACTTAGACTTGAGAATGATGTTGAGAATCATCAGACACTGATTTATGGCATCGGTGATCAGCAGCTTGATGTTGTTGCAAGCCGTATCTTAAATCGTTATAAGGTTGAGATTGAGCTGTATCGCCCGAAGGTAGCATACCGCGAGACCCTCAGAAAGAAGGTTCAGGTACAGGGTAAATATAAGAAGCAGACTGGTGGTAGTGGTCAGTACGGCGATGTTCATATGGTATTTGAGCCATCAGGTGATCTTGATACACCATATGTATTTGAAGAGAAGGTAGTAGGCGGTGCTGTTCCGAAGAACTACTTCCCAGCAGTTGAAAAGGGTATTCAGGAGTCTGTATTAAAGGGTACACTTGCAGGTTATCCAGTAGTTGGCTTAAAGGCAACACTTGTTGACGGTTCTTATCATCCAGTAGACTCTTCAGAGCTTGCATTCAAGATGGCTGCAATTCTTGCTTACAAGAAGGGCTTTGCAGAGGCAAATCCAACAATTTTAGAGCCAATCGTATCAGTTTCCATCACCGTTCCGGATGAACTTGTCGGTGATGTTATGGGTGACTTAAATAAGCGCCGCGGCAGAGTACTTGGTATGGATCATGTAGCAGGCGGCAAGCAGATGGTAACAGCAGATGTGCCAATGGCAGAGATGTATGGTTACTCCACCGATCTTCGTGCAATGTCCGGTGGTATGGGCGAGTTCTCCTACGAGTTTGCAAGATACGAGCAGGCACCTCAGGATGTCCAGAAGAAGATTATTGAGGCAGCTGAAAAAGAAGAGCAGTAACCAACAATCTAACATTAAGAGTTTTGAAAGAAAGAGGGGGTTGACAAGCCCCCTTTTTCTATGGTATTGTAAAAAAGTGAAAAAAATGCAATGACAAGGAATAGTAAGCAGGGGAGAGCTTCAGAGAGCTGCCGGTAGGTGAAAGGCAGCAGCTTATAACTGTCGAACTGACCTTAGAGCACCGGCAGGGAAACGTCATTATATAAAGACGGAGTAGTTGGCGGCGGGTATTCCCGTTATAGAAGATCGAGGGCAAGGCAGATGGCTGCCTTGAAATAGAGTGGTACCGCGAAGTCTTTTCGTCTCTATACAAGGAGAAAGAAAGGGCTCTTTTTTTTCATAAGAAGAGACCCGGAAAGGAAACACAAAACACAATGAACAAGAATTACGATCCAAAAGAAATTGAATCAAAATGGCAGAAGGTCTGGATGGATGAGAAGGCATTTGCCGCAACAGATGACTACACCAAGCCAAAGTATTATGCTTTGGTTGAGTTTCCATATCCGTCAGGACAGGGACTTCATGTAGGTCATCCGCGTCCATACACAGCACTTGATATTGTTGCCAGAAAGAGAAGATTACAGGGCTACAATGTACTGTATCCAATGGGATGGGATGCATTTGGTCTTCCAACAGAAAACTACGCAATTAAGAATCATATTCACCCGAAGATCGTTACAAAGAATAATGTAGCTCGTTTCAAAAATCAGCTGCAGTCTTTAGGTTATTCCTTCGATTGGGACAGAGAGATTAACACAACTGATCCGAATTACTATCACTGGACACAGTGGATCTTCTTAAAGCTGTACAAAGCAGGCTTGGCATATAAGTCAGAGATGCCTGTTAACTGGTGTACTTCCTGTAAGGTAGGTCTTGCAAACGAGGAGGTTGTAAACGGTGTATGTGAGCGCTGCGGAAGCCCTGTTGTTCGTAAGATGAAGAGCCAGTGGATGTTAAAGATTACCGAATATGCAGATAAGCTGATCGATGGTCTTGACAGCGTTGATTATGTTGAGAAGGTAAAGGTTTCTCAGAGAAACTGGATTGGCCGTTCAAATGGTGCAGAGGTTGATTTCTCAATCGCTGGTGCAGATGATAAGCTTCGCATCTATACAACACGCCCGGATACTTTATTTGGTGTAACATACATGGTAGTATCCCCGGAGCATCCATATCTTGATAAGTATAAGGATCAGATTTCCAACTGGGATGAGATTGTTGCATACCGTGAGGAAGCAGCAAAGAAGTCTGACTTCGAGCGTTCTGAGCTGGCAAAGGATAAGACTGGTGTTGAGATCAAGGGCTTAAAGGCAGTTAATCCGGTAAATAAAAAAGAAATCCCGATCTGGGTTTCTGATTATGTACTGATGAGCTATGGTACTGGTGCAATCATGGCAGTTCCGGCTCATGATGAGAGAGACTGGGCATTTGCAAAGAAGTTTAACCTTCCAATTGTTGAGGTTGTAGCAGGCGGAGATGTTCAGAATGCTGCATTTACTGATGTTCAGACAGGAACACTTGTAAACTCAGGATTCCTTGATGGACTTGAGGTTGCTGATGCAAAGAAGAAGATCATTGAGTATCTTGAAGAGAATAAGATTGGTACACCAAAGAAAAACTATAAGTTAAGAGACTGGGTATTCTCAAGACAGCGTTATTGGGGTGAGCCGATCCCGATCGTAAAGTGCGAAAAGTGTGGATATGTTCCGTTATCAGAGGACGAGCTGCCGCTGGAGCTTCCAGATGTAGAAAGCTATGTGCCGACTGATAATGGTGAATCTCCATTAGCTGCTATGACTGATTGGGTTAATACAACATGTCCGTGCTGCGGCGGTCCGGCAAAGAGAGAGACTGATACTATGCCTCAGTGGGCAGGTTCATCATGGTATTTCTTACGCTATACTGATCCGCACAATAACGATGCACTGGCAAGCAAGGAAGCTATGAAGTATTGGCTGCCGGTAGACTGGTACAATGGCGGTATGGAGCATACTACACTTCATCTTCTGTATTCTCGTTTCTGGCATCGTTTCCTGTATGATCAGGGTGTTGTTCCATGCAAGGAGCCATATCAGAAGAGAACTTCTCACGGAATGATTCTTGGTGAGAACGGTGAGAAGATGTCTAAGTCACGTGGAAATGTTATCAACCCGGATGATATTGTAAACGAGTTTGGTGCAGATACACTTCGTACTTATGAGATGTTTATCGGTGCATTTGAGCTTGCAGCAAGCTGGAGCAATGAGGGCGTAAAGGGATGCCGTCGTTTCTTAGAGCGTGTATGGAAGTTGCAGGATATGCTGACTGATGAGGAAGGTTTCTCTAAGGATATGGAAACTAAGATGCATCAGACTATGAAGAAGGTTTCCTCAGATTTTGAGACCTTAAAGTATAACACAGCAATCGCTGCAATGATGGCACTTTTAAATGATTTCTACAAGAAGGGCAGCATCACAAAGGGCGAGTTAAAGACATTTTTGATTCTGTTAAATCCAGTTGCACCTCACATCACAGAAGAAATGTGGGCAGACTGCGGTTTTGGCGGACGTCTGTATCAGCAGGCTTGGCCAGAGTATGATGAGGCAAAGACTGTTGAAAATACAGTAGAGATTGCCGTTCAGATTAACGGAAAGACAAAGGGTACTGTTTCTATCGCAAGAGATTGTGATAAGGATACTGCTATTGCAGCAGGAAAAGAAGTAATCAAGGATAAGCTGACTGGAAATATTATCAAAGAGATTTATGTTCCAGGAAGAATTATCAACATCGTTATGAAATAATGTGAAATAAAGCCGCAGCATACAGTCGCATAATGCGGCAGCGCTGCGGCTTTATTGTAATTATTCAGAAAAGAGGTTTCTATGAAGATTTGCAAAAGGATAAAAGCAACAGTTCTGGCGTTGTGCCTGGTAATTGGTATGTGTGCAGTTTCACTTCCACAGACCGTTCATGCTGAGTATGGCGATAATGCATATGCGTTTATGAAGCAGCTGCAGTCTAATTATCCATATCGTCAGGTCAATTCATCAAATGGAATGCTGTCAGGAGCAGAGGAATGGTTAAAGTCACAGATTGTTACGATGGGTTATGAGTATATGGCACAGCCATTTACCATGACATCAGCTGATGGCGTGACACCATGCTATGGAGAAAATCTTATTTTTTCAAAGCAGGGAGCAAGTGATCGTGTTATCGTAGTCGGTGCACATTATGACTGTGTGGAGCAGACTTTTGGCACTGATGATAATGCATCGGGAGTCGGCGTACTGTTAGAGCTTGCAAGCATCTACAGCACAAAAGAATCTCCGTATACTATTCGCTTCGTCCTATTTTCAGCAGAGGAGCCGGGTTGTCTTGGAAGTCAGTATTATGTAGATAATCTTAGCCAGGAAGAGCGCGACCGCATTGCATGTATGATAAATATTGATACGATTGCGGCAGGCGACAATATGTATCTCTATGGAGGTACAGTGGATGACAGTGGAAGCATTGTTCAGGATTGGGCTGTTTATCAGGCACAGTCAGCAGCAGATCTTCTTGGTATTGATATGTCTTTCCATCCAGATGTAAACGACAGTTTCCCGACACCTACAAAAGCAACAGCGAGTGATCAGATGCCATTTGCTAATGTAGGTATTCCTTATATCTATTGTGAAGCTTCAAACTGGAATGGTGAGCCGTACACAAATTTCTATCAGACAAGCAATTCGGCCGTTAATGGCGGTACTATTATGCACAAGGCTGAGTATGATAATCTGACATTTATTGAGAATACGTTTGGAACGCGTGCATATGAGCACCTTCAGGCATATACTAAATTGCTCGATTATCTGCTTGAGAATATGAAGGAGGGCGAGTACGCAACTGGCTATACCTTCGAGGATACTAACACAAAGGCAACTACAACTAGTTCCGTTTATTTAAGAGAGAGACCGACACAGTACAGTCCGTCAGTTACATTGCTGAATGCAGACACTGAGGTTACTGTGACAGGTTATCATGCAAGTTGGTGCCGCGTCGAGGTAGATGGTCAGGAAGGCTATATTAAGACTGATTATCTGACAATGGAAGATGAAATTGCTTCTAAAGAGGACGAATCGTCAGAAGAAGAATCTGAAGAAGCATCAAAAGAAGAAAGCAGTATGTCAGAGGAGTCATCATCTGAGGCTGCTGAAAATGAATCAGAAGAAGTTGTTTCAGAGAGTGAATCTTCAGAAAGCGAATCTTTCAAGAATGAAGCCTCCAAGAATGAAACCGTTTCTGAGGCGGTGTCAAGTGAGAAAGAAACAGATGGGGCTTTGAGTCAGAGTGCTTCCAGCCAGAATGCATCTGCGCCTGAAGCTGACAGCCAGAATACAGTTGAAAAGATTATTGACCAGTTAAAAAATGATCCGTATACACTTCGTATTGTACTGATTGCTGCTATCATAATTATTGGCATATGGCTGTGTGTATTTATTGCACTTCGCCGTAAGAAGAATGCGCAAAAAAATGAAGACTCAAATGGAGCATCAAATAGTTCTGAGGAAACATTAAAGAAAGCGAAACGGGCAGATATGTCTGATTCAAAAGATTCAGATAATGGCTTTGCAGATCCAGATAAAAATAAAGACGAAAAGTAAAAAAATGATGTTGGGGTCAAAAGGTATTTTGCCACCAACTGATATCCACGAATTGCTCCGTTGCTATGCAACTTTCGCAATTCTAAAAACATTCGGATTCGCTGATTTTCCTTGAAAATCGCTGTATCCTCATG
>JABLTO010061745.1_pt1 | contig 11711 bp, 4 predicted proteins | sample 7160091 | NCBI WGS metagenome assembly JABLTO01 (sample SAMN14651225, study PRJNA627086) | human gut metagenome | isolation source: feces | host: Homo sapiens
ACACAGTACGAAGAACTGATAAAGGAAAACAACAGACAGAACGAGGTAATTAATGCACTGGGTGCAGACGTAGCGACAGTAGCAAATGAGACCGCCAAACTCAAAGAAAACGCAATTGTATATAACTACATAGATGAGAATATGCCCGAGTACGCCCGTCCCACAATCCAGAAGCTGGTGGAAAAAGGACTGCTCAAAGGCAACGAAAACGGCGAGCTGGGTCTGACTAACGACCTGCTCAGAATGCTGGTAATAAACGACCGCGCAGGGGTCTACGGGGAGTAAAATATGTAATTCTCAGGAAAAAAATTGAATGGTTATGACCACACTTTTGACCACACATATTATTTTTTTGCACAAAAGCATATTTTACAATTAGTCGAAAAGATAACGTATTTATGCGGTTTTAGTATATTCTGAAATGATTAATATAAACCTTAAAACGTGCAAAAATCATATTTCTTCCCAAAACGAAAAGACGGGTTGACCCCCGTCTTTTCGTTTTGGGAAGAAATCTATTGGTTTTAAATTAATCGACTATCGGAAGAAATTTTAAAGCGAAGAAATCTGAACCAACCTTTGTTTTACCGTCTGCAGTTCTCACGGGGTACCACTTAAATTCATAAGTTCCTGCGGTAAACTCGGGAAGCTCCAATGTATAAACTCCCGTGCCATCGGTGTCGGTTGACATGTTTACAAAAGATGGCTCTGTCTCTTGTATAAATTCGCCCTTCGGCGTATTTATAATCATCCGCGAATCACGCTTTCGGTTTGTCAAAATATAAACTTTGTAAGCACCCTTAGCAGCCTGTTCCTCGGAAACGCTGAAGTATACCGAAAGGTACGTGTCGATAGACGGCTCTGCATCATCGCTCTCGGAACAGAAATTAATATAACCCAGCTTTTTCTGATAATTTTTCATAAGATCATCTGCCGCACCAAATGCGGTAACATACTCTTTCGTATAGTTATCGGGCATTTTCACAAGAAGATTTGTCGTGCTGGCTGATGAAGCCGTAAACCGCGGATTTGTACTATCGGATTCGTTTGTTACGTCCTTTCCGCTGCTCCAACGCATCATATTCTCTGCTTTTATTACATCGTCAACAGTAAATGCTGCAGGGAACGGCTTAGGTTCATATTCTTTTAGAGTTATGTTAATCGTCTTTGTATCGTCTGCGCTTCCTGTTATATTGATGCTTGTATCGCTCGTTAATATGTACGCTTTTGAGTTTGTGGAAATTTCTATGGTATACGTTCCCTCGGGTAGGTTTTCAACTTTATACTCAGCGTTTGACTCCCCTTTGAAAATCACAACATCCTGCGACTTTATAAGGCACTCGCCTTGCATAATACTAATGGTAATTTTCAACTCCTCAGAGCTTGCCTCCGAAGATTCGATAGTTGCAGTACCGCTTATATTAAACGTGTTTTCGTTGTTTCCATAGGGCTGAATCGTGAGCGGAATTGTTTTTATCGCACCGTACTCAGTTCCAATCTTTCTGATATACACGTTGATATCGGTGCTTATCGGACTTTCTCCGTATGCGGGACGAATAAGACTTATTTTACCTGAATTATTATCCACCGATGCATAAGGACTGCAGGACATCCACATATACTCATATCCGCTCGGAGCTGTCGGCAGAGCTATGTCCCCGCTTTGGGACGTATCTATATCTATAGAATTTGCGATGCTGTCAAATTCTGAATAGTACTGCTCCATATTTGAAGGATCCCAGCCGTCATCGCCTCTTAAATAATTATACGGATTATATTCAAGCATAGTCCACTCATCCAACAAGAACTGCTTGCGCAGTGAAGAATTGATACTTATTGCTTTGCCTGTGTTTGCATCAACCGACCCATATTCCCCGAAACGAGCATTTGTTGCCTTGTTATCTCCCATATCCGTCCATGCGTTATCGGAAATCAAATATTTATCCGTGTATCCGCTTCTTGTACGTTTGTTGATTCTTGTATTAATATAGACCACCTCAGCGTTCGCATTCCATGGTCTGCCGAACTCACTTGGAGTTGCCCAATCCGTGCCTGTGATTTCGCAATTATAAAATACATATCCTTTTCCTGAGGAATGTCCCGCCGCTGTAATACAAGCTGCATCAGTACCACTTCCGCTCATAGGCTTTGCAGAGCCGATGTTAAGGGTACAGTTGTTCATTACCGCTGTTGCACTGCTGCAAATATAGTCTGTTGTCCCCTCTAAAAAACAGTTTTCAAAATACACTCTGTAATCCTTTATTCCGATTGTGTCCTGTTTTGAAATTACCTTACAGTTGCGGATAATAATTTTATCCGCATTAGTGTAAAGTGCACAGGCACGTTCCCTGGGGGAATCCGTTCTACCTTTGTTTTCGGGATCAAGATTGTACTCAGTGCCGATGGTTGTTCTTGACTGAAGCCAGGCGTTTATATCACTGTCTGACATTCCTTGGGCTATCATTGCTTTTATCCATTTATAGCGGTCAAAGCAGCTGTTACTCGTCGCCGGGTCAGGCTCCATACCGGCATTTAACTCCTCTTGTGTATAATACTGATTGTATGAATTTTCGAGAGTGATTCCTTCAATCCAAACATCATGGGCATCCTTGTTTATCGTAAGTGTTGCTCCCCAATTCTTAGCAACATTTGCTGTAGCCCCCAGCTCGCCATCTCTGTAAAAACCATCCTCTCCACAGTTTTTATACATAGTACCCGTTCCGTAATACCAAGTGCAAAGAACCTCGCCTTCGGTGTCCGCTTTTTTCTTCAGTGTAATATACGGAGTGTTTAAAACAAGCTGTTCCCTGTAAGTGCCGGGAACGATTTCTATGCTTATGCGTTCGTTCTCATCGGTAGGAGATATTTCTGCTGCTGCCGAAAGAGCCTCACGTATCGTGCTGTATACATTGCTTGAAGCATCTGTTTCTTTGCTCCCATCAACCGTAAATACGTTTGGGTCATACTCATAGGGTGTTTCTGTAGGACTAACAATTGGTTCTGCAGTCGGACTTGTTATTGGATTTGCTGTCGGACTTGTCGACGGCTCAGGGTCGTCATAGGGGTCATTTTCCAGTTGTCTCTCAGCTGATAACGGTTGCATATTGTTAAGGTTGTCCCAATACATAAACTTAATCTCAGAAAGCTCATTTGAATTACCCACATTTACCGATACGGTTCTGTTTTCGGAATTAATTTCCTGTGTTTCGAAATTGATAAGCTCATCGCCTTTGTAAGAAGCGACTACCAATGTTCCGTCGGGAGCGTCATTTGCAACTTGGGCGATATAATTGCCGTTTAAGAGAAATGTTTGATAATACACTTCGTCGTTATGCTTTAAAGTAATGTATTGCTTTAGTCCTGTTTCTACAGAAACCGTACCTGACACGGCTTCCACATTCGCAATATATTTGTTATTTGTTCCGTCATTTATAAGATCGGTTTTGAAGAGGAAGTAGAGAGTTTTTGTTCCGCTCAGCAGCGATTGGTCAACATCCTCGTTCAGCGGAATATCTATCCAAGCAAAGCTTTTATGTCCTCCTGTTGCTGTGTCAAATACCTTATGTGCAATTTCAACACCGTTCTTTGAACCTATGCGGACAGAGACTTCTGAATTATTAATCATTGCCGGATAAATGCCTATCTTTACACCCAGCTTATGCAAATTTTCAACATTGCAATCCTTAACAGCAAAACCTATGTATGAATTGTCATTGGCAAGATTGCCAATATAAAGATTGTCAGCATAATATTTAGGTGCACTCCCTGAGTTGTTTTTAACTGTCCAACTTGAGTTGCTTGATATTTCGGCACCGTATTTTTCCCAGGTACTCTCGCCTGTGGAACTTGCGTAATCTGCGGGATAAATCGTATAGGTTTCACCCGCATTCGCTTCGAATGCTATAACCGTTCCGTCTTCCTCGGTTACATATTCAACCTTATTATTGTTGCTGTCAATCACCAGTGCATTTCCATCGATAGCGCTGTTGCGCGCCTTAAGGGTTCCGCCGTTTGCGGATTTCAGGGTCGCCTTTGTGAGCTTACCGTTACTCCACACAGCTCCCGCCTCGATGTTACCTATCATCTTAAAGCCTTCAAAGCTGCCCGATTGCCACTTCTCGGAAATTGCGGGTAAAAATTCCACGGAATCTCCCTGTTTCTGTACAAGCATTTCGGTTATTCCGGCGGTAAGTCCGTAATTTCCGTCAATCTGGAAGTTGGGATGTTGATCAAACAGATTGGGCGATGTACGAGTTCTGAGCAACTGCTCTATACGGGAATCTGCGGTGGTGGCATCGTGAGCTCTCGCACTCAGTGCCACTCTCCACGCAACGCCCCAGCCTTGGCCACTTCCGGCTCCTCTGGACAGAACACTGTTTTGGAACGCCTTATATATTTTTTGCTCGTTTTCGTCAGAGCTGTAAGCGTTTATGTGAGTTCCGGGGAAGAGCTCCCACAAATGCGAGCAATGCCTGTGTCCGCACTCCGAACCGTTAGAGGCGGTGTGCTTTCTGTACATACCTGATGAATATTTTGCGCTGCTGTCCATTGTTGTATTCTCAGTCTCATCACCCGACTTAAAGGGATAGGTGTATGTCCACAGTTTATTGCTCTCGGTCGCTTTTGAAAAATCGAATTTTACATCCCCTCTCACCCACTCTCTGATATTACCGACTCCGCTGTGACTGCTGTCAGTCTCTATTATATCAGGGGCAAGCTTTCCCTTTTCTGCAGAAAAATATCCGTTTTCGGGCATTTGCTCTTTTATCTTTGAAACGAGTTCCTTTTCCTCATCTTGTTTTCCCAAAACCTGGACAGATGTCAAAACCATGTCATAGAGATTGCGTATCAGCTGCGTGTTGATAGCGGCTCCGGGCTGTATGCCGCCCTGTTCGGGAGACTCAGCGGCGGGATCAATAAGATATCCTGTTACCGGGTCAATAACCAACAGCTTGGTATAAAAGTATGCCAAACCACGCATGATTGGGTAAATCTCGACAAGATATTCTGCGTCAAGATTATATTGATAATACTTCCAAACACAGTCCATAAGCCATGCGCCGCCGATAGGCCAAAGCCTGTCGCCGTTATCAACAAACTGTGTTCCGCGCCATATGTCTGTGTTGTTGTGCATAACCCATGGATCACCGGGAATGTAGTTGTCGTCGCCGCGGTCGTTTGTAATTCCGTATTGATAAGCAGCGGTAATGCTTCCGTTTTCGGCAAGTTCCTTTAGCATCTCTACGAGCGGAGTTATACATTCAGAGAGGTTAAGGGGCTGAGATGGCCAATAATTCATTTCGGTATTGATGTTTATTGTGTACTTTCCCGCCCAAGAGGGATTGTTTGTCCCGTTCCACTTTCCTGTGAGATTTAAGGGTTGGCTTACGGGGATATCACTTTCCTCATCGCCTTCGCGCGAGCCGGCAATCATAAGATATTTTCCATAGTTGAACATCATTGCAATCAGCTTATTGTCACCGTCATTATATGTGGAATCTACAGGAGTGTTTGCTGCAAGCTTGTTGCCTGCGCCGATTGTAAAGCCGGATTTACCGTTCACGTCCTTGCGCACTCGCTTTTCGGTCTGTGTGTCTCCGTAGTCATCGCCGTTATTTTCGAGACTAAGCTTTGAACGCTCAAATAATTCCTTATAATCGGCAATGTGCGCCGCTTTTATGCTGTCATAGTCCTTACTCTTTATCTTTGAGATATATTTGTCACAGTCTTTTGCTGGTTTTTCATTATCTAACGTGAGATAATCAACGTAATTTGATGCTCCGACTATGTATACGGTCGCCTCATTTCCGCCTTTTACGTTTATTGTCGAGCTGTCGTCGGAGACTCTGAAGCTTGCTCCCGTTTCTGCGGTTATATACATTCTTGCTTCTCCGATTATTGCAGCTTCATTTCCAAGTCCGTTTTTCTCGGATAAATCGGCGGGCTTTACAGTAATCTTAATCTCATTGTCCGAAATTTTTTCAAACACCCCTCTCATTTCACCGGTTTTAAGTCCCGTGAGCCATGTGTGAAGCTGAGCAGAGAAATCAATCTCTCCGCCGCTTGATTTGATATTGGTGACTATAGCTTGGTCGGGATAGCTTGCAAAGCTTTCTCGCGTGAAATGAACGCCGTCATAATCGTATTCGACGGTGGCAATCGCTTCCCGCATATCGAGACGTTTGGAATAGTTTTCGGCTTTATCGCTCTCTTGATTAAAATCGAGATATAGCTCCGCAAATTCCGAATATGCCCTTTGTTTTACAGGATTACCCAAAAAGTAATCGTTTGCAAGGTTTGCCAAATCAAGCCGCTGACTCACAGCCTCATTAGAATCACTGTTGTCAATATTCAGAGACATGTTGGATATTGTCTTGTGAGCGAAATCAGGGTTGTTGGCTCTGAATTCCTCATCCCCAGTCAGAACCTGTTTACCCTCCTCTCCAAAACCGGCAGGTGTTCCGTCCTCGTACGATCCCCTGAAATATTTCCATGAGTCCTTAACGCTGCCAGCTGTTGACTTTCCGTTTTCATCAACGTAAGGCGAACCGTTCCATATTGTGTCCTCGTTTATCTGTATGACTTCCTTGTCAATTGCGCCCATCACCATTGCCGCCATACGTCCGTTTCCTATAGGATAACCGTGTGTCCAAAGAAACTCATAGTACGCATGAGCATCATAGTAATCCTCACCGTTGTTGCCGTATGGATTTTGAACATTCGTCGTAATCTTATTGCTTATGTCGGGATCCATCTCCCAAAACCCATCAATTATTTTTTCATCAGTCCAAAGAACGTACTCGGAATCAAAATTCATATTGCCTTCCTCCTTAGCATTAACGGTTGCGCAAGGTGCAACCTGACCGATCATAGCGCAGATTAAAGCGATACTTAATACTTGCCTTACGAATTTCATATTAAACTCTCCTATCATATGGATTTTACTATAATTATATATCAAATAATATTTATGTATATACTCAATTTGCGAGTTTTTATTATACTCAATTTTATTGCTTATACTCAATTATTCTTGACGTATAATCTGTATTTTGATATAATCATTATGAAAGGTCGGTGTATTATTATGGATTTTATAATTGATAAATACAGCACGGAACCTAAATATAAACAGCTTTACAGGCAAATTGCTGATGCTATAGAAAACGGTGCACTGTGTGCGGGAGACAGACTTGATGCGCAGCGCACTATGTGCACTAAAGCGGGAGTGTCGATACAGACAGTAAAAACCGCTTATCAAAATCTTTTGGACGATGGCTATATTTATTCTCGTCCTTGCAGCGGATATTATGTATGCAATGATAAAGCATGGGAGGAAAAGCGGCCTCAAAGTGAACCGATAAAATATATATTCAGTCCTAACGGCATTGAAACCTCAAAGCTGCCTTATGCTAAATGGTCGTATTTTATACGAAATGCAATGAGGGAAAATCCCGAACTTTTTCGTCCGGGAGATAAGGAAGGGGAGTGGTGTCTCAGGAAGTCTGTCAAACGTATGCTCTATCGTACGCAGGGTATTGAATGCAGCACAAATCAAATTATTATAGGGGCAGGGAAATATGACCTTTTACGCAATGTATTTTATGTGTTGGGCAGAGATAAAAAAACAGTTTTGTCAAACTACTGTGATTTTCCGATAAAAGGATGTCTGGATTATATAGGCGGTACAACATCTTACATTAACGAGGATAAAAACGGTATTCACACTGACGAACTTGATGGTTTGAAATCGGCTGTTTTGTATGTCTCACCTTCATGTAATATTACAACCTGTGCCACCATAGGAATATGTGATCGAGAGAAAATCGCCGCATGGTCAAAGAATGGGAATTATACCATAGAGGACGCGTATGACAGTGACTATCAATACGGAGAAAAGCTGCCGCCGTTGTATAAAATAAATAACGGACAAAATATTATATATATAGGGGAGTTTGCGCAAATCATTTCTCCTGCAATGAAGATAGGTTACATTATTCTGCCTCATGAGCTCACAGGGGTGTGGCTTGATAAATTAAGACCTTATTCTTCTAAAGTATCGCGTGTCGAACAGGTGGCGTTATCAAAATTCATAGATTGCGGTGTATATGAAAAGCATGTGGAATATATGCGCAGTGTTTATAAAAGCAAGATTGATACTCTGCTTGACAGTCTCGGCAAATCGCAAATTGGAGAACATGCAGATGTGTGGGGAACGGGAAGCGGTGCAATATGCGGTGTACATTTTGATTTATCTGTTTCCCAGAGTGAGGCACGTAATTTGCTTTTGAATGAGGGAGTAAAAATTTCTACCATAGGTGTTACCCGTATAGGAGAGCTCCCGCCCTCTTTTCCTGAGAATTCATACAGAATAGGCTTGGGGCATATGAAATCATCCGATATACGCGATGCCGTAAAACGCTGGAATTATTGTTGGAAAGACCTATTGAACTAATATCAATTTTAAATTTGTTAGACGGACTGAAATGCACCCCGAAGGCTATGTAACCTTCGGGGTGCATATTATATGTTCAATTTTTAAGTTCTTGGATTAACCCCAGGGATTTTCTGTGGGGTATCTAACGCCCTTAGGCTGGTTATATCCGATTTCATCAACCGGAACACCTAAGTACTTAAACACTTCATAAAGGGCCTTGCCGTGGTGACCGAATGCAACAGCGCCATGGTGAGGATAGTTCTTCTCAATGAGAACATGACGATAGAAGCGACCCATTTCGGGAATGGCAAATACGCCGATTGAACCGAAGGAACGTGTTGCAACAGGCAGAACCTCGCCGTTTGCGATATAGCCTCTCAGCTTGCAGTCAGATGTGCTCTGGAGACGGAAGAACGTAATATCGCCGGGAGCGATGTCGCCCTCAAGAGTTCCGTTTGTAACCTCAACAGGCAGGCTTCTTGCCATAATCTTCTGATACTTCATCGAGCAAGCTGCGAGCTTTGAAGAACATGTATTTCCGCAGTGGAAGCCCATGAATGTATCCTTGTGAGTATAGTCAAACTTGCCCTTGATGTCCTGCTCATACATATCAGCGGGAACAGAGTTATTAATATCAAGAAGCGTAACAGCATCGCCACTGACACAGGTACCGATATACTCGCTGAGGCAGCCGTAAATATCAACCTCACAGGATACAGGAATACCTCTGCCTGTAAGACGGCTGTTTACGTAGCAGGGAACAAATCCAAACTGGGTCTGGAATGCAGGCCAGCACTTTCCGGCAATAGCAACATAGCTCTTTGAACCCTTGTGAGCCTCAATCCAGTCAAGGAGGGTAAGCTCATACTGAGCCAGCTTGGGAAGAACCTCGGGCTTCATATTGCCTGCGCCCAATTCCTTCTCCATATCGGCAACAACTTCGGGTATTCTCTCGTCACCCGCATGGTTGTTGAAAGTCTCAAAGAGATCCAGCTCTGAATTTTCTTCGATTTCAACGCCGAGCTTATAAAGCTGTGCAATAGGTGCGTTACAAGCCATAAAGTTAAGAGGACGGGGACCGAAAGAAATAATCTTCAAGTCCTTAAGACCGATAAGAGCCTTTGCGATAGGAATAAACTCGTTAATCATCTGAGCGCATTCCTCAGCGGTGCCGACAGGATATTCGGGTATGTAAGCCGTAACGCCTCTGAGCTTTAAGTTGTAGCTTGCGTTAAGCATTCCGCAGTATGCGTCGCCTCTGTCATCAGAAAGGCAGCCGATGCTTTCCTCAGCCGCAGCCACAAACATCGTGGGTCCGTCAAACTGCTGAGCCAGCATTGTCTCAGAGATTTCGGGACCGAAGTTACCCAGGTATACGCACAGAGCGTTGCAGCCCTGCTCCTTAATGTCGGCAAGAGCTTGCTTCATGTGGATTTCGCTCTCAACAATACATATGGGACACTCATAAATTTCCGATGCATCGAATTTTTCGGAATATGCTTTAATAAGCGCCTCTCTTCTTGAAACCGAAAGAGACTCAGGGAAACAGTCACGGCTAACCGCAACAATTCCCAGTTTTACCTTAGGGATGTTGTCAAACATTTTAATTACCTCCAAATGTTAAAAATAAAAATACTTAATAAAATATTTTCTTAGTCTATTTTAATATATAATCGCGGGTTAGTCAATACATTTTTCGGGTATTTGCCTAAATTTTTACTATAATTTTTGCAACGCGCCTGTTCTCCATTTGAGTTACGGAGATTTGATAGGTGTTGTAGGTAAATGAGTCGCCGTTTTCGGGCATCTTGCCCAGCTTATCCATAACCCAGCCGGAGACCGTGTTGGGGTCGTCGTCTCCTACTTTTTCGTCAAAGAGGTCAAAGAGCAGGTCAAGGTCAGCGCTTCCCAAAACTTCATATACTCTATCCGAAATTTTTCTGACGCTTTCAACAACCTCGTCATGCTCATCCCAGATTTCGCCTACCAGTTCTTCTAAAATATCTTCAAGAGTAAGTATTCCGTCAGTTCCGCCGTACTCGTCTGTCACGACCGCAAAGTGGCTTTTTGACTTTTGGAGAACTCTGATAAGACCTGAAATATTCATTGACGGTGAAACGTATATAACCGGGAATATTATCTCCTCAATGTTGGCGGCGCCGCTTTTCTGGAGCTGGTGGAACAAGTCCTTTTGATGAATAACACCGATAATATTGTCAATAGTTTCCTTGTAGACAGGCAGCCTTGAAAAACCCGTCTCCAAAAAGGTTTCAATTATTTTTTCTGTGTCCATGCCTACTTCTACGGCGCAAACGTCGATTCTCGGAGTGAGTATATCCTCCGCCTCAAGGTCGTTAAACTCGATTGCGCTTTTAATAAGGTCGCTTTCTTCCGAATTAATTTCGCCGCCGCTTTCAACCTCATCTACAATAGTGAGCAATTCTTCTTCAGTAATTACATTGGTTCCCTTTGTCTTAATAATCTTGTCAAGAAGTTTTTTCCACTGACCGAATAAAAAGTTAATAGGCGTCAGCAAAGTCATTAAAAATGCTATAATCTTTGACACAGCCAGAGCAAAGGTTTCGGGATTTTCTTTGGCAATATTTTTAGGTGAAATTTCTCCGAAAATCAAAACCAGTATGGTCATAACAACAGTGGAAATTGTAACACCGGCGTTTCCGAACAAGCCGATAAAAAGCACAGTGCCGAGAGATGAGGAAAGAATATTAACAATATTATTTCCAATCAAAATAGTAGATAAAAGCTTGTCATAATTATCAGATAAACGTTCAACAAGAGAGGCCTTTTTGTTGCCCTCTTTTGCAAGATTTTTGATACGTATTCGGTTTAGGGATGAATACGCCGTCTCGGTTGCCGAGAAAAAGGCGGAACACCCAATAAGTAAAACAATAACTAAACAAAGCCCGACAGAACTGTCCATAATAATTTTGTACGGTTGAGTATACTTAAACCGTACAACTCCTTTCTTTTTCTATATTAATATCGTATACACTCGGAGTATATCACAAATTGCGCAAAAATGCAATACATATTTATGTTTTTCTTGAAAAGAAAAACATGATAAAGAGGAATTTGTATCACCTACGTCTGCGGTGATCACCGTGATTGCCTGCATAGTACTGTGTAACGGTTAAAACTTTGTATATTTAACCCCGTCCATTTTGATAAAGGCTTTGCCTTTGAAACCAATGCCGAGCCCATATTCCGCCATGCCAAGCCGCGGCGGCAATGTTGCCAAAGCCTTTATCAAAAT
>JABLTO010210744.1_pt1 | contig 11706 bp, 14 predicted proteins | sample 7160091 | NCBI WGS metagenome assembly JABLTO01 (sample SAMN14651225, study PRJNA627086) | human gut metagenome | isolation source: feces | host: Homo sapiens
CGGTTTTGCCGGAGCAGCTGCCGGGCGCACCGATGCCGGTTTTGCGCCGGCCGCCGGTGCAGAAGCGGATACTCCCGGCCGGGCAGTTCCGGTAGCCGCCGGCTTTTTCGGTGCCGCCGTTTCCCGCAGGATTTCATCCAGTAATTGATCTCGGTTCAGTTCTTTTTTATCCATTCCATACCTCCAGCGGATACTCGGTTGCAAGGCCGTCCAGACGCTGGTCTGTTGGCTCCATGGGGACACATTCCGTGAGAAAAGCAGACGCAGCATAGCCAATTTTCAGCATATGCGGAAATGCTGCCAGAAAGCGGTCATAATAGCCGGCACCGTATCCCAGGCGGCCGCCCCGGCGGTCGAAGGCCAGTCCCGGCACCAGGCAAATCACACGCTTTTCCGGATCCGGAGAGAGCACCGGACATGTCAAACGAGGTTCCCGCACTCCATAGGTGCCGCTTTCCGTCTGCTGATCCAGCGGCAGAGCCGGGGACAGCTGATGAAACGCCATGGCACGCTCCGGCAGACACCGGGGAATGGCCACAGTTTTTCCCTGCTCCAGCGCCAGTGCAATCACAGCGTCTGTCTCCGGCTCCTTTGGCAGGGAGAGAAAGCAAAACAGCTGCTCGCACTGCTGAAATGCGGCGCTTTCTGTCAGTGCCCGGCACATCGCCTGATCCAGCTTTTTCTTTTCTTCCGGCGGCATCTCATTCCGTTTCCGGCGCATTTCCTGCCGCAGCTGCGCTTTTGCAGCGCTCAGATCAGTCACAGATAATAGACGCACGGATTTCGGCCGCGGTTTTTTCGCCGCAAAGCACCTGAATCAGCCGGAGTCCGAAATCTACAGCAACGCCTGCGCCTCTTGCTGTAATGAATTTTCCGTCCTGTACCACGCCTTCGGAACCGATGGCCGCCCCGGTGAGCGCTGTTTCAAAGCCGGGATAGCATACGGCAGTTTTGCCTTCCAGCAGACCCTTCTTGCCCAGAATAGACGGTGCAGCACAAATCGCGCTGACATAGCGGTCATTCTTGACGCAGTAATCAATGGCAGCCTGTACCACCGGAGATGCCTCCTCGTTCAGGGTACCCGGCATGCCGCCCGGCAGCACGATCATTTCCATATCAGCGCCGATTTTCAGCTCCTCTGCTGTAATATCTGCGGTGACCGGAATCCCGTGGGAGCCAGAAACTACCTTTCCCGTTACGCCCACAGTTGTCACCTGCTGTTTTGCACGGCGCAGCAGATCCACCGGTGCCAGTGCCTCTACTTCTTCAAAACCTTCTGCAAGAAATACATAAATCATATCTGAAATTCCATCCTTTCCAAGTACTGCAATCCATAGGACTGCGTCATTTAGAACCTGTCTTTATAAGACAGGTTCCTATAACAGGGCTTCCGGTGTTTTGCAGACTGCTGTCCATTTTTCCAGCAGAATTGCCGGATAATAGGACAGCTTCGATTTCCGCAGTCCCGGAATGCCCAGGTCTTCCTCCCGATTCAAATACGGATACGCCGCGGCAAAATGCGCCGCGAATTCCCGTGCCATTGCCGGATATGCTCCGTGATAGCGCAGATCCGCCTTTTCGATATGCACGCCAAACACCTGGCTGGAAATCGGCTCTCCGATAGAAAAGGCCGCCAGATTTCCGTTCACCCGATATACGCCGCCCTTCAGCTCCAGCGCCGCGAAATTGGTGAAGAAGGTGTGGATGGCATACTGCTCCGCCACACTGGATGCATCGGTATAGCCGTCCTTCGCGTTATAGCTGTCCGCGGCAAAGGCGATGCATTCTTCAAAGTCATTGGGCGTCATCTCGGAAAAGACCGGTGCATACTTCTGGAACTGGGCAATGTGGTTGCGCTTTTTATGATATTTTTTTCCGGAAAGCGCTGTAAACGCTGCTGTGTCATACAGATAATCTGCGCTGTCCCGGTCATTTTCCCAGGAAAACGTCTCTGGAAACAGTTGTTCCAGAACCGGCCGCATTTCTGTGGTCACGCCGGTAATCACCAGCGGTTTTCCCATCGAAGCCGCAAAGGCGGCCATTTCCCGGAAAACGGACGCATAGTCCCCGGTGCCGGCCGGAAAAGAGAAATGCGGCGCACCTTCCGGCGTGTCAAAGGCACAGATGAGATAAAAGCCGCCCGCCTGTGCAATCCGGGAGCTTGCCGCACGGCACCAGGCCAGATTGTTGGCAAAGCTGTATTCACAGCCGGGAAAGTCGGACTGCCGCAGCGCCCGGCAAATCCACGGCCGGTCTTCCAGCGTAATGTCCCGAAATGTCAGCATTCCAGTGTTTCCTCCATGATTTGCAGCAGCTGATCCCGGATGGTGTTCACCGGCAGCATGCCGGAAGCATCCGCGCACAAAATCCGCCGCCAGTGCAGCTTCTCCCCGGCATAGCACGCCGCCGCGTCACAGCGCCGGAGATAGGCAAGGTCTGCCTCGTGAATGTCTTTCCTGGAAGCGTCTCCGGCATACCGCCGGGAGAGAAGCTCCTGAGAAAGCTCCAGCGGAAGCGACAGAAACAGCACCAGATCCGGCCGGGGCAGCCCCAGCTTGTCATATTCATAATCTGCCAGCCATTCCAGATAGCTGTCCCACTGTTCTTCCGGGAGCTTGCTCATCTGGTGGATGGCGTTGGATGTGGTATACCGGCTGGCCAGAATCCACTCCCCCCGGCGGTAGTTCTGCTCCCAGTCCAGCTTATAGTTGGCATAGCGATCCACCGCATAAAAGCTGGAAGCGGCATAGGCATTCACGCCGCCGGGGGTGTCTGAAAATTCGCCGCCCAGATACATTTTCACCAGCGCGGCAGACGGCTTTTCATACATGGGAAAGCTGATGGCCTTCACCGGTTTTCCCTGCTGTGCCAGAGATTTCTGCACGGCCTCAAACTGCGTGGATTTTCCGCAGCCGTCCAGACCGTCCAGTACAATGAGCTTACCCTTCTTCTCCATTGCGGATCACCTCAAACTTTTCCCGTACTTCTTTTGCCTTGCCGCAGCTCATCTTTCCTTCGGTACATCCGCCGCAGCAGCAGCCGGGGCCTGCATTCCGGAACAGTGCCGGCGCGGTCTGGCAGCACAGCCGCAGCATTTCAGTTGCCACCGCCCGGATTTCCCACTGTGCCCGCTGACAGCACCGGAGCCGGAAAAAGTTCCGCAGGCTGCGGACATTCATGGTGAGAATCATCTTGGTTTCACAGGCATTGGGAAGCACATAGCGCGCGTCCTCAATGGCCTTTTTCTCAGCCTTTGACCGAGCCGCCTTCTCGGAACATCCCTGTTTCAGGAACTCCGGCACATACCGGGCAGCCAGTGCATCCGCCAGCTGATTGTAGCTATGGATAGACTGCTGCATTGCCTGCTCATACTGCTCCAGCAGCGCCGGATCCTCTGCGATTGCCGGCGGTGTCACAAAGACGAAATGATCCTGCCGCACATAGCGCTGGCTCTGCACGGAAAAGGATGCAATCCGGTGGCGCGTCACCTGCGCCAGAAAGGAACGGGACACGCCCTCAATGCCGAATGTAAAGGTCACATGCTCTACCGGGCTGTCGTGTCCGAATCCGGCCAGCATCTGTACAAACTCTTCTGCACGTTCCTTGGAAATGGATTCCCGGAGCGCCTCTACCCCTGTATCGGAATAACACAGCCGTGCCGCAGCTGCCACCGTCTGTTCCGGTGCAGGCGTATGCGCCAGCAAAACTACTTTCATTTCTCTTCCACACTCCGTTTTCCAACCAGAACCTGCATTTTTGGAAAGGTCTCCCTGCATGACGGCTCTGATAAAATACATTCAGTACTAATTATAGCATAAATGCGCTGTCAAGTCAAATCATGTCCTGCGGATTTCCGGAATTCAATTTTCAAAAATATGCTGATTTAACTTGTGCAAAATTGTGAAGTTTGACAAGTGAGGCTTCCCTGAAAGGGCGGCCGGAGGACTTGCCTTGTGCTGAGCCTGGCAGTGCGCAGCACTGACTGCGGGGAGGGGCCACCTATGCCGAAAAAACCTATTCACCGCCTAGGCTGCCATGAAAATTGATTTCCATGTATTTTTTCGAAAATCCATTGCATTCCTGTAATATTTGTGGTATAATGAAAGCTGTATATCATTCGGTTTACTGTTCCGGAAGCTTGAAAGGAAGTATTTTTCATGGATGCAACAACATTCCCGATTTCTTTTGCCTATCATCTGATTTTCTGTCTGGCGGCAGGCATCTTTTTTATCGTACAATATGCCCGGCTCCGGCGGCCATACCAGCTGATTTTTGCAATCGGCATGCTCGGTTCCCTGGCAATTTACCTGGACACCTCAAGCAAGGCGTTGTTCCATACCGTAGGCGTGTTTGAACTGGTGCTTCTGATCGGTGCCATTGCCTTTTCCATTTCCGACCGGGTAAAGCGGCGGAAAGGAACCGCGGATGCAGACGAAGCAGACGCTGTGCCGGAAACGGCAGACGCAGAAGAACCGGCGCAGGAGGAAGCTGACACAGACGCAGAATCCGGCCATACAGACAGTGAGGAAAAGGCATGAAGCTTGTCATTACAGATGCCGCCACACTCACGGGAGACGGCATTACAGAGGATGCGCTGGACGTATTTTCAAAATATGCAGACGTTACTGCATATGACCTTACCACCCGTGATCAGCTGGTAGAACGGCTACAGGATACAGAGCTGGTGCTCTGCAATAAAACAGTCTTTACGCCGTCGATTTTCGCCCAGTGCCCGAAGCTGGAATACATCGGCGTGTGCGCCACCGGCTACAACAACATTGATACCCACTCTGCCATCACCCATGATGTGACTGTGTGCAATGCCGGAGTATATGCCACAGACGCTGTGGCACAGCACACCTTCGGCCTGATTCTGCACTTTTATAATCAGGTCGCAGCCTATCACGAAGCTGTGCAGAACGGCGCGTGGAAGCAGAGCACCACATTTTCCCCAATTCTGTTCCCGACGCAGGAGCTAACCGGGAAAACGCTGGCCGTAATCGGCTACGGCAGCATCGGCCGGAAGGTAGCCGCCATTGCCGCTGCATTTGACATGAAGGTGCTGATTGTCACCCGTGTCAAGCCCTGTGCCTGCCCCTATACTATTGTCTCTATGGACGAGGCCTTTCGTCTGGCAGATATTGTCACGCTGCATGTGCCGCTGAATCCGGAGACGGAACACCTGGTGGACGCAGAGCGTCTGCAAACCATGAAGCCCCATGCACTCCTTGTCAATACTGCAAGAGGTGGCCTGATTGTGGAAGAGGATCTGGCGTGGGCGCTGCAAAATCACGTGATCGCCGGCGCCGCCCTGGATGTGCTCACCGAAGAGCCTATGGGAGACACGCCGCTCATGGGACTGCCCAATTGTATCATCACGCCTCACTGCGCCTGGACACCGCTGGAGACCAGAATGCGGCTGATCCAGATTGCCGAGGATAACCTCCGGTGCTATCTGGACGGAGAACCGCGGAACGTGGTGGCAAAGCCAAAACCGCCGCGTATCTTTGATCCCTTCTTTTTAGACCACATGTAAGAACCCGTCTTCACTAACAGATACACGTGTCTTTCCGGCAATTTCCTGTGAAGACAGGCTCTAAAAATCCGCGGTGCGACTGCTGCGCTGCACAAGAAAGGACTTCATCCGAATATGATTGATGTTTCCAAGAAAAAACGAATTGTACTGAAACTGGGTACCTCTACCCTGACACATAAAACCGGCAAACTGAACATCCGCCGCATGACCAATCTGGTACGCATTCTGTCCGACCTGCACAACGCCGGAAAGGAACTGCTGATGGTTTCCTCCGGTGCCGTAGGCATGGGTGTAGGAAAGCTGAACCTGGCAGAGCGTCCGAAGGACACCCCCTCCAAGCAGGCAGCCGCTGCGGTAGGGCAGTGCGAGCTGATGCACATTTATGACGATATGTTCGCAAAGTATAATGTCACCGTGGCGCAGATTCTGCTGACCCGTGCCACCCTTACCAACGAGCGGCTTCCCCATGTACAAAACACCATCCACCGCCTTCTGGAAATGGGCGTAATCCCCATTATCAACGAAAATGACACGGTAGCCATCGATGAGCTGGAACTGGAAATCGGCGAAAACGACTCCCTTTCCGCAACGGTTGCCGCTGCAATGGGGGCAGATCTGCTCATTATCCTCTCGGATATCAACGGCCTGTACTCCGCAGATCCGCGCACCAATTCTGATGCCCAGGTTATTCGGGAGGTACGGAAAATTGATGCGAGCATCGAACAAATGGCTGGCGGCGCAGGCTCTTCTCTGGGCAGCGGCGGCATGGCCACCAAGATCAATGCCGCCAAAATCGCCACAGAAGCCGGCGTGGATATGGTCATTATGAACGGCCGGGATCCGGAACAGCTGTACGCCCTCTTTGACGGCGAGCCGGTCGGCACACATTTCATTGCCTAGGCGAAAGGAGCGTTCCGATGGCTGTCCTTACATACCGTCGCTTAACGCCGGAGGATGTGCCTCTTTTTGCAGAAATGCGCATCCGCCAGCTCCGGGAAGAAGGTGCCGCAGAAACGCTGGACTTGATGCCGGCGCTGCTGCGCTATTATAACGAGCACCTGAAAGACGGCACCTTTGTCTCCTGGCTGGCCGTCTGTGAAGGTACCATCATCGGCACCAGCGGCATGTCTTTTGTGGAAAAGCCGCCGTATTACAGCAATCCCACCGGAAAAATCGGCCTGCTGTCCAGCATGTACACCCACCCGGACTACCGCAGAAAAGGCATTGCAAAGGCACTGCTGGATCGTGTTGTAGCAGAAGCGCGGAAGGCCGGCTGCGGTGCCGTCTGGATTACCGCCTCTGAAATGGGTGTTCTGCTGTACACATCCTACGGCTTTGAGAAAAACGGCAGATTTCTACAGTATCGCCTATAAGAAACTGACACGCATGGCATATATGCCGTGCAGCATATCCCGAAAATTTCCTTTGAAAGGAGTCTTATTCCCATGAATTATGCAGAATCTCTGGGCGCACGGGCAAAAGCAGCGGAGCCTGCCATTGCCACAGCCGCACCCCGACTGAAAAACAATGCCCTTGCCGCCATCGCAGATGCCCTGCTGGCGCGGCAGGAGGAAATCCTGGCGGCCAATGCCAAAGACCTGGAAGCAGCCGCCGAAAACAACATGACTGCGGCGTTTCAGGATCGTCTGCGTCTGACCCCGGCGCGGATTTCCGGCATGGCCAATGCTGCGAAACAGCTGATTGCCGCAGAGGATCCCATCGGTTCCGTAGACAGCGGCTCTGTCCGCCCCAACGGCCTGCAAATTCTCAAAACACGCGTTCCGCTGGGCGTGATCGGCATTATCTTTGAATCCCGTCCCAATGTCACCGTAGACGCTGCAACGCTCTGCCTGAAGGCCGGCAATGCAGTTATTCTCCGGGGAGGAAAGGAAGCTATCCACTCCAACACTGCCCTGGCGCAGATTATGCGTGACGCAGTAGAAACAACCGGACTGCCCAAGGACATCATCCAGCTGGTAGAGGATACTTCCCGGGAAACCGCCGCAGATATGATGCACCTCACCGGCTATCTGGATGTACTCATCCCCCGGGGCAGCGCCGGACTCATTCAGGCCGTTCTGCGGCAGTCCACCGTGCCGGTAATCGAAACCGGTGCCGGAAACTGTCACGTCTATGTAGACCGTTGCCTCCATGGGGAAGCAGACTATGACATGGCCGTCCGGATTATTGACAACGCCAAGACGCAGCGGCCGTCCGTCTGCAACGCCATTGAAGGCCTTGTGATTCACAAGGACGTTGCCGAGGCGATTCTCCCCCGTGTGCAGGAGGCGTTCCGCGCCCATGATGTCACCATCTATGGCTGCCCGCGCACCAGAGAAATCCTGGGGGATTCCGTCCAGCCAGTTACAGAAGAGCTGTACAACACGGAATTCAATGACTATAAAATCACAATAAAAGTGGTGGACAGTCTGGATGAAGCCATGGCGCACATTGCAAAATACAGCACGAAGCACTCGGAGTGCATTATCACACGGGATCTGGATGCAGCACAGACATTCCAGCGCAAGGTAGATGCCGCAGTCGTCTATGTTAACGCTTCCACGCGCTTTACAGACGGCGGCGAATTCGGCTACGGCGCAGAAATCGGCATTTCTACCCAGAAGCTCCATGCAAGAGGCCCTATGGGACTCCACGAACTGACAACTGTAAAATATCTGGTTACCGGAAACGGCCAGATTCGGGAATAATTTTTTTCCACAGCAACAAAAAACCGAAACACGGACAGAAATCCATCCGTGTTTCGGTTTTTTTGTATCTATTCTGCGCAGACTCAGGAAAATCTGCCGTCCTCGTCTTTGATTTTGCTCCACATATACCGCAGCATCCAGCCGTCAAAGTCTGTGATCTTCATAGCAGAACCAGCCATCATCAGGGAGTTTTCCCCACCGGGGAAGCCGCCGGGCGGAAAGCCGTTGGATTCGCCTTCGCCGCCGTAAAAATCCGTCATGCCAAAGCCGTGGCCGATTTCATGCTCCAGCACGTGAATACCGGAGCCGTCCAGCATATTGAGATAGGCCGTATCCGACAGACGCTGTCCCCAGTCACCGCCGCAGCCACCGATATTCGGGAAGCCCTGTGTGCCCCACAGATACATGTCGAACCGTTTGTCCAGGCCGCCGGGATAGTTGTAACTGCTGTCAGAGAAGTGGTCGAACCGGGAAATCTCAGACGGTGCACTGGGCAGCTTATCCGGAATGGTGTCCACGCCGTTGGAGGTGTCATAGGTGCTGTCATAGTCGGAGATCAGGTTGTCATAGACCACCTCATCCGGCTGGAGGTCTTGCAGGACGGATTTGTCCAGGACAGCCCAGCCCACAATTTTTACGTCGATGTGATCATACTTCCAGCCGTCCCAGCCCTTCAGCCAGTCATTCCAGCCGTTGATGCAGTCGCTCACCAGCTTTTCAAGCTGCTGGCGCTGTTCCAGAGTCAGGGTGCGGTAGGACTGCCACCGTACCACATAGTTGATGGTGCCGTTTCCGGCATCAATCTGGTCGAAGATGGTGTTCCGGCGCTCGGTGGATTTCTCCGCAACAATCCGGTTGTTCCAGATCCAGTCAGCCGCATCGGTATAATCGCTGGGGAAGTCCGCCATGGTGAGATCCTGCCGGGGCGCATCAGTGATTGCGGGCATTGTAGTTGTGGTGGTGGTTGTCGTAGTGATTTCTGTGGTCGGTGTGGTTTCCTGTGTTGTTGTGGTAGTTACCGGAGGATCTGCCGGCGCAGGCACCATGCTGCACTCCGGCATGTGCACGTCTGCCATGGCCACATTCTCGCCCAGCAGATACTGCTGGAGCCGCTGCACATCTGCCCCATTCAACGCACCGTCTCCGTTGGTGTCGCCTACAGCCTGCTGCGCAAAATCTGCTGTGCCACTCTGTACCGCCTGCCGCAGCTGTGTTAAGTCCGCACCATCCACCACGCCGTCATGGTTCCAGTCACCCATGTGCAGATTCGTTACCGGCTGGGGTGTCACCTGTGCGTAGATCGGGGATTCCACGCCGCTGCGGAATCCCCGCAGATAGCCGTCCTCAAACAGTTCAAATGTCCCGGCAGAGGTAGAAAGTTCCAGCCTGTTTTCCCTGAAATTCTCTGTTAAGTAGTATTCTCCCTGGGACAGGGCAGATTTGATGGTAACGCCCAAATTTGTTTCTGTAAAGTACCAGGTATTGTAGGGTGCCACGCCGTCCGCCTCATAAAAGCCGACCTGTACGCCCTCACCCTCTGTACCGCCGCTTACACTGAGATAGCGCCCGGCTGCATCCCGGAGCACATATCCCGTCCAGGTGTTGTACTCCGCCGAGGAAGCCGCCAGCACCGGCAGAGACGCCACTGCCAGCACCGGCAGAGACGCCACCGCCAGCACTGCCGCTGTCAATGCTGCGGCGCTGCGGCGCAAGTAATTTGCTTTTTTCATCATAACTCCTCTCCATAAAAAATGCTTTGCAAATTGCCATCCTCCTGCATTATACCATAAATTTTGTAAAATTGCAATAGTAATTTTCAAATTTTATCTTTCGCTTTATTACATTCGTCGCTTGACTTTTACTGGATTCGCCAAATTTATGCCAAGGCCGCTCTTTTTCAAAAAAATGCCGGTTTTTTTCAAAAAAGGCTTGACTTCAAGGGGACATTCTGTTATAATAGATGTGTTATCCTTGCTTATATCTTACGTATAGGCGAAATCCAAAAGGAGGTGTATTGAGTATGGCAAAGAAACAGGAATCCTACGAGCTGATGACGGTTTTCAGTCTGAAGAACGGGGAAGATGCTGCAAAGGAACTGGTAGAAAAGTTCCGGGAAAAGATTGCATCTGCTGCCACACTGGACGAAGTAAATGAGTGGGGCAAGCGCAAGCTGGCATATCCGATCAACGATGAGCCGGACGGGTACTACACACTGTATACCTTTACGTCCACTCCGGATGTTCCGGCAGAAGTAGAGCGTGTTCTGAACATTACAGACGGCGTTCTGCGTTCTTTGGTAACTGTAAAGTAAGATCTGAATGAGAAAGGAACCGATATGCTGAACAAAGTGATTTTGATGGGACGGCTTTGTGCTGATCCGGATTTCCGGCAGACACCCAGCGGTGTTCCGGTTTGTCGGATTCGCGTGGCCGTTGACCGCCGTTTTGCAAATAAGCAGACAGGTGAGCGGGAGGCTGATTTTATCAGCGTGACCTGCTGGAGACAGCAGGCTGAATTCGTGAGCCGTTATTTTCATAAGGGCAGTATGATCATTGTGGAGGGCAGTCTGCGCAACAGCGACTACACCGACCAGAATGGCGTCAAGCACTACAGCATGGATGTTCAGGCTGACAACGTTTCTTTCGGAGAATCCAAGCGTTCCGCACAGGAAAACGGCGGCGGCTATCAGGGTGCATATCAGCAGCCCGCTTATGCACAGGCGGCACCTGCTCCTGCTGCACCGGCAGCGCCTGCCGCAGCACCGGCACCGGCAAATTCCGGCGCACCGGGCTCCTTACAGCTGGGCGATTTGGGTGATTTTGAAGAAATTCTCAGTGACGGCGAAGTTCCCTTCTAATCAGAGCGTGAAATGAAATACCGCATTGCAGATAGGAGGATATATCAGCATGGAGAGAGAAAGATCTCAGCGCGGCGGCAAGCGCCCCCGCAAAAAGGTTTGCATGTTCTGTGTAGATCGCGTAGAGCGCATCGACTATAAGGATGTTGCAAAGCTCAAGAAGTGCATGACTGAGCGTGCAAAGATTCTGCCCCGCAGAGTCACCGGCACCTGTGCATTCCATCAGCGTGAACTGACAACTGCCATCAAGCGTGCAAGACACATTGCACTGCTGCCGTATGTCAGCGACTAATCGCAGTTTTGATACTGAAAAAAACAAAAGCACTTTTCCAATTTGGAAAGGTGCTTTTTTGCGTCCAAATCCCGAAAAAAAGCGGCGGCACCTGCATGTTTTCTTGCAGTATGCCGCCGTTTCTCGTCAAAACCGTATTGTCAGATCGGTTTTGCAGCGCCGTGCGCTGTTATGGTTCAAGAAGACTACTCTTGGGAATCGCGTGATTTTTTATGCAGCTGTTCCGGCAGAATCGCTGGAATTCTCATTGGGATTTCCTGCATCCTGTCCCGGTGCCATGCCGTTCGGTGCACCGCCGGGGCCGCCGCCTGGC
>JABLTO010016582.1_pt1 | contig 11703 bp, 6 predicted proteins | sample 7160091 | NCBI WGS metagenome assembly JABLTO01 (sample SAMN14651225, study PRJNA627086) | human gut metagenome | isolation source: feces | host: Homo sapiens
ACAATGATTGCGCCGTCCATCTGAGCAGCAACCTTGATCATGTTCTTAAAATAGTCAGCATGTCCGGGGCAGTCAACGTGAGCATAGTGACGAGCATCGGTCTCATACTCAACGTGAGCGGTATTAATTGTAATACCACGCTCTCTCTCTTCCGGAGCCTTATCGATCATATCATAAGCTTCGTATTTTGCCTGACCTTTGAGTGCCAATGTTTTTGTAATGGCAGCAGTCAGAGTAGTTTAACCATGCTCAACGTGACCAATGGTACCAATGTTAACATGGGGCTTTGTTCTTTCAAATTTAGCCTTAGCCATAGGGATATCCTCCTTTTATAAATAGAAAATGATTTTTTGTTTTATCTACATTTGGAAATTCCAAATATACATAATCATACTACTTTTTCATTTTATCAAGAAAATGGAAAAAAAGCAAGCAGTTTTTGCCGAATTTACGAATAAAAGATCAATAAATCCAATTAATCATTGTTTTTATTTCTGTCACTCATAATCTTTTCAGCAATAGACTTCGGTACTTCAATATAATGGCTTGGTTCCATCGTATACTGTCCGCGTCCCTGTGTCTTAGAACGCAGGTCGTTAGAATAACCGAACATTTCGGATAACGGTACAAACGCATTGATCTGCTGTGCGCCGATACGAGCTTCCATACCCTGGATTTGTCCACGGCGAGAGTTCAAATCACCGATAACATCACCCATGTAATCTTCAGGAACAATAACGACAACTTTCATGATCGGCTCCAGAATGACCGGATCGCCTTTTCTCATTGCTTCCTTAAAAGCCATAGAACCGGCAATCTTAAATGCCATTTCAGAAGAGTCAACTTCATGATAAGAACCGTCATACAACGTAACCTTAACATCAACAACAGGATATCCGGCTAATACACCGGCCTGCATAGCGCCTTTGATACCGGCATCAACAGCGGGGATGTATTCCTTCGGAATCGCACCACCGACGACCTTGTTAATAAACTCATAGCCTTTACCGCTTTCATTCGGCTCAACAATGATTTTAACATGACCGTATTGACCTTTACCACCGGACTGACGCGCATATTTGTGGTCAACATCAGCGGATTTGCGGATGGTTTCTTTATAAGCAACCTGCGGCGCACCGACGTTTGCTTCCACCTTAAACTCACGAAGCATTCTGTCAACAATAATTTCCAGGTGAAGCTCACCCATACCGGAAATAATGGTCTGACCGGTTTCTTCGTTTGTATAGGTACGGAAAGTCGGATCTTCTTCCGCCAATTTAGCCAAAGCAATACCCATTTTTTCCTGACCGGCTTTTGTTTTCGGCTCAATAGCCAAGCTGATAACCGGTTCCGGGAAGACCATGGTCTCCAAAATAACCGGATTCTTCGCATCACACAAGGTATCACCGGTGGTAGTAGCTTTTAATCCAACCGCAGCCGCGATATCGCCTGCATAACAGGTTTCGATATCCTGTCTGTGGTTTGCGTGCATCTGCAAAATACGTCCGATTCTTTCATTGTTATCCTTAGTAGAGTTGTAAACGCTGGTTCCGGCGTTTACAGTACCGGAATAAACACGGAAGAAACAAAGCTTTCCGACAAACGGGTCAGTTGCAATTTTGAATGCCAAAGCTGCAAACGGAGCATCATCGGAAGAAGGTCTCTCAACTTCCTCTTCGGTTCTGGGATCAACACCCTTAATATGCGGTACATCTGTCGGAGCAGGCATATAGTCAATAATCGCATCCAGAAGCATCTGAACGCCCTTATTTCTATAAGAAGTTCCGCAGGTAACCGGTACCATGGTGTTATCAATGGTTGCTTTACGAATCGCACCTTTGATTTCCTCAACGGTAAGTTCTTCACCATCAAGATATTTCATCATCAGTTCTTCATCTGTTTCAGCAACTGCTTCTACCAAAGCAGCGTGATATTCATCTGCTTTGTCTTTCATATCGGCAGGAATATCGGTAACGTCAAATTCCTTACCTAAATCGTCTTTATAAATTTCAGCTTTCATCGTTACCAAATCAATGATACCGGTAAAGGTATCCTCAGCACCGATCGGAAGCTGAATCGGAACAGCATTACATTTCAAGCGATCTTTCATCATCGAAACGACATTATAAAAATCTGCTCCGGTGATATCCATCTTGTTCACGTAAGCCATTCTCGGAACGCGATAATTATCTGCTTGTCTCCAAACAGTTTCAGACTGAGGCTCAACCCCGCCTTTCGCACAAAAAACAGTTACAGACCCGTCTAATACGCGAAGAGAACGTTCAACTTCAACGGTGAAGTCAACGTGTCCGGGGGTATCAATAATATTGATTCTGTGACCCTTCCAGAAAGCAGTTGTTGCAGCGGAGGTAATGGTAATACCTCTTTCCTGCTCTTGCTGCATCCAGTCCATCGTTGCGGTACCCTCATGTGTTTCACCGATCTTATGCGTTCTTCCTGTATAGAACAAAATACGCTCGGTGGTGGTCGTTTTACCGGCATCGATGTGGGCCATTATGCCAATATTACGGGTAAGCGCCAGTGATACTTCTCTTGGCATAGTAACCTCCTAAGATTAAAAACATCTAACATAATCGGCTTGACGCGGCATATGCCACGCCAAAGCCACTGTACTTTGCGGATCGTCGAACTACCATCTGTAATGTGCAAAAGCTCTGTTGGCTTCGGCCATTTTGTGGGTATCTTCCCGCTTCTTTACTGCTCCGCCGGTGTTGTTGAGTGCATCCAGCATTTCTGCTGCCAAACGCTCACGCATCGTCTTTTCGCCTCTGGCACGAGCATATGTGGTCAACCAACGCAAACCAAGTGTCTCTCTTCTGTCCGGACGGACTTCCATAGGAACCTGGTAAGTTGCTCCACCGACACGGCGTGCTTTTACTTCCAATACAGGCATGATATTCTCCATAACCTCAGTAAATACCTCTAATGGGTCTTTTCCGGTTTTTTCACGAACAATATCGAATGCGCCGTAAACGATTTTTTGAGCAACACCTTTTTTACCGTCCAGCATAACGCTGTTAATCAGACGAGTAACAAATTTGGAATTGTAAAGCGGATCTGGCAAAACATCACGTTTTGCTATATTACCTCTTCTTGGCACTTCGCTTCCCTCCTTCATATAGTAATGAGTTCATCGGTACTCGAAAGCGTCAAACTCCCGTTTTGCCACAGCCGGAAAACCGTGCTGTGACTATTATGCCAATATCAAGGCGTTTTATGTTAAAACTGCCAAAATAAGGGCAAGTGACTTTTTTAAAGTTACATTTCGGGGTTCTCACTACTTCGCAGCACCAGCTTTTGGACGTTTTGCTCCATACTTGGAACGGGCTTGCATTCTCTTCGCCACACCCTGTGCATCCAAAGTACCACGGATAATGTGGTAACGGGTACCGGGAAGGTCCTTAACACGTCCGCCACGGATCAAAACAACGCTGTGCTCCTGCAAGTTGTGACCAACACCGGGGATGTAAGCAGTTACTTCGTTTCCGTTTGTAAGCTTAACCCTGGCAACTTTTCTCAATGCTGAGTTCGGTTTTTTCGGAGTTAATGTTCTAACAGCAGTACAAACACCACGTTTCTGCGGAGAACTTAAATCAATAGACTTCTTCTGCAAAGAGTTAAAACCCTTTTGAAGCGCAGGAGCAGTTGATTTTTTTTCAACCACAGCTCTTCCTTTTCTGACCAGCTGGTTAAATGTAGGCATATCGCACCTCCTTCATTCATAATATACTCCGGCGTTTTACCGAAGCTATATGTCAAACGGCTTTGCAGCGCAAAGCCGTCTAACCGCAACATCTCACGCCTTAATATTTTATCATTAAACGCAAGCGTTTGTCAAGCATCAAATCTTTATAGCAGACGCTTTTTTAAAAATCTGTCGAAATTTCCTTAACAGCGCCCACCGGCTCTGCCTTGGTTGGTACAACCTGCACATCACGATAACACGCCATACCGGTACCGGCAGGAATCAGTTTTCCGATGATAACATTTTCTTTCAATCCCATCAACGGATCAACCTTACCTTTAATCGCCGCCTCGGTTAAAACTCTGGTGGTTTCCTGGAAGGACGCAGCAGACAGGAAGCTGTCGGTTGCAAGAGAAGCTTTTGTAATACCAAGCATTACCGGAATAACGGTCGCTTTGGCAAGTCCTGCTTCACCGGCATCCAATCTTGCCTGTATCTGCTTATTTGCGTAAAGCACTTCGGCACGATCCACCAAAGCACCCGGCAACAAATCAGTGCTTCCGGCTTCATCAACTCTTACTTTCCGCATCATCTGGCGAACAATAACTTCGATATGCTTATCGTTGATATCAACACCCTGCATCCGGTAAACCTTTTGTACTTCGGAAATCAAATAATTCTGTACTTCCTGTTCGCCCTTCACCGCCAAAACATCATGGGGGTTAATAGAACCTTCGGTCAGCGGATCGCCTGCAAGCACTTTATCACCGTCAGTCACCTTCAAGCGATAGCCGTAAGGAATCGGATATTGTTTTTCCTCTCCATCCTCACCGGTAACAATTGCATGACGCACCCGTTTGATTTCATCCATTCGAATGGTACCAGAAATTTCGGTAATAATAGCGGAGCTCTTCGGACGTCTGCCCTCAAACAGTTCTTCAACACGGGGAAGACCCTGCGTGATATCTTCCGCAGACGCAATACCACCGGTATGGAAGGTTCTCATAGTCAACTGCGTACCGGGTTCACCGATAGACTGAGCGGCAATAATACCGACTGCCTCGCCCACCGCAACCGTTTTCCCGTTTGCAAGGTTGGAACCATAACATTTCGCACAAACGCCCTGCTTTGCGTGACAGGTCAGCACCGAACGAATCTTCAGGGTTTCGATGCCGGCGGCAAGTACCTTCTTGGCATCGGAATCATCCATCATTTTATCTTTGGAGATCAACACTTCACCGGTTTGCGGATCCAACAGATCCTCTACCAAATAACGTCCGCACAAACGCTCAGACAACGGCTCGATCATCTCGTTGCCTTCCTTGATAGAGTAGATTTCCAAGCCCTCATCAGTGCCGCAGTCATCCTGGCGAATAATAACATCCTGAGAAACATCGACCAAGCGGCGAGTCAGATAACCCGAGTCAGCCGTTCTCAAAGCGGTATCGGCAAGACCTTTTCGAGCGCCACGGGAAGAAATGAAGTATTCCAAAATATTCAGACCTTCACGGTAGTTTGCCTTAATCGGAATCTCAATCGTAACACCGGCGGTGTTAGCAATCAGTCCGCGCATACCGGCAAGCTGCCGGATCTGGTTCATACTACCACGAGCGCCGGAATCCGCCATCATAAAGATCGGGTTATAAGCATCCAGGTTGTCAGCCAAAGCATCAGAAACCTTTTTCGTGGTGCTTTCCCAAGTTTTAATGACCAAGTTGTGACGTTCCTCATTGGAAATCAACCCTCTGCGGAACTGTTTATTGATATCGCTGATACCGTTCTCCGCTTCTTGCAGCAGCTCTTTCTTCTGCGGTGGTATGACGGCATCGCAAACCGCAACGGTAATTGCACCCTTGGTAGAATATTTAAAGCCCTGCGCTTTGATGCGGTCAAGCACCTCGGCAGTTCTGGAAGTTCCGTGTACCTTAATGCAGCGGTCAATAATCTGTCCCAGCTGTTTCTTGCCGACCTTAAAGGTAATCTCAAGATCAAGCAGATTTTCGGACTTGGTACGATCCACATAACCCAAATCCTGCGGAATCGGATCATTAAAGATCAACCGCCCGACCGTAGCGTCAATCAGCTTGGATACCGTGCGATCCCCAAAGGTTTTGGACATCCGAACTTTGATTGCCGCGTGCAGAGAAACAGTGCCTGCCTGATAAGCCATTAATGCCTCATTGACATCGCGGAACACTTTGCCTTCGCCCAATTCTCCGTCCTTTTGCAAGGTAAGATAATAAGAACCGAGCACCATATCCTGCGTCGGAACAGCTACCGGACGTCCGTCGGAAGGTTTCAAGAGGTTATTTGCCGCAAGCATCAAGAATCTGGCTTCTGCCTGCGCTTCCGCAGAAAGCGGCACGTGAACAGCCATCTGGTCACCGTCGAAGTCGGCGTTATAAGCGGTACAAACAAGCGGATGAAGCTTTAATGCACGCCCTTCAACCAAAATCGGCTCAAATGCCTGGATACCCAATCTATGCAGGGTAGGAGCACGGTTTAACAAGACCGGATGATCTTTGATTACCGTTTCCAGCGCGTCCCAAACTTCCGGTTTCGCACGCTCTACCATTTTTCTTGCGCTCTTAATATTATTGGAAATACCGGTTTCCACCAACCGCTTCATGACAAACGGCTTAAACAGCTCCAATGCCATCTCTTTCGGCAAACCGCACTGATACATTTTCAGTTCGGGGCCGACAACGATAACCGAACGTCCCGAGTAGTCGACACGTTTACCGAGCAGATTCTGACGGAAACGTCCCTGTTTTCCCTTGAGCATATCGGACAAGGATTTTAACGGACGATTGTTCGGTCCGGTGACCGGACGTCCCCGTCTGCCGTTGTCAATCAGCGCATCCACTGCTTCCTGCAGCATTCTCTTTTCATTACGCACGATGATATCGGGAGCATTTAACTCCAGCAACCGTTTCAAACGGTTGTTCCGGTTAATCACACGGCGATACAGATCGTTCAAATCGGAAGTGGCGAAACGTCCGCCGTCCAACTGCACCATCGGACGGATATCCGGAGGAATTACCGGAACCACATCCATAATCATCCATTCCGGACGGTTTCCGGAAAGACGGAATGCTTCTACAACTTCCAACCGTTTCAGAATCCGAACCCGTTTCTGACCGGCAACGGTTTCCAGCTCGGTCTTAAGCTCGGTACTCAATTTTTCAAGATCCAGTTCCTTCAGCAGATATTGGATAGCTTCGGCTCCCATACCCGCTTTGAAATCATCTTCATACTTTTCCCGCATATCAGCGTACTCTTTTTCGGACAAAAGCTGTCCTTTCTCCAGTACGGTGTTTCCGGGGTCGGTAACAATATATTTTGCAAAATAAAGAACTTCTTCCAACCGTCTGGGAGAGATATCCAGAATCAAGCCCATTCGGGAAGGAATTCCTTTAAAATACCAAATGTGGGAAACCGGAGCAGCCAACTCAATATGGCCCATCCGTTCTCTTCTAACCTTAGCGCGGGTAACCTCAACACCGCAGCGGTCACAAATTTTCCCTTTATAACGCAATCTTTTATATTTACCGCAATGACATTCCCAGTCTTTTGTCGGACCGAAAATTCTTTCGCAGAACAAACCATCCCGTTCCGGTTCAATGTACGGTAGTTAATGGTTTCCGGCTTTTTCACCTCGCCGTAAGACCAGCTTCTGATTTGTTCCGGAGATGCCAAGCCGATTTTTATAGATTCAAAAACATTAAATTCCATTCTTGTTCCTTACCCTTTCCGGCACTATGCCGCATGAAATTTGTGTTGCCGCAGCCGCGGCAGAGCAAAATGAATCGCAAGGCTTTGCATTAAAAATCCTCGTCCTCGTCATCAAACGCATCATCCAGATCAAAATCCAGAGGCTCATCATCCACAACTTCAACGTCATAATCATCCAAATCAGGTGCTTCCACACCGTATCCGTCCATGTCATCTTCTACTTCAACATCGCTGAAAGCATCATCGTCTACCGGCTGCAAGCCCATGTCGTCATCGTCGTCAAAGTTCTGCTTGAGGTCGATTTCTTCGTTATCCTTATCAAGCACCTTCACATCCAAGCCGAGAGACTGCAGTTCCTTAATCAGCACCTTAAAGGATTCCGGCACGCCCGGCTTCGGTACATTCTGACCTTTCACGATCGCTTCATAGGTCTTTACACGTCCGACCACATCATCCGATTTCACCGTCAGGATTTCCTGCAAAGTGTAAGCAGCGCCGTAAGCTTCCAGCGCCCAAACTTCCATCTCTCCGAAACGCTGACCGCCAAACTGTGCTTTACCGCCCAGAGGCTGCTGCGTAACCAGAGAGTAAGGTCCGGTAGAACGAGCATGAATCTTATCATCAACCAAGTGATGGAGTTTCAGATAATACATATATCCGACTGTAACCGGATTATCAAATTGTTCGCCGGTACGTCCGTCATACAAAATGGTCTTTCCGTCTTCGCGCAGACCTGCTTCTTTCAAGCAAGCGGCAATGTCATCTTCGTGGGCACCGTCAAATACGGGAGTCATAATCTTCCAGCCGAGCGCTTTTGCAGCATAGCCCAGATGAACTTCCAATACCTGACCGATATTCATACGGGACGGAACGCCCAACGGATTAAGCACGATATCAAGCGGCGTGCCATCCGGCAGGAACGGCATATCCTCCTGAGGCAGAATACGGGAAACAACACCCTTATTACCGTGACGGCCTGCCATTTTATCGCCGACCGAGATTTTACGTTTCTGCGCAATATAGCAGCGAACAACCATGTTAACGCCCGGGCTCAACTCATCGCAGTTTTCTCTGGTGAATACCTTAACGTCAACGATGATACCGGATTCACCGTGCGGGACTTTCAGAGAAGTATCTCTGACCTCTCTCGCTTTTTCACCGAAAATAGCACGCAGCAGACGTTCTTCGGCAGTCAGCTCGGTTTCACCCTTCGGGGTAACCTTACCGACCAGAATATCGCCGGAACGAACTTCCGCGCCGATACGGATGATTCCGCGCTCGTCAAGGTCTTTCAGCGCATCCTCACCGACGTTCGGAATGTCGCGGGTAATCTCTTCGGAGCCAAGCTTGGTATCTCTTGCCTCTAACTCGTACTCTTCTATATGAATAGAGGTATATACATCATCGCGAACAATTTTTTCATTAATCAAAACTGCGTCTTCGTAGTTGTAACCTTCCCATGTCATAAAGCCGACCAAAGCGTTTTTACCGAGAGAAATCTCACCGTTGGAAGTAGCGGGACCGTCCGCGATTACCTGACCGACTGCAACCTGCTCTCCTTTTTCCACGATCGGACGCTGATTGACACAGGTGCCCTGGTTGGAACGTTTGAATTTAATCAGCTTATAGAGATGGTTTACCCCGGCAGAATCTTTTATTACGATTTCATCCGCCGAAACCTTTTCCACAACACCGTCATGTTTAGAAACAACTGCAACCCCTGAGTCAACAGCTGCCTTATATTCCATACCGGTACCGACAATCGGCGACTCGGTTTTTAAGAGCGGAACTGCCTGCTTCTGCATGTTGGAACCCATCAATGCACGGTTGGCGTCATCGTTTTCCAGGAACGGAATCATTGCCGTTGCAACAGACACAACCATTTTCGGCGAAACATCCATATATTCCACACGTTCGCGGTCTACTTCGAGAATTTCATCACGATAACGCGCATTTACGCGGGGACGGGCAAATTTACCATCTTCTGTCAGCGGCTCGTTTGCCTGAGCAACAACATATTCATCTTCTACATCAGCAGTCATATAGACTACTTCATTAGAAACAATACCGGTTTCTTTGTCCACCTTACGATAAGGCGCCTCAATGAAGCCGTATTCATTAATTTTTGCAAAAGAAGCCAGATAGGAGATCAAACCGATGTTGGGACCTTCCGGCGTTTCAATCGGACACATTCTTCAGTAATGGCTGTAGTGTACGTCACGAACCTCAAATCCTGCACGGTCTCTGGAAAGACCGCCGGGGCCTAATGCAGAAAGACGGCGCTTATGAGTCAGTTCGCCAAGCGGATTGGTCTGATCCATGAACTGAGACAACGGAGAAGAACCGAAAAATTCCTTAATTGCAGCAACAACCGGACGGATGTTAATCAATGACTGCGGCGTAACAACTTCCATATCCTGGGTTTGCAGGTTCATTCTCTCCCGAATCACACGTTCCATACGGGAGAAACCGATACGGAACTGATTCTGGAGCAATTCGCCGACCGAACGGATACGGCGGTTGCCCAAATGGTCAATATCATCGGTCAGTCCAATGCCGTAAGCCAAGTTATTAATATAGTTAATAGAAGCAAAAATGTCATCCTTGGTGATGTGCTTCGGAATCAGCTCGTCAATTCTGTTTTTAACCTGTTCAATGATTTCATCATTATTGGCTGAGGAATCCAAAATCTGTTTTAAAACACAGAACCGGACTTTTTCATGAATGCCGATTTCTTCGGTATCAATCTTAATAAAATCGGTGATATCTACCATGCCGTTTGACATGATCTTCACTTCCCGATCTTCTACCGTGACATATGCGGTATCGACACCCGCTTTTTCAATTTCCCATGCAAGATCACGTTTTACAACTTGTCCTGCTTCCGCCATAACTTCGCCGGTCAATTCATTCACAATCGGCTGTGAGAGCGTCTGTCCGCAAAGGCGAAGCGCTATGCCCAGCTTCTTGTTATATTTATATCGTCCGACTTTAGACAAATCATAACGGCGATCGTCAAAAAACAAATTCTTAAGATGCGTAACTGCACTTTCCACCGTGGGAGGCTCGCCCGGACGCAGCTTTCTGTAAACCTCAAGCAACGCTTCCTCACCGTTTTTGGTGCTGTCCTTATTCGTAATGGTTTCAACGATTCTGGTGTCTTCGCCGAACACTTCATAAATCTCATTATCTGTACCGGACAAAGAGGTAAAAGTACCGTCTCCCTCCAGAATATAATCATCAGTTACCCGCAATAGCGCACGAATAAAAACAGTAATCGGAATTTTTCTGTTTTTATCGATTCGGACATAGAAAATGTCATTGGAGTCTGTTTCATATTCCAGCCAAGCACCACGGTTGGGAATGACGGTGGAAGCAAACAGCTTTTTACCGGTTTTGTCATAAGAATCGCTGAAATAAACACCGGGAGAACGAACAAACTGGGAAACAATAACACGTTCCGCTCCGTTAATTACAAAGGTTCCGCTTTCGGTCATCAGCGGGAAGTCTCCCATAAAGATTTCCTGCTCTTTGATTTCGCCGGTTTCTTTGTTAAAAAGCCGTGCTTTTACGCGCAGAGGGGCCGCATAAGTAACATCCCGTTCCTTACATTCTGCCACATCATACTTTGGTTCCTTGTCGATTCTGTAATCTACAAAATCAAGGACTAAGTTGCCCGTGTAGTCCGTGATCGCGGACATATCGTCAAAAACCTCTTTCAACCCCTTATCAACAAACCATTGATAGGAATTCTTTTGCACCTCAATCAGGTTCGGCATTTCCAGAACCTCATTAATTTTTGCAAAGCTCATACGGACGTTTTTGCCAAGCTGTACCGGCTTCACATTCACCATAGGCTGATCACTCCATTTCTATCTATTTAACGAAATTCGTCATTTGGCGCGCACAAAACAAATCGCAGATTAAGAAAAAACATCCGAAAAAAGATATGGAATATTCGGAAAAATTTTTCTAAAAATAAACTTGCAATTTGTTTTTAAGTATGCTATAATACCCATAAAGTTAGGCACATTTTCCCATTTTGATACATTATATTATTATATAATATATAGTTACAATTGTCAATACCAATATTGTCGACACGCTTCGACTTTTTATTGTGCAAAAAGACTATTGTGAATCATTTATAAACAACAGCAAGCAAAAAAGCTTGCTGTTTTATTTTTAATTGTTTGTAATATTCTTTTTTTCTTTAAATTGTCGCGGACAGGTTTTCAAAATCAAAAATATATGATATACTG
>JABLTO010048366.1_pt1 | contig 11702 bp, 8 predicted proteins | sample 7160091 | NCBI WGS metagenome assembly JABLTO01 (sample SAMN14651225, study PRJNA627086) | human gut metagenome | isolation source: feces | host: Homo sapiens
CGGACCCGTTCGAGTATGGCCGCCACCCGCTCGCCGATGACCGGCGCGTCGATCTGCGGGCGGCGGAGCAGATCGGCCCACTCGCTTTTTGGGGGATTCACCGTAATTCGCATCAGCGTATCATTTTTTCGAGCGACAGCACCAGAATATCCTCGGCCCCGATCGCTTTGAGTTGTTCGATTTTGCTCCACAGCTCGCGTTCGTTGATTACGACGTGCATCGAGCTCCAGCCCTCCTGCGCCAGCGGCAGGATCGTCGGACTTTTCATGCCGGGCAGAATGCGCACGGCCTCGGGTATCTTCGCGTGAGGCAGGTTCATCAGCACGTACTTCAGGCCCCGGCTGCGCTCGACGGCCTCGATTCGGAACAGCAGCTGCGAGAGGATCTGCCGCTTGTCGTCGCTCAGCGCACGGCCGCCTATGAGCACCGCTTCCGAGAAGAGTACCTGCTCGACCTCCTTCAGCCCGTTGGTGACGAGCGTGCCGCCCGAGCTGACGATGTCGAAAATCGCGTCGGCCATGCCGACCGACGGGGCGATTTCGACCGAACCGGCGATTTCATGGATTTCGGCCGCTATGCCTTTCTCCCGGAAGAAGCGCGACAGGATGACCGGATAGGACGTGGCGACGCGTTTGCCTTCGAAGTACGACAGACCCTCGTAAGGCTCCGTCTTCGGGACGGCCAGCGACAGCCGGCACTTGCCGAATCCGAGCCGGTGGACGATTTCCACGTCGAAACCTTTCTCCTCGACTTCGTTCAGGCCGACGACTCCCAGATCGGCCACGCCCATCGACACGGCCTGAGGAATATCGTCGTCGCGCAGGTAGAGCACTTCCAGAGGGAAGCCGTCGCTGCGCGCGAGCAGCTTGCGCTTGCTGTCCTCGATCGATACGCCCGCCTCGGCGAGCAGTCCGATACTCTCTTCGTTGAGTCTTCCTTTGGCTTGAATCGCTATTCTCAGCATATCCTTTTCGTTTGATTCGTTCGCGAATAAAAAAGCGAGGCACCGTTTTCGGTAAGCCTCGCCGTATGAGTTGAATCTCGCTTCGCGTTCAGACAGACGCCATCGGCCTACCGGTGCTTCCGGGAGCGGTGATGGTGGTGATGAAAGCGGCTATTGAGAATCATGTTTTCGACTTCTGACAGTGACAAAGGTAGGGTAAAAAAGTAAAAAACCAAGCGATTGTCGGATATTTAACAAAAAACGCTCTTTTTGCATATCCGACAATCGCTCGGTTTTTCGTTCGGATTCTCCGTATCCCCGCTCGGGAAGGGCGTCGCGTTCCGTCCGCCTTTTACGGAAAGAAGGCTCTCCTACGATTCCCGGAGCGGATGCGGGTTTATTCCCCTGCTTCCGAATAGCGCAGCAGCAACGAGCCCGGCGCCTCGGCGATCTGCAGGTCGATGCCCTCGGCCAGCTCCGCGCCCGAGCGGGTCGTGATCGTTCCGTCGTTGTCGTTCAGCACTCGGTAGGTCTTCGCCGGATCGACGCCCCGCAACCGGACGCGGATCGAGCCCTGCTGATTGTCCTTGCGGCGGAAGGCGACGACGATACCGCTCTGGTCCGACGGGCGGTGCATCTGGTAGGCGAGCCATGCATTGTCGAAGGTCAGCTCGCGGGCCGTTCCCGTCAGCGGATAGTAATCCTCGTAATAGTAAGGCCGGAGCTCCTTGTATTGGGCGATGATCTGTTGCATGTCGGCGATCGAGCCTTCGAGCACGTTGAGCTTCCAGTTCAGCACGGCGGCGCTGCCGAGAGCCGAGCGGACGCTGTACGGATCGGTCTTGTAAAGACCTGTGCCGTGAATCGGCAGGTAGAAATTCAGTCCGTAGGTATGGCACTGATAGCCGTTCACTTCTCCGTAGCTGTAGTCGGTCCGCCACAGCGGAGCGCTGCGCGACATGGTCTCCAGATCGAGACGCCGTCCGCCTCCCGCGCAGTTGTCGATCAGCAGGCCCGGGAAACGTTCGCGCAGATAGTCCCAGTAGGCGTACAGGCCCTCGACGTGCCGGATTTCGTGGATGCCCACCCGGTCGGGCTCGTCGGCTTCGGCCCAGTAGGGGCTGATATGCATGTTGAAGTCCTGACGATAATAGTCGATGCCGTTTTTCTCGATCAGGTCGCCGATATGCTCGCACATCCAGTTGAGCGCTTCGGGGTTGCCCAGATCGAACAGCAGATTGTTCGGATCGTTCGAGCGCTTGAGCAGCCATTCGGGATGTTCCTCCGCGATCTGGCTGCCTACGGCGACGCGTTCGGGTTCGAACCATACCATGAACTTGGCGCCGGCTTCGTGCGCGGCTTCCGACAGCGGCTTCAGTCCGTTCGGGAAACGCTTCTCGTCCACCTCCCATGTGCCTACCGTGTTATACCAGTTTTTCCCCGTGAAGTCGGGGCCGCCGCATCCCTTGTACCATCCGGCGTCGAGCCAGAAGACTTCGGGCACGATGCCGAACTGAGCGTAGCGCTTGGTCAGCGCGAGGGCGAAATCTTCTGTCAGGCAGCAGTACTCGTTGCAGGGTGCGGGATCGCCCCAGCTGTATCCGCCCGAGAACGGATATTCGGCGAAGCGGCCGTTCAGTTTGGGCGAATGGTGGGCGAGCATGAAACGGCGGAACGTGTTATGGCCGACCATGCGGTCTTCGCCCTGCCAGAACAGCATGCATACGAGCGGCGTGCGGATCGTCTCGTCCGGCAGCAGGTAGAGGTTCATGTTCTTCATGCCCGAGGCCAGCGTCGCGGTGCCGGGCGTCTGCTGCGATACGTCGACGTACCAGTTGCCGGTCCAGCCGACGGCGACGATCGCACCCCGTCCGTTCGATGCCTCGAGATTCATGAACGGAAATCCGGTATGGTCCGACGAGCGTCCGCCTTCGGGGGTGATATAAACCGATTTGTTCGCTTCCACCGGCGTCGACAGCGGCCAGAAGTCGTCGCGACCGCCGTTGCTTCCCACGGCATGGTGCAGCGTGAAGGAAGCGTCCTTTCCCGCCTCCATGCCGAAATCGGTGACCTTGACATCGGTCAGCATGGCGGAGTTGCGCTGCGATGTATTCGTAAAGTACAGCATCCACTCGACGGCGCCGAACTCCTCGAAGCCCGTGACACGGCAGGCTACTTTCAGACCGGTGACGGGATCGGTGTAGGTGAACAGGTATTTGATCGTTCCCGCTTCGTCGCTCGCTCCCTTGCTTGCCGAGTATTTCCATTTGCGGATGAACTGGGCCGACGGCTTGCCGTCGTAGACGAACGAGAAGGGAGGAACGTGTCCTTTGGCGAAAGTCGTTTTGATCCATCGCTCCATGTCTTCGGGGACGGCCATTCGTTGCCGGCTCTGGCTTTTGCCGGCCGAAGGCAGCAGAACGAACAGCGCCACGAGGGCGAGCAGTCCGATGCGTGCCTTTGCATACATTCGATTCATAAATGTTCGGTTAGGGTTAATGATTTCTCCGAGACAAAGTAAGGAGAAAAAACGGACACCTCCAAACGGGCGTGCCGCTTTGCGGCGATTCGCCGCAGGGGCTATCCGGCGCAGAAGACGATATGCAGTTCGGGATGCGGGATGACTTTCAGCCCGATGCGCTTTCCTCCGGCCGTTCCTTCGAGCGTTTCCCGGACCGGATCGATCTTCGTGACGCGGATATCGCGGAGCCAGTCGAGTCCGCTGAGTCCCGACCATTTGTAGAGGGCTTCTTTGGCGCACCAGACGATGCCGGCGGACAGGCCGCCCGCGGATTCCAGCAACTTCCGCTCGTCCGGAGCGAGAAACCTTTCCTCCGTCTTCGTGAAGTCGCGGTCCGCCCGTTCGATGTCGAGTCCGCACGGAACGTCGCAGAGCATCAGCGCGGCGTATCCGCCGGCGTGGCTGACGGCGATATGCCTTCCGCTTCGCAGGGCCGGCGCTCCGGACGGCCGATAGAACGTTTCCTCGGCAGGGGCTTCCTCGTGCAACGCGGCATGCCATGCGAGCCATTCGCGGCGACGGCGCTCCGGAGCCAGCGTCCCGGCCCATGCGTTTTCCTGCCCGGTACAAAGCGGGGCGAGACGGGCTGTGTCCTCGTCGATCCGCCACAGTGCGAACGAGCAGCCGGGCAGGGTATGTCGTAGCGTAACGGGCATAAGCTAAGCGATTGTGCGGCAAAGATAGCGATTCGCCGTGTTTTTTCTCCGAGCTTGCCATGAAAATGCCGGCGGCCTGCTCGGATATCGCGGTGCCGCTAATGGCAATGAATAAGATGGAATGCCGGAATACAGGCGGAACCCCTTGCGTTGCTTTCGGATTGCTGAGGAGGCGTTTCCCGCCTGCCGGCGGAAACCGTGCTGTAAAGTTACGGATAGATGGCGGGCGACGCTCCGCAATAATTCCCCCTTATTTTCCGAGGCTTTCGACTCGGCCGTCCGGCGGCATGGTTCTAACCGCCGTAGTCCGGAGTTTATGATGTTATACGCATGAGAATGCGCGACAGTTTTCTGCCGCGCATTCTCCGTTGTTTCGGTTTCGGGCCGTTAGTATTCGTTCCAGCTCTTGATCTTGATGTCCTGTTTGTCGAGCTTGCAGAACGCCGTGATAAAGGCGCTCGCCAGTCGGGCGTTCGTGATGAGCGGGATGTTGAAGTCGATCGCGCTGCGGCGAATCGTGTAGTCGTTGCTGAGCTCGGTCTTCGACAGGTTCTTCGGGATATTGACCACCAGATCGATCTTCTTTTCCTTGATGTAGGTCAGCGTGTTGGGCTGCTCGCTCTGGTCGGGCCAGTGGAGCACCGTCGCGTGCACGCCGTTCGTTTCCAAGAACTGGGCCGTGCCTTTGGTCGCAAAAATGTTGTAGCCCTTCTCCTGAAGCGCTTTGGCGGCCGACAGCATGTCCATCTTCGAGCGCGAGTCGCCGGTCGACAGCAGGATGTTCTTCTTCGGGATCGCATAGCCCACGGACATCATCGACTTGAGAATCGCCTCGTGGAAGTTCTCGCCGATGCAGCCCACCTCGCCGGTAGACGCCATTTCGACGCCCAGCACCGGGTCGGCCTTCTGCAGCCGCGAGAACGAGAACTGCGGCGCCTTGATGCCGACGTAGTCGAGCTCGAAGGCCGACTTGTGCGGCACGTCGGGCTCGATGCCGAGCATGATCTTCGTCGCTATGTCGATGAAGTTCACCTTCAGTACCTTCGACACGAACGGGAAGCTGCGCGACGCGCGCAGGTTGCACTCGATGACCTTGATCTCGTTGTCCTTGGCCATCAGCTGCATGTTGAACGGGCCCGATATGTTGAGCATGCGGGCTACCTCGCGGGCGATCTTCTTGATGCGCCGCATCGTCTCGACATACATCTTCTGCGGCGGGAATACCATCGTCGCGTCGCCCGAGTGGACGCCTGCGAACTCGACGTGCTCGGAAATGGCGTAGATCAGCACCTCGCCGCCGCGGGCCACCGCGTCGATCTCGATCTCCTTGGCGTTCTCGATAAACTCCGTGACGACGACCGGATACTGTTTCGACACGTTGGTCGCCAGCGTCAGGAAGTGCTCCAGCTCGGAGCGGTTCGACACGACGTTCATCGCCGCGCCCGAGAGTACGTAGCTCGGACGGATCAGCACGGGGAATCCCACCTCGTCGACGAAACGGTAGATATCGTCCATTGTCGTGAGTTCCCGCCAGCGGGGCTGGTCGACGCCGATCTCGTCGAGCATGGCCGAGAACTTGTGCCGGTCCTCGGCATGGTCGATGTCGGTGGCCGAGGTGCCCAGAATCGGCACGTGCTGCGACTGAAGGCGCATGGCCAGGTTATTGGGTATCTGTCCGCCGGTCGAGACGATCACGCCTCGCGGAATCTCCAAATCGGTGATGTCCAGCACCCGCTCGAGCGTCAGCTCGTCGAAGTAGAGCCGGTCGCAGATGTCGTAGTCGGTCGAGACCGTCTCGGGATTGTAGTTGATCATCACCGAGCGAAGTCCCTGCTGGCGGATCGTGTTCAGCGCGCTGACGCTGCACCAGTCGAACTCGACCGAACTTCCGATGCGGTAGGCTCCCGACCCGAGCACGATGACCGAGCGGTTGTCGTGCGGAAAGTCGATGTCGTGCGCCGAGGCGCTGTAGGTGACGTACAGGTAGTTCGTCATGGCCGGGTACTCGGCCGCCAGCGTGTCGATCTGCTTGACGTAGGGCGTGATGCCGCGCATTTTGCGGTAGCTCCGGATCGCGAGCATGTCGGCGTCGATGCTCTTGGCCGTGCTCTTGGCTACCGTGCGGGCGAGCTGGAAATCCGAGAAGCCGCGCTGTTTGGCCTCGAGCAGCAGCTCGTCGGGCACATGGGTGATGTTGTTGTGCTGCTCCAGCTCGTTCTCGATCCGGATGATGTTCTGCAACTTCTCGAGGAACCAGCGGTCGATCTTCGTCAGCTCGTGGATGCGCTCGACGGTGTACCCGTTCTTCAGCGCGTGCGCGATGACGAAGATGCGCTTGTCGGTCGGATGGGTGAGCGCGGCGTCGATGTCGTCGACCTCGAACTCCTTGTTCGCGACGAAGCCGTGCATGCCCTGTCCGATCATCCGCAGGCCCTTCTGGATCACTTCCTCGAAGTTACGGCCGATGGCCATCACCTCGCCGACGGACTTCATGCTCGATCCCAGCTCGCGCGAGACGCCCTTGAACTTGCCCAGGTCCCAGCGCGGTATCTTGCAGACGATATAGTCGAGCGCCGGCTCGAAGCAGGCCGTCGTGCTCTTGGTCACGTTGTTCTTCAGCTCGTGCAGACCGTAGCCGAGGCCGAGCTTCGCGGCTATGAACGCGAGCGGGTAGCCGGTGGCCTTGGACGCCAGCGCCGACGAGCGGCTCAGACGCGCGTTGACCTCGATCACGCGGTAGTCCTCCGAGTTCGGGTCGAGGGCGTACTGCACGTTGCACTCGCCGATCACGCCGATGTGGCGGATGATCTTGATCGCCAGCTCGCGCAGCTTGTGGTACTCGGAGTTCGACAGCGTCTGCGACGGGGCGACGACGATGCTCTCGCCGGTGTGGATGCCCAGCGGGTCGAAGTTCTCCATGTTGCAGACCGTGATGCAGTTGTCGTAGCGGTCGCGCACGACCTCGTACTCGACCTCCTTCCAGCCCTTGAGCGACTTTTCGACGAGTATCTGCGGCGAGTACGAGAACGCCTTGTTCGCCAGCGCGTCCAGCTCCTCGTCGTTGTCGCAGAAGCCCGACCCGAGTCCGCCGAGCGTATAGGCCGCGCGGATAATGATCGGGTAGCCCAGTTCGTGCGCGACGCGCTTGGCCTCGGCCACCGACGTGACGGCCTCGCTCTTGATCGTCTTCACGTCGATCTCGTCGAGCTTCTCGACGAACTTCTCCCGGTCCTCCGTGTCGATGATCGCCTGTACGGGCGTGCCCATTACCTGCACGCCGTATTTTTCGAGCACGCCGCTGCGGTAGAGCTGCACGCCGCAGTTCAGGGCCGTCTGGCCGCCGAACGCGAGCAGGATGCCCTGCGGGCGCTCCTTCTCGATTACCTTCTCGACGTACTCGGGCGTGACGGGCAGGAAATAAACCTTGTCGGCGATGTTCTCCGAAGTTTGGATCGTAGCGATGTTCGGGTTGATGAGCACCGTGTAGACGCCTTCCTCCTTGAGCGCCTTGAGCGCCTGAGAGCCCGAGTAGTCGAATTCCCCGGCCTCGCCGATCTTAAGCGCTCCCGACCCGAGCAGGATCACTTTCTCTACCTTGTTTATTTTCTGCATTTCTCGATGTTTTGGATAAAGTCGTCAAACAGGAATTCGGTATCGACCGGACCGCCCGAAGCCTCGGGGTGGAACTGTACGGAGAAAAACGGCTTCGTCCGGTGCCGGATGCCTTCGCTCGTCCCGTCGTTGAGGTTCACGAAGTAAGGCTCCCAGCCCTCGTCGAGCGTCGTCGTATCGACGGCGAAGCCGTGGTTCTGGGACGTGATGACGGCCCGGTCCGTGCCCACCATCAGCGCCGGCTGGTTGTGGCTCCGATGACCGTACTTGAGCTTGAAGGTCGTCGCTCCGGCCGCGATCGACAACAATTGGTTGCCCAGACAGATGCCGAAGATCGGCTTGCCCAGCGCGATCGCCTTGCGGATGTTGGCGATCGTCGCCCCGCACTGCTGCGGGTCGCCGGGGCCGTTCGACAGCATCACGCCGTCGTAGTCGATCTGCGTGAAGTCGTAGTCCCAAGGCACGCGGATCACCGTCGCGTTCCGCTTCGTCAGGCAGCGCACGATGTTGTATTTGCAGCCGCAGTCGACCAGTACGATCCGGTACTTCCCGTTCCCGTACGTTTCGACCTGTTTCGTGCTGACGAGCGCCGCCAAGTTCTCCTTGTTCGGATCGACGAACTCCGCGGGCTCGGGCGAGCCTTCGATCACGAGCTTGCCGAGCATGACGCCCCGCTCGCGGATGATCTTCGTGATCCGGCGCGTGTCCACGCCCCAAATGCCCGGCACGCCGTTGTCCTTGAGCCACTGTCCGAGGCTTTCGCTCGCGTTCCAGTGGCTGTGCTCGAACGAATAGTCGGAGACGACCAGAGCGCGGATGTGGATACGGTCCGATTCGAAAAAGCGCAGCAAACCGTCCTGCTCCGTAAACTGCGGAACTCCGTAGTTGCCGATCAGCGGATAGGTCGACACGAGGATCTGACCGCTGTACGACGGGTCGGTCAGGCTTTCGGGATAACCGGTCATGGCTGTGTTGAAGACGACTTCGCCCGAAACGGACGTTTCGGCGCCGAAGGAGTACCCTTCGAATTGAGTGCCGTCCTCGAGGATCAGACGGGCGGTTTTTTTGTCAGACATTATTTATCAGTAAGTTATGGATTGTCTTCCCTTGCTGAAACTGTCTTCTGGCTCAGAATAGTTTCTGAGTCGCAAAGGTACGGATAGATTTTCGATTGTGCAAGCCGGCGCGGGAAAGTTTTCGGGGATCGTCGCCGGTATGCCGCGCGGGTCCGTCGTATCCGTCGGGACCTTGCGGTAGGAGTTGGGGGGCGAGATTCGGCATGCCCGAGACTCGTTTCCTGCGGGAAAACGTTTCCGGTGCGATGCCCTATGGTCGGAAAGCGGCATGCGTTTTCGTATCCGGGTATCGGAGCCGACCGGCGGTTTGGGGATTCGGTCCGTCTTGTCTATCTTTGTCGGACCGCACCGGCGTTCGGGGCGGGATAATCCGATTGCCGTGATCAAGTCCGAAATAGCCTTCGTGCGCTCGCTCTCCTCGAAAAAGGAGCGTGCCGCCTCCGGCCTGTTCGTGGCCGAGGGGGAGAAGCTCGTAGGCGAGATGCTCGCCTCGGAATTCCGCGTGCGCAAGATTTTCCGTTGCGGCGAGGAAGACCGGAGCGAGGCGGGGAGTGTCGATACCGAACGCGTGTCGCCCAAGGAGATGGAGCGAATCAGCGCGCTGAAGACGCCGACGCCGGTGCTGGCTCTGATCGAGCTGCCCCGCTATCGGTTGTCTGCCGGCACGGGGACGGACGATCTGGCGCTTGCGCTCGACGGAGTGCAGGACCCCGGCAATCTGGGAACGATCGTCCGGCTGGCCGACTGGTTCGGCATTCGCGACATCGTCTGCTCGGAAAACACCGCCGATTGTTTCGGGCCGAAAGCCGTTCAGGCTACGATGGGGGCCATTGCCCGCGTGCGGGTGCACTATACGGCGCTGGAATCGTTCCTTACCCGTGCGGCGGAGCGGGGAACGCCTGTGTACGGGACGTTTCTGGAGGGGGAGGATATTTACCGGGCCGGGCTTTCCGCCGGCGGCATCGTCGTGATGGGCAGCGAAGGAAACGGCATCTCGTCCGGAACGGCCCGCTGCGTTACCCGGCGCCTTTTCATACCGCCCTATCCGGGAGCGGCGCCCACGTCCGAGTCGCTGAACGTGGCGATGGCCACGGCGGTCGTAGCGGCCGAGTTCCGGCGCCGCATCCGCTGACGGGCCGGCTCCTTTAGAACAGCAGCCCGATCCGGCTGGCGAACAGGATACCGATCACTACGGGGATGACGAACCGGATCAGGAATCGGACGACCGGGAAGACGCGGGTCCCGTATTTCAGTCCGCTGGTCATTTCGTCGCGCAGCTTTCGGGGCGATAGCACCCAGCCTGCGAACAGCACGATGAACAGACCGCCCAGCGGCATCATCAGGTTCGACGACAGGCTGTCGCACAGATCGAACAGATTTTTTCCTCCGATAGTCAGGACCGAACCAGGCATCATCGACAGCGCGCTGAGCGATCCGGTTGCGGCTACGGTACAGGCCGTGCAGACGATGGCTTTCGACCGCGTGATGCGCATTTCTTCCGACAGGTAGGCGATGATGACTTCGAGCAGCGAGACCGACGAGGTGATTGCGGCCAAGAACAGCAGGACGAAAAATACGACCGAGATCACATAGCCCCCGCTCATCCGGGCGAAAACGTTCGGCAGCGTCAAAAAAACCAGCTCCGGACCCGAGGTGGGCGAGATGCCGAACGAGAAGACGGCGGGGAAAATGGCCAGTCCCGAAAGGACGGCCACCGTAATGTCCGACAGCGAGACCATCGCCCCGATGCGGAACATATTCTCGTTCTTGCGCAGATAGGAGCCGTAAGTGATCATGCAGCCCATGCCGAGGCTCATCGAGAAGAAGGATTGTCCGAGGGCTTCCAGTACGGTCGTTCCGGTGATCTTGCTGAAGTCGGGCTTCAGCAGAAAGTCGATCCCCTGGCGCGCGCCGTCGAGCGTCAGCGCATTGAGAGCCATGCCGAACAACAGCAGAAACAGCATCGGCATCAGGATTTTATTGTACCGTTCGATTCCCTTTTCGATTCCCGAGTAGACGATGAAAGCCGAAGCCGCGATGAATACGAGCGTCCATGCGATCGGTCGCCAGCCGCTGGCGACGAAGCCGTCGAACGCCGCCGCCACCTGCTCGGGCGTGCGATCGTGGAAGCGGTTCAGCACCGATTCCTTGAGAAACTCGAGCGACCAGCCGGCGATCACGCAGTAGAACGACAGAATGATGAAAGCACAGAGAATGCCCATGTAGCCCACCCATTTCCATTTCGTGCCCGGGGCCAGTTTGCTGAACGCGCGCATCGAGTTGCGTTTGGTCGAACGGCCCAGACTGAATTCCGACAGCATGATCGGAATGGAAATCAGAAAGCTGATCGTCAGATAGATCAAAATGAAGGCCGCCCCGCCGTTCTCGCCGGCCACGTACGGGAAGCGCCAGATGTTGCCCAGTCCGATAACCGAGCCTCCGACGGCGGCGATCGTGCCGAAACGGCTCGCGAATGATCCTCTTTTCATAAGTGCGGTGCAGATTCGGTTCGGACATGCCGAACGGGAGTTTTGCAAAGATAGCAAAATTGTGCCGTTTCTTTCCGCGATGCGTGTCGTGAAATGACCGGGGGCCGGCGCATTGCGGATTTCGGCGTGGTCTGCATGCCCGGTCTGTGCCGGTTTTTTCCCGGCGCCGTTTTTCGCGTCGGATGTTTTCCGTGAGTCGGGCGGCGTTCCGTCCGGACGACGGGACGCGGAATTGACGATTGTTTGCTAACTTTGCGCCATGGGCACGGGAAAAATCGTCGAGCTGCTGGCTCCGGCCAAGGACTACGCTCACGGATGCGCCGCGATCGACTGCGGAGCCGATGCGCTGTATGTCGGCGCGCCGGCCGCTTCGCCGTCATAGCGCAAAAGCTGCGGCAGCGCCCG
>JABLTO010166480.1_pt1 | contig 11700 bp, 10 predicted proteins | sample 7160091 | NCBI WGS metagenome assembly JABLTO01 (sample SAMN14651225, study PRJNA627086) | human gut metagenome | isolation source: feces | host: Homo sapiens
CTTTCTTGCCATACAAATGACCTCCTGTCGTAGCTTCTATTCTACAACAGGAGGCCTTTTATTTCATTGTCTGCTTAACGGGATACAGTCCACAAAGCGTCTCCCAAAGCGAGACGCTTTTTTTGATTCAAAAAGGAGGGATTCAATTGGCCTACGTTCCCGTTCCCAAAGACCTGACGAAAGTGAAATCGAAGGTCCTGTTCAATCTGACCAAAAGGCAGCTCATCTGCTTTGGCGGCGGCGCGCTCATCGGCGTTCCGCTTTTCTTTTTGCTCCGGGGCAGCCTGGGCGCAAGCTCCGCCGCCATCCTCATGGTGCTGTCCATGCTGCCCCTGTTCGTCATGGGACTGTATGAGAAAAACGGCCGGCCGCTGGAAAAGGTGCTGGGCGATGTGATTCAGACGGTGTTCCTGCGGCCCAAGCGGCGGCCCTATCAAACCGACAACCTGTACGCCGCTCTCATGCGGCAGGAACAGATGGAAAAGAAGGTGCAAAGGATTGTCCGTCAAACGAAAGCTCACCCGTGAGGAAAGGACGCGGCTCAGGGAAATTCTTGCCCGTACCCGAAAGGAAAAGTATCCTTCTACCGCTCAACAGACCATTCCGTATGACCGTATCTGGCCGGACGGAATTTGCCTGGTGAACAAAAATCGCTACACCAAAACCCTGCAATTTCAGGACATTAACTACCAGCTGGCGCAGAACGAGGACAAGACCGCCATTTTCGAGGGCTGGTGCGACTTCCTCAATTATTTCGATTCGTCCATTCATTTTCAACTTTCCTTCATGAACCTGACAGCCGGAACGGAGGCTTTCGAACAGCGCATCGCCATTCCCCTGCGGGGAGACGCGGACGACGAAAGCCGAATCGAATACGCCGCCATGCTGAAAAACCAGATGGCGAAGGGCAGCAACGGTCTGACAAAAACCAAGTTTCTCACCTTCGGCGTTGAGGCGGACGGCATTAAAACCGCCCGACCCCGGCTGGAACGAATCGAGACGGATGTCATCAACAACTTCAAACGTTTGGGCGCTGCAGTGGAAACGTTGAAAGGAAAGGATCGTCTGCGGCTCCTCCATTCTATTTTCCATATGGACACCCAGGAAAAGTTCGCCTTCGAATGGGACTGGCTGCCGCGCACGGGCCTATCCACCAAGGATTTCATTGCTCCTACAGGTTTTGAGTTCCGGGAGGGCCGCCGTTTCCGCATGGGCGGAACGCTGGGGGCCGTTTCCTTTCTGCAAATCCTTGCCCCGGAGCTGAACGACCGGATGCTGGCGGACTTCCTCAACATGGAAAGCAGCCTGATCGTCAGCCTGCACATCCAGTCCATCGACCAGACGGCGGCCATCCGGCAGATCAAGCGAAAAATTACCGAGCTGGATCAAAGCAAAATTGACGAACAGAAAAAAGCCATCCGCGCCGGATATGACATCGACATCCTGCCCTCCGATCTGGCCACCTACGGCGGGGAAGCCAAGAAACTGCTGGAAGACCTGCAAAGCCATAACGAGCGCATGTTCCTGGTCACCTTTCTGGTGATGAACACCGCCGGTACCCGGCAGCAGCTGGAAAACCGCGTGTTCCAGGCACAGGGAATCGCCCAGAAATACAACTGTGCGCTGGAGCGTCTGGACTTTCAGCAGGAAAAGGCGCTGATTTCGTCTCTGCCGCTGGGGCTTAATCAGATCGAAATCCAGCGGGGACTGACCACCAGCAGCACGGCCATTTTCGTTCCCTTTGTGACGCAGGAGCTGTTCCAGACCGAGGGCGAACCCCTGTATTACGGCCTGAACGCCCTCTCCAACAACCTGATCATGGTAGACCGCAAACGGCTGAAAACACCCAACGGTCTGATTCTGGGCACGCCCGGCAGCGGCAAGTCCTTCAGCGCCAAGCGGGAGATTACCAATGCGTACCTGATTACGGACGACGACGTAATCGTATGCGACCCAGAGGGCGAGTATTATCCGCTGGTAGAGCGTTTTCACGGGCAGGTGGTCAAGATTTCGCCTGCCAGTTCTCACTACATTAACCCCATGGATATGAATCTGAATTACAGCGACGACGACAATCCCCTGTCGCTGAAATCGGACTTTCTGCTGAGCCTGTGCGAGCTGATCGTAGGCGGACGGGAAGGGCTTCAGCCCATCGAGAAAACCGTCATCGACCGCGCGGTGCGGCTGGTGTACCAGCCGTATCTGGTGGACCCCCGGCCCGAAAACATGCCGATGCTGGGCGACCTGTATCAGGCGCTGCTGGCCCAGGAGGAAAAGGAAGCCCGGCGGGTCGCCACGGCGCTGGAAATCTATGTTTCCGGCTCCCTTAACGTATTCAACCACCATACCAATGTGGATATTCAGAACCGGCTGGTCTGCTACGACATCAAGGAGCTGGGCAAGCAGCTGAAAAAGCTGGGAATGCTTATCGTGCAGGATCAGGTGTGGGGCCGTGTGACCGCCAACCGCTCCGTGGGCAAAGCCACCCGGTACTATGTGGACGAATTCCACCTTCTCTTGAAAGAGGAACAAACGGCGTCCTACAGCGTGGAAATCTGGAAGCGCTTCCGAAAATGGGGCGGCATTCCCACGGGGATTACGCAAAACGTCAAAGACCTTCTGAGCAGCCGGGAAGTGGCGAATATCTTTGAGAATTCCGACTTCATCTACATGCTCAACCAGGCGGGCGGCGACCGGGAGATTCTGGCGAAGCAGCTGAACATTTCGCCTCATCAGCTTTCCTACGTGACCCACAGCGGCGAAGGCGAAGGGCTGCTGTTCTACGGCAGCATGATTCTGCCCTTTGTGGATCAGTTTCCCCGAGATACGAAACTGTACAAAATTATGACAACCAAGCCCGGCGAAGTGCAGGCGGAAAGGGAAAAATCATGAAAGGACTGCTCGTTGCCCTCGTGTTGATCATATCTTTTCTGCTTCTGTTGGTTCTGGCCGCCTGCAAGGTCAGCGCGGAAGCGGACGCACAGGCCGAGGAGGCTTTTCAGAGGATGATGGAGCGGCGTTCCCGGAACGGGAACGCCGTTCTACATAAGGAGGCGATTCCGGATGCCGGAAAGGAATAAAGGCAGTTCAAGGCTTCATTTTTCGGAGGAAAAAGCGGAAGCCAAAGCAGAAAAAGCCGCTGACCGGGCAGAGAAAATTAGGACAAATATTCCTAAAAAGAAAGTTCTGTCCGTCACCCGCGCCGCAGACGAAGCCACCAGAAAAACCAGGCTGCGCCTGCATCTGGAGGAAAAGCCCAAGCCCGCGCCCTCTTTTCATTCCATGGGCATGACGCGCCTGCCCCTGTCGGAAGTTCACCGTCAGATCGGCAAAGTAGAGGAGGAAAATACCGGCGTAGAAGCGGCCCATCATGGGGAAGAAGCTGCGGAAAAGGCTGCACGCTTTACAGAACATTCCTACCGGGCTCATCAGCTCAAGCCCTACCGGCAGCTGGAAAAAGCTGAGCAGAAGCTGGACAAGGCCAACGTCCGCTCTTTGCAGCAGAAAGCGGCCTATTCCAGCAATCCCCTCTCCCGCTGGCGGCAGAAACAGGCTATCCGAAAAGCCGATTATGCTGCGCAGACGGCTGCAGGCGGGCAGAACCCGGTGCTGCGAACACTTCACAGGATAAAGCGATTCTTTAGTCGCGGAAAGAAGACTTATGTGCTGGGCGGCGCACTGTTCCTGCTGCTGGCTCTGCTGATCAACGGCCTTTCCTCCTGTACCCCGCTTTTGCAGGGCGGATTGCAGGCGCTGGTGATCGCCACCTATCCTGCCGAAGACGAAGATATTCTCGCTGCCGAACGCTACTACAAGGGACTGGAGGATGAGCTTCAGCAGAAAATCGACCGCTATGCCGCGGAGCATCCGCAGTACGACGAGTTTCAGTATGATCTGGCCCGAATCTGGCACGACCCTCATGCGCTGATTTCCCTCATATCCGCTCATGCCAACGGAGAGTGGAAAATTGACGGCGTATACGGATTTCTGAACCGTCTGTTTGAAGAACAGTACACGTTGTCTCAGAAGGTGAAGTCCGAAACCCGTTACCGCAAGGAGTGGGTAAAGCATTACGAAAAGATCGTCGATCCGGAAACGGGCGCAATCACCCGGCGGCCCTATCAGGTGCTGGAAGACGTGCCCTACACCTACCGAACCTGCACGGTCAAGCTGGAAAATTTCAACCTGTCCCACCTGCCGTTCTATGTGCTGAGCCGGAAGGGAGTCGGCCGCTACGCCATGTATATTTCGGTGCTGGGCAACCGGGAAGATCTGTTTCGAGGCAATCCCTACGCTTCCACCCTGCGGGAACCGGGGAAACACGACGTACCAGAAGCCTATCTGGAAGACGAAACCTTCCGGTGCATTCTGGAAGAAGCGGAAAAGTACATCGGCTATCCCTACGTCTGGGGCGGGGATAGCCCGGAAACGTCCTTCGACTGTTCAGGATTCGTCAGCTATGTGTTTACCAACAGCGGCGTTCGTAACGTGGGCAGACTGGGAGCCACCAGTCTGTATGGAGCCTGCCAGAAGATTACGCCGGAGGAAGCAAAACCGGGCGATCTGGTTTTCTTTGAGAAAACCATTTCGGGCGTGGACGGCATTACCCATTGCGGCATTTATGTGGGAGACGGTTTCATGCTGCACTGCGGCTCGCCCATCGGGTATGCCGATCTGAGGGACAGCTACTGGCAGCAGCATTTCTTTGGATATGGCCGTCTGGCAAAGGATTGACAAACCTCGAAAAAGGAGATTGAGATGCAAAACAAGTTGAAGAAGTATACCGAGGAACGAAACAAAATCGCTGCCAGAATGGCGGTGCTGGAGGAACGCCGAAAGGCGCTGGACGCAAAAATCATGGAAGCGGAGAATCTGGAGATCCGCGCCATGATGCGGAGTGAGAATCTGTCGCTGTCCGAACTGATGGAGCTGGTGCGCGCCATGCAGGAAAAGCACCGTGCTCCTTATGCCGCCATGAAAGAAAACGATGATATCGCTTATGAAAACAAGGAGGAAACGAATGATGAAGAAATCTAATGGCTTTATGCGCTGGATCACCCTGCTGTTCTGTTTGCCTATTCTGCTTTGTGCGATTCTTTCCATGAGTACGGTTGCCATTGCAGAAGTAATAGACCCCGAAGACTGCGACGGTCTGGTGATTCTGGAAGACCCAGCGCTTCTGGGCGGTCCGGAGGATGAAGAAGAAGCGGAGCCTCCTGCTACGGAACCGCCTGCAACCGAGGCGCCCGCGACCGAAGTTTCCACGACGGAACCAACTCAGGAACCAGAGCCGACCGATATGCCCACGCTGGAACCGACTGCGCTGCCGGAAGCCGCCTATGAAATTACCATGGTTCCGCCCGAAGGCTGGTATCTGAACCGGGCCGTCATGGAGCTGACCATTACCGATCTGAACGGCACAGGCTGGGAAAACGTGAAAATCACCCTGAACAGCCTGACGCTGATTGATGGCGAGCTTCCGTCCGGCCATATGTGGATTGAACTGCTGGACAACTGCGATGTGATGGTCATTGTGACCGATCCCTATGGTCAGGAGCATAGCGAAAAGGTGGAAATCCGCTGCTTTGACCATACCGCGCCAGAACTGAAAGCCAGCATTCAGGGGGAATTCCTGCAGGTGGAGGCCAGCGACGCTCAGTCCGGCGTGGCCGCGCTTCAGATCAATGGAACGGTCTACGATACTGCGGCACTGACAAACGGCAGGCTGGAACTTTCCCTCAAGCAGTATGCCGACGCATATGAGCAGCTTCTGGTGCAGGCTGTTGACCGGGTAGGCAACACGTCGAAAGCTATTGCGTTGGCCAATCCCTTTTTCCATAACACCCCCGTTACTACTCCCGGTAATACAAAGAAGCCGGGCGGCAGCTCCAGCAACAGTTCCGGCAGTCGAAATACTACGGCTCCTACGGCGGAACCCACTCTTGCTCCCACGGTGGCCGCCACGGCTGCGCCCTATACCGAGATAGAAAGAGGGTTTCCTTTCTCCAATGCCGGCAATTCCTTCACCCGCGATCTGCTTTACGACCGGGTCACAAATAAGCAGTTTATCGCCATTGAGACCCGAAACGGCGACCTTTTCTACATGATTATTGATTACGACAAGCCGCTGGACGAAAAGGGCGAGAAGTATGAAACCTACTTCCTCAATCTGGTGGACAGCCGGGATTTGCTGGACATTGTAGACGCAAAAGACATTCCCGACGAGCCGGAAGTGATCTATGTCACGCCGGAACCGACGGAGGTTCCGACTCAGAGTCCAAACAATGAGGAAAAAGTTGACGTCCAGAAACCGGACAGCAGCAAAACGATGCTGGGACTGGCTGGCATTGCCGTGCTGGCCGGAGGCGGAGCGCTGTGGTATTTTAAGCAGAAGAAGGGCAAGAAGCGTCCGCCGGTGCAGGAGTATGACTTTGACAGTGACGAGGAGGAAGAAACGAATGATAGGGACGAATAACCAAAAAGTTCCATTGCCAAGCTGGCGTAATTATGATAAAATAACGTCGCAACGTAATAGCAAAGCAAGAGGGAGGCGCTGTTTCATGATGGATATTCGCCCCGTGTCGGATTTACGGAATAAGTTCACCGAAATTGAGCGAACGGTAAAGCGCGGCAAGCCCGTCTATCTGACCAAAAACGGCTATGGCTCCATGGTTGTTCTCAGTCTGGAACAGTATTCCGCCCTGACGGATGATGTGGAAATGAAGCTGGACGAAGCGGATAAGGAAGCGGCCCTGACCGACGTCCGCTATACAGAGGAAGAAGTTTTTCAGCGGGTGAAGGAGCGCATTCATGGAAGAAAAACATTATAAATTGCGTTTCCTGCCGCTTTTTGATGACGATCTCAATCGGGCAATCGATTATATCGCTTTTGAACTGGAAAATCCAGAGGCGGCAGAACACTTGGCCGACAGCGTGCAGAATGCCATACGGGAACGGCTGCATTGTGCCGAAGCCTTTGAAGCCTATCCGTCCAGCCGAGAACGTAAATATCCCTATTATCGAATTTACGTAAAGAACTATATCGTTTTTTATGTCGTGATTGACGACGTGATGGAAGTCCGCCGGCTGATTTATCGCCGGAGCGATTTGAAGCAAAAACTTTAAGGATTTTCCCGAAGAAAGCAGCCCATTTTGCTGGGCTGCTTTTTTCATACAGCTTGTCATTACGAGAAAATGCAACATGTTGCATTTTCTCGTAATGAACCTTTTCCGAAACAAGAAAGGAACCACTTTTCATGAAACTGGTCATTGCAGAAAAGAACTCCGTCGCCCGCTCCATCGCCGCCGTTTTGGGCGCAAGCCAAAAGAAAAAAGGCTATTTGGAAGGAAACGGCTATTGGGTATCCTGGTGCGTCGGACATCTGGTGGAGCTGGCGGCTCCCTCCGAATACGGTGAAAAGTACGCCAAGTGGCGGACTGAAGATCTGCCGATTCTTCCTGTCAATTGGCAATTTTCCGTTATTGAAAGCACGAAGGCTCAGTTCAGCATCCTTCGTACCCTGATGAACGACGCCCGCGTCACGAGCATTGTCTGTGCGACCGACGCAGGCCGCGAGGGCGAGCTGATCTTTCGGCTGGTTTACTCCCTGTGCGGATGCACAAAACCCGTGGAGCGCCTGTGGATTTCATCGCTGGAAGACGCCGCGATTGCCGAAGGGTTCCGCAACCTCCGACCTGCCAGCGAATATGATTCTCTGTATCATGCGGCCCTGTGCCGCGCGCAGGCGGACTGGCTGGCAGGGATCAACGCCACGCGGCTGTTCTCCACGAGGTATCATCAGCTGCTGAACATTGGCCGGGTCATGACTCCGACGCTGGCTCTGCTGGTGGAGCGGGAAGCGCAGATTCAGGCTTTTCGTTCCACGCCCTTTTACACAGTGCAGTTGGACTGCGGCTCGTTGAGCGCTATTAGCGAACGCCTGACGGAGCGCGCCGAAGCGGAACGGATTGCGGCGCTTTGCGACGGAAAAGAAGCCCGAATCATCAAGCTGGAACAGAAGGAACGGTTGGAACAGCCGCCCCGGCTTTATGATCTGACCAGTTTGCAACGTGACGCCAACCGTCTGCTGGGCTATATGGCGCAGCAGACGCTGGATTATGCGCAAAGCCTGTACGAAAAGAAGCTGGCCAGCTATCCCCGTACCGACAGCCGTTATCTGACCAGTCATATGGAAAACAGTACCCGGATGCTTGTGGAACAAACCGTCAAAGTTCTGCCTCTCATGAAAAATGGAATGTTTTCCTGTAACGTTGCTCAGGTAATCGACAATAGCAAGGTCATTGACCATCATGCCTTGATTCCTACTGCCGGGATAGCCGAATATGATCTTCTGTCTCTGCCCGCCGGTGAACGCAGCCTCCTGACCCTGCTCATGGTGCGCCTGCTCTGCGCCGTCGGAACGCCCTGCCGGATTCACGAAACCGCCGTCACGCTGGAATGTGAGGGCGTTTCTTTTTTCCTGAAAGGGCGGCAGATCATGGACATGGGCTGGAAAGCCATGGAAAAAAACTACCGAACTGCGCTGAAATCTGCGCCTGTAGAAGAAACTGCCGTGCGGGAGCTTCCTTCCCTGAACGAACAGATGACCTTCCTGCCGGTAAAGACGTCTATCCAGGAAGGAAAAACATCTCCGCCCAAGTCCTATACCGAAGCTACATTATTATCGTCCATGGAAAATGCCGGTGCTGAAGAAACGCCGAATGACGCGGAACGCAAGGGATTGGGTACGCCCGCCACCCGTGCCGGGATCATTGAAAAGCTGGTCAAAACCGGCCAGATTGAACGCAAAAAAGGGAAAAAGAGCTGCATCCTGCTGCCCACGCAGAAGGGCGTTTCCCTGATTACGGTTCTGCCGGAAGAATTGCAGTCGCCTCTGCTGACAGCGGAATGGGAACAGAAATTAAAGCAGATTGAAAGGGATGAATTGGAATCCACTTTGTTTTTGCAGGAGATTACGGAAATGATACGCGGTCTGGTGCAAAGCAGCCATTCCGTCCCGGAGAGCAGCGTCCTGTTCGCGGAAGAAACGAAAAGCATTGGCATATGCCCGCGATGCGGCAGCGCGGTTGTGGAACGGACCAAAGGCTTTCTGTGCAGCAACCGCGCCTGCCGCTTTGCGCTATGGCGGCAAAATCCTTTCTTTGCCGCCAAGAAAAAGGAATTGACCGCCGCCATAGCGTCGGCGCTTCTGAAAGAGGGACGGGCATTCGTGAAAGGGCTGTATTCCCCCAAAACAGGCAAAACCTATGACGCAGCCATTGTACTGGATGATTCCGGCGGGCAGTATGTCAATTTCAAGCTGGAATTTCCGCAGAAATGATAAAAAAGATTATGCCCATTAGAATCAAAATAATGTCCATAAGTAATGAAACAGGAGTGATAAACCGTGACCCATCCTATTTTTACCCTTGCGGAAACCAACCTCATGGTGATTTATAACCCCGGCACCCGCCTTGGCCTGATTGAAGAGCTAAAAGCCATGATGAACTATCTGTCCCCGGAAGAAACGGAACTGCACGACCTGACGCTGTCCACCATCCGCAAACTGGAACGCATGACTGATGCGGCCTTTGCGGCGCTGGATCTGGAAATCGACGGACTCTAAGGAGGGAGAGACGATGCCCGCAGCCAATGCTTACGTTCAGCTCGCAGAAGATACCGCCCGGCGGATTACCCACAGTTACACGGAATGGACGGGCTTCCTGAAAACCGCCGCCCGGCTATACAAATATCCCTATCATGAACAGCTCATGATCTATGCTCAGCGCCCGGAGGCGACCGCCTGCGCGGATTACCGGGTCTGGAATGACCGGATGCGCCGCTATATCCGCCGGGGCTCCAAAGGAATCGCCCTGCTGGATGTTTCCGGGGACGAACCCAAACTCCGCTATGTGTTCGATATTGCGGACACGGGCACACGGGCTGCTTCCCGTCCCTTCTCTCAATGGCAGCTTACGGAACAGAACGAAGAAGCCGCCCGCCGCGCGCTGGAGGACGGATATGACGTCACCGGGAGTTTGGAAAAACAGATTCATGCCGCTGTTCAGCAGCTGGTCATGAATCAGTGGCTGGATCACCGCCGGGAGATCCTCGGCATCGTTGACGGAAGCTATCTGGAAGGGTACGATGAATTCAACGTCGGAGTTTCCTTCCGGAAAGCCGCCGCCGTCAGCGCCGAATACGCTTTGCTGTCCCGCTGCGGGCGCAATCCCGACGAACGCTTTGTCCACGAGGATTTTCTGCCCATTTTCGACTGGAATACCCCAGAAGCCGTAGCAGTTCTGGGAACGGCGGTCAGCGAAATGAGCGAGGAAGTTCTGCGCACCATTGAAATAGCAGTTCGAAATCATGAAAGGAGTCTTGAACATGAGCCAGATCACCTATCAGCCAAACGGGGATTACCTGATTCCCAACCTGACCGTGGAGAAAACGGAGAAACCGCTGGGCCGGTACGGACGGATGCGGAAAGACTACCTGCAGAAGCATCAGCCCATGCTGTTCCAGTCCCTGCTTCTGACGGGGAAACTGTATCCGCACCTGCTGGAGATCGAGGAAACGGCGAACAGCCGGATGGAACAACTTCTGCCGCAGTTGATGGAACAGTGCGGAGTGACGGAACAGCTCAAGGCCGACGATATGATGAAATGGGTCGGGCTGATGAACAATTGCAAGGCCCAGGCCGAAGAAATGATTCTGAACGAACTGATTTACAGCTAAACCAGACGGTCCAACTGAGCTTCTTCCCAACGGAAGAAGCTCAAATCGCGCAAATCGACCACGCGGAGAGCATCCAGCCCTCCGCGTTTTCTTTTGCTGCTTCTGTTGCCGATTCGGTCCAGGAAAACCGTTTCTTTATAGAGGAACCCCAAACCCAGGCGGCAGTTCTGCCGGATTCGCCGCAGTATCATTTGCAGGACACCGTTTATCTGGATCAAACGGCTTTTCTCATTACGGAAATTACCGACCGTCATGTGCAGCTGCAAGACCCTTCTCTTCGCTATCCCATTTTTCGGGTAGAAAACCGGGAAACCTTCGAAGCGCTTTTGCGGCTGGACTCCCGCAATCGGGTATCTGTTGAACCAAACCAGTCTATTTCCAATGAAGCCGCAGAAGATGCTGTGAGCAGCCCCCAACGGGAAAACCTTCCCATGGAAAACTTCCACATCACGGACGACCATTTGGGGGAAGGCGGGGCCAAAACCAGATATGGCTGGAATCTGGCCGCCATCCGCACCTTGCGGCAGCTGGAGGCGGAAAACCGGCCCGCCACGCCGGACGAACGGGAGATTCTTTCCCGATATGTGGGTTGGGGCGGCCTTCCGCAGGCGTTTGACCCGCAGAATTCAGATTGGAACAAAGAATATGAGGAACTGAAAGGGCTGCTCAGCGAGTCTGAATATGCTTCTGCCCGGGCCTCTACCCTGAACGCCCATTACACCAGCCCGACCGTCATTCGAGCCATGTATGAGGCGATTGGCCGCATGGGCTTTACCTCCGGCAACATTCTGGAACCGGCCTGCGGCGTGGGCAATTTCTTCGGTCTGCTACCGGACACCATGGCCGGAAGCCGCCTGTACGGCATAGAGTTGGACAGCCTGACCGGACGAATCGCCAGACAATTGTATCCCCAAGCCAACATCACCGTAGCAGGCTTTGAAACCACAAACCGCCGGGATTTC
>JABLTO010230195.1_pt1 | contig 11700 bp, 9 predicted proteins | sample 7160091 | NCBI WGS metagenome assembly JABLTO01 (sample SAMN14651225, study PRJNA627086) | human gut metagenome | isolation source: feces | host: Homo sapiens
TGGGTGACACGCTACGATCCCAATGCGGAACTGGTGGCCTTCGGAAAGATCTACACATGGGACAACAACGGCGACGGGGTAACGGATTATACCTTCATGGACCGTAATCTCGGCGCCGTGATCAACAAAGCGCTCATCGAGAATACACCGGCCGACTCGCTGGCCGCCTGCGGACTGCTGTATCAATGGGGACGCAAGGATCCCTTCCCCGGCGACCGCATACTCCGCGGAACGAATCAGACCGACTACAACCGTTTCGATAGCAAACCCATCTACGACGCTGCAGGAACGCTGCTGACCGAGGGGTCGCAATCGGGAGGCACGGGTATCCGCACGATCAGAACCAGCGAAGACCTGACCCGGACGAACTTTGCCAAATCAATATTTTCGCCGATGCATTTCCTGTTAGCCGACGACTGGTTCCCCAGCAAGGAGCCCCTGAAAGTCGAAGCGTGCGACACGTTGTGGTACGGTGCTCGGGGCAAAACGCCGTTCGATCCCTGTCCCGAAGGGTGGTGTGTCCCGGCGGACAAGAACGGACTGTTCGCATGGAACGGACTCGACAAGGCCACGACCGACTATTCGCCACTAGGGGTCTTTCCCTATGCCGGATTCCGTTACCGCGTCGGTGGCGGATGCCTGAAGAATTCGGGATTCAATACAGGTATCTGGACTCAGGATACCTACCAGCTCTCCATTTACATCATTCCCTACGACCAACGTCCCAGCATAAAAAGAGACAGGGGCTATCGCAGCGACGGATATTCCGTCCGCTGTGCTAAAGACGAATAACTCAACACACCTTTAATTTATAAAACGATGAAGAAATTTACTTTCCGGAGTTTGCTGGCCATTGCGGCCGCAGGCGTACTCTTTACCGCATGTAAAGACGAGAACGACGACGGCAACACGTCGAAGACGACCTATGAATTCTCGGTGAAGGCCGAAGACAACCCCATCAGCGCCCCGGCCGACGGCAAGACCTACACCATCCTGGTCACCTCAACCAAAACGGCTCAGGCCGGAACGAGCGCAGTAGCCTACGAAGTGGTCTCATCTCCCGAATGGGCTCCGGCCGAACTCGAACAGACTGCGCTGGTCATCACGGTCGCCAAGAACAGTTCGACCGAGGCCCGCGAACCGGGCAAAGTGGTTCTCAAACAGGACGAAAGCGACAAAACGCTCGAAATCACGATCAATCAGGCAGGATTCTCCAATTCGATGTCGCTCGACGCGACTTATTCGACCGACCGCTGCAAGGTGCTCGTGATCGAACCGACGATCACAGGCTTCGACCAAAACCCCGTCTACAAATGGACGGTGAAGGGCCCTAACGACGCGGAAGCTGCCGAAGCCGGAACCGACAAGACGCTTTCGTTCATCCAACTGGAAACGGGCGACTACACGATTTCGCTGACAATCTCCGACGACAGCGGCATCACCGAGACCAAGAGCGCCACCGTCACCGTAACGACCGAGGCTACGGCCTATTCGTATTATATCTCGGAAGTCTTGGAGTATAATCCTGCGATTACCAACGGCAAGGGATTGGCATTCTCGACCATCGACACGCCGTCCACGGTATTGGCAAGCGTCAACACAAAACTCGTCGACAAGCCGTTTGACAAAAACGATCTGGGAGTGAATCTCGGTTCGTTCGGCGGCAGCATCGTATTCAGATTCGACCATACAGTGATGAATGTCAATGGTCTGCGCGACTTCCGCATCGGTTCATATGCCACCAAAGGCGCTTATCCTGCACAAGGGGTTGTCTATGTTTCGTCTGACGCGAACGGCAACGGCAAGGCCGACGATGAATGGTACGAACTGGCTGGCAGCGAATACGGCAAGACCGGCGAACGACGCAACCTGAAAATGGTTTATACCCGTCCCGACAATGTCACCCCGTCCGATGGAATGGTAGAATGGGTCTCCTATGCAATCAACGAATCGGAAACCGGAACCTATTGTTATGCCAAGGCTCCATGGGGGACATTCTCGGTCTGGCCCGCATGGTTGATGGAATCGGCCGAGGGCACCGCACTGACATATACGGGTTGCACGATGCTGCCGCCTCTGGCCAAGGCCCCGGAAGATCTGACGAACGGCTGGCCAACTCAAGCTTCCCGCTGGTACGACTACGGCTATGTCTGCAACAGCGACCCCACGGATGAGACTGGATCGTCGTTCGACATCGGCTGGGCTCGCGACAAAGAAGGGAACAAAGTTAATTTGCCGGGCATCGATTTCGTGAAGATCCAGAACGCCACCTTGCAGGATCTGGGCTACGGCTATGGTCCGGCCTGCGTGTTGTTCAACTGCGCTATCGACCTGCACTTGGCGGGAAAAGAGATCGAAACAATTGCGCAATAATATTTGACACGGCGGCGGGGCCTTTTAATCGCGGTGAACCATTGCAAACCTTCCTGTAATTAATCCTGCCGCCATTTTTTTGATAGTCTGTTTGCAGAAACTGGAGAATCACAGAGGTTAGTAGTATGCGTTGTCTGCCATACAACCATACATCCGGTTTCTGCAAACAGACTTTTTAACGGATTCTTATGAAAAAAACAGTCTATTTCATCCTGCTTAGCGCGGCTACCTTCCTTATCTCCTGCGCATCGAACACGACAGGAATAGACGCCTATACGGAAACCCTCTACAAACCGTCCTATGCCTCGGGCTTCGAGATCGTCGGTGCTGAAGGCCGGCAAAGTACGCTTCTCAAAGTATTCAATCCGTGGCAAGGCGCCGAGAACACCGAAACAACGCTCTTCATCGTCCGCAACGGAGAAAAGATTCCGGCAGGTTTCACCGGACAGGTCGTGAAAGCGGGAGCGAGGCGCATCGTTTGCCTCTCCTCTACTTATGTGGCGATGCTCGATGCGTTGGGACAGGTCGACCGGGTGGTAGGAGTTTCGGGAAGAAACTATATTTCGAATAAATATGTAACGACACACCCCGAAGCCGTGGCGGACATCGGCTTCGACGGAAATATCGACTACGAACTGCTGCTCGCACAACGGCCCGATCTGGTGCTGTTGTTCGGCGTGAGCGGCGCAAGCGGCATGGAGTCGAAACTGCTCGAAATGGGCATTCCGTTCTGTTACATCGGCGAGTACCTCGAAGAGTCGCCGCTCGGCAAGGCCGAATGGCTGGTGGCTATCGCCGAGATCACCGACAGCCGCGAAAAAGGCGAAGCAGTCTTCGAGCCGGTTCCCGAACGTTACGATGCGCTCCGGGCAAAAGTCGCGGCGGCGACTTCGAAACATCCGAAAGTGATGATTAACACGCCCTATGCCGGGTCGTGGTTTATGGCGTCGACCGAAAGCTACGTCGCCCGGCTGATCGCCGACGCCGGAGGGGATTATATTTACAAGAAGAACACATCGAACCGTTCGCTCCCCATCGACCTCGAAGAGGCGTATATGCTCACGGCACAGGCCGATATGTGGCTCAATGCGGGCAGTGCCGCGTCACTCGGGGAGTTGAAATCGCAGTTCCCGAAATTCACAAACACCCGATGCGTAAGAAACGGTGCCGTTTACAACTGCAACAAACGGCTGAACGCCGCCGGAGGCAACGATTACTGGGAATCGGGCGTCGTCCGGCCCGATGTCGTGCTACACGACCTGATCGCAATCATGCACCCGGAGGCACTGGACGAAAACGACCGGGAATTACACTACTACCAACGCCTCGAATAATCAACGGTCGATACCGTCGCGCGAAAGGACGCCCTGCGTGTAGTAGTGCTTCACATCGCACATTTCAGTAACAAGGTCGGCCGCATCGATCAGTGCCTGCGGTGCATAACGCCCCGTGATAACCACCTCAACAGCCGGATGACGGCTGCGCAGCACATCCAGCACGACAGCGGTCGAGAGCAGTCCGAAATGCAGGGCGATGGTCAGTTCGTCGAGGATCACCACATCGTATTCCCCGCTTCGGAGCAAGTCCGCACAACGGGTCCATCCTTTGCGTGCCGCTTCCGCATCGGCCAACTCGGGGTCTTTTCCGATAAAGCATCCGCGCCCCAGTTGTTCGATACGGATACGACCGAATGCCGGGTCCGAGCCGTTGAACAGCCGTTCGATCTTCGTTTCATTGTATTTCATCGATTTGACGAACTGCCCGACATAGACGCCCTTCCCGGCGCACAACGCCCGCAGGGCCAGTCCGAATGCCGCCGTGGTCTTGCCTTTGCCGTTACCGGTGTAAACGTGTACATAGCCTTTAGTCTCCATTCCTAAAAATTGATTTGATTCCCCTCGGCGAACAGCGAATCGAGAAGCAGACAAAGTTCCGATACCAGTTCCTCTCCGTCCAGATCACCGTTCAGGGTGAAGAATTTCCCCAGCGGAGTGCAGTACTGCACCGTGCTGACGGCCTCGCAGGACTCGGCACCGCAGATAATGACCGCATCGACATCGTCCTCATGCCGCAGCATGGCGTTGTAAAATGCCAACAGGTACCGCGGGGCGTTTATCGACGGAACAAGTACCATCGTTCCCGATGCGTCGAATTTGTCGGGCGAATTTATCACTTTCAGACCGTATCGGTCTGCAATCCTTCCGGCCGTTTCCGCCGGAACTCCGTATAATACGATATTCATAACTATTCAATTAAAAAAAGGCGCGGCCGGCTACTAATCTCTATGCAATGACTTGTTATGGCAGTAACGGGTCTTTGTTTGGCCGCGCCTTTTTGAGTTATCCGAAAATCAAAATCAAAAGCTGGGCCGCCAGCACCCGCAGGAACATCGACAGCGGATAGACCGTAGCATATCCCACCGAAGGTGCGTCGGACGTGGTCTGCTCGGTCGAATAGGCCAGTGCCGGCGGATTGGTCGACGCGCCCGAAAGCACGCCGATCAGCGTATAATAGTTGAGTTTGTAGTAAAAACGTCCGAAAAGCCCCGCCAGCAGCAGCGGAACGATCGTGATTACAGCTCCGTAAGCGATCCAGACATATCCGCCCGCGACGAGCGTAGGCACGAAATCCTCGCCGGCACCCAGCCCCACGCCCGCAAGGAAAAGCGAAATGCCCACTTCGCGCAGCATCAGATTCGCCGACATCGTCGTATAGGTGATGAGCCGGTAATGCGGACCGTAGCGGCCGATCAGGATGGCGACGATCAGCGGACCGCCGGCAAGGCCCAGTTTCACGGGCTGCGGAACGCCGGGAATCCAGAACGAAATACTGCCCAGCACGACACCCAGCGCGATGCCGATGAAAATAGGAATCAGGTTGGGATGGTTGAGACGCTTGAGCGAATTGCCGAAGAGCCGCTCGGCATGGGCTACCGAAAGTTCGGGACCCACGACCGTCACCCGGTCGCCCAGCTGCAACTGCAGATTCCCTGCAGCCACCAGGTCGATACCCGAACGGTTGATGCGTGTAATGGTGACGCCGCTCGTGGAGCGGATGCGCAGTTCGGCGAGTGTCTTGCCGTTCAGCTCGGGTTTGGTGATAAGTATTCGGCGTGAAATCATCTTCCTATCCGGCATCATCGGACCGGCATCCACCTCCCGGCCGAGCAACGCGACCAGTGCCTCGGCATCTTTGGGCGCCGCCACGAGCAAAATCCGGTCGCCGCAGCGGAGCGTCGTCGCAGCATCGGCCAGTTCAGGAGCTTCGCCCGGACGGCAAATCCGCGACACGACGAAATCGCGCAGGGCCAAACGGCGTATTCCGGAGATGCTTTTACCCTCGACGGCAGGATTGCAGATTTCGACGGAAATCCGCCGGGTCGTCAGGTCTTTCAGCACGTCCGTACCCAAACCTGCCGCCTCTTCCTCCTGCCGCACGTCGATACGCAGCAGATAGCGCAACGCCAGCAGGGTCAGGATGGCTCCGATCACTCCGAGCGGATAGGCCAATGCATAGCCTGTCGCGATATCCGGGGCATCGGCTCCGGCGTGCAGGTCGCTGAAAGCCTGCTGCGCGGCACCCAGCCCCGGGGTATTGGTCACGGCACCCGACATCACGCCGACCATCGTCGTCATCGGAAGCCCGGTGACATAATAAAGGGCAACCGTTGTAACGACGCCGAGCGCCACGACCAGTACGGCCAGTTTGTTCAGCGTGACGCCGCCCTTGCGGAACGAGGAGAAAAATCCGGGACCGACCTGCAAACCGATCGAATAGACGAAGAGAATCAGTCCGAACTCTTTGAGGAAGTGCATCAGGTGCTCGTCGATGTTCATGCCGAAATAGCTGAACGCGATGCCGACGAACAAAATACCCGTCACCCCCAGCGACACCCTGGCGATCTTCACCTTGCCCAGCATGATGCCGAGTGCGATGACCAGCGCCAGGATCATCACCGAGTGGGCGACACCGCCGCCCCAAAGCGACTCGGAACCAAATAGCAATCGTTCGAGTAATTCCATACCGAATCCCGTTTTAGGCCGAGCTGTTCCCGCAAAGCGAAACCCGTGTGCCGAAAACGGCACAGCAATCCTTGCAACAGCATCGGAATTAAAATTATCATGCAGTATACAACCGAAATCAAACGCCCATCCCTCGGGGTCCTTTGACATCGAATCGACTTGGCAGGTCTTCTGACTGACTCCTGTTCCGAAGCCTTCCCGATCCTTGCGGATCAGTGGCTGAGATGTTCGAAACCTTCACGGAGTTTCACAGCAGCGGGACTGTCCGGGATTTGCACCCGATTCCCTTTTCATTTCCTCCCCGGCACGGGGAACGGAAAACCAAATCTGGGGCAAATATAACGGTTAATCCCGAAAAACAGCGCTCGACAACAAATTATTTTCGTGAAACAGCATTACAAACGCCCGAAACGACTATTTTTGTTTCATGGATTTTTCATTTCGATATACCGCAGAAGACCATTGCGCTGCATTGCCCGTGGCTGACTATATCGCCCGGTTCCGTGATGCCAAGCGGTTTTTGGAGTGTTGCCGCGCCTGCCGCAATTACGGCTGCAGCTGGGGATGTCCGCCGTTCGGATACGATGTCGGAGCATATCTCTCGCAATATACGTCAGCATTGATTATCGCGACGAAGATCACTCCTGCCGAACAGCACGTTCCGATGTCGGAAGCCGGCCGGCTGATCCGCCCCGAACGGCAGCGGCTCGAACGGCGGCTGCTCGAAATGGAACGCAGGTACGGCGGACGTCGTTCGCCTATGTCGGCACCTGCCTCTACTGCCCCGAAGGAACCTGCACCCGCCCCGAAGCGAAACCCTGCCGCCACCCCGAACTGGTACGCCCATCGCTCGAAGCCTGCGGATTCGACATCGCACGCACGACCTCCGAACTCTTCGGCATCGAACTGAAATGGGGTACAGACGGATCATTGCCCGAGTATTTGACCCTTGTCTGCGGGTTCTTCCATAATGCAGAAAATATAATATGGAACGGATAAAAGCCGTATTCAACTGGAGCGGCGGCAAGGATTCCGCCCATGCGCTGTTGCGGGCACAGCAATCGGGCGAATACGAGATCGTCGCGTTGCTGACTACCGTAAACCGGGATACGCACCGTTCGACGATGCACGGCATCCCGACGGCATTACTGCAAATGCAGGCCGAAAGCATCGGCGTTCCTCTTTATATCGTAGACCTGACGCCCAAAGGCAATATGGAGGATTACGACGTCGCCATGTCCCGGGCCGTGGAGCATTTCAAGACGCAGGGCGTGACCCGTTTCATCTTCGGGGATATTTTCCTGCACGATGTGCGCAAATACCGGGAGCAGCAACTCTCGCCGCACGGAATCGAAATCGTGGAACCGCTTTGGGGAAAATCTTCGGAAGAGGTGATGAACGATTTCCTCGTATCGGGATTTCGGACGGTCGTCGTAACCACGATGGCCGACGGACTCGGCGCCGACGCCATAGGCCGGGAGATCGACCGCGGCTTCATAGCCTCTCTGCCTGCCGGAGTCGATCCCAATGGAGAAAACGGCGAATATCATACATTCTGTTACGACGGTCCGATCTTCCGACAGCCCGTGCCGTTCCGGCTGGGCCGATCTTTTTCACAAAGCTACGACATCCGCCTAGACGACGGAACGGTGAAAACTTATTCCTATTGGTTTGCCGACCTTCAAGCTCTAAATACAAATTCGGATGCAGGAACCGGCCCTGCATCCGAATAACACGGTACATCTTGGTCACAGCGCGAATTTTGCTCCGATAAAGTAAGTGCGCGGAACTGCCGGACCGTAGATATAAGCGGCATCTTTGTTCTGGCCGAAATCGAGGTCCTTCTGGAAGCTGTCGAAAAGGTTTTTCACCCCGGCATTCAGTTCCAGCCGCAGTTGTTTCGTGAGCCGGAAATTGTACGACAGCCGCAGGCCCATATCCCAGAAATCGGGCGTCAGACGCTCGGTATCCCTCTCGATATACCCAGCATTGTGCTGCACGAGCATCCGGCCCGTGTAGTTGCCGAACACCGACGCCGTGAAATCACGCGTGAGGTTGACGTTCGCCGTCAAGTAGCCGTAATGGTCCGGCGAACGGAACATCCGCCGCTGGGGCGTCACGTCGTCCGACCATTTTTCGGGTTCGTCGTAACGGCTGCGCTGGAAGGTGTAGCCCAGCTGCAGCTCGAACCGTCCCGGAATACCCGCCTTGGCTTCGGCTCCCACGCCGGCCACGGTGGCTCCCGAAGCGTTGCGGCGCTCCTTAATGATGTTGCCCTGGGCATCCTCGCCGATTTTTTCGAGCGTAAACACGTCCTCAAGCATCGTGTAGAATCCTTCGACGAGCAGGTTGGCCTGCACTCGCCCGAAATTATGATACAGATCCACCGATGCACTCAGGCTGTGCGAGTATTCGGGTTTGAGATCCGGAGCGAGTCGAATGATCGCCACCTTGTTGTCCAAAGCGTCGATGTGCAGGTCCTCGTTGTAAGCCTGCGGCGCGTGGTAACCGCTCGAATAGCTGGCCCGCAGGCCGATCTTTTCCGTCGGACTGTAACGCACGTTCACGCGCGGCGAAAAGACGACGTTCTTCATCATGTTGTGCTTGTCCACGCGGCCGCCGATCAGGAAGTTGAGCTTTTCGCTCCGCCACTCGTTCTGGAAAAAGAAACCCGTGCTATGGGTGGTCTGCTCGAAGTCGCGCCCGAAGCCGAGGTATTTGTCGTGCAGCGTATTGTAGTTGTACTCGACGCCCGCCGTCAGTTCCGAGGGCAGGAACAGCAGTTTATGGAAAGAGTAGGTATATTGGGCTCCCGCCACGAACGTCTTGTCGTCCGTAGCGCCATAGGCGTCGGGATTCTTGTCCGTGCCGAAATAACTGTCACGGTCGATATTCTGCGCCGAAGTATAGATGCCCATCCGGTGGCGGTTGTTCGGACTGAACCAGTCGAATTTCAATCCGCCGCCGTCGATCTTGTGATTGAGCTGTTCGGCGATATCGGCCATGTGGGGCGGCTGGTCGAACTCGTTGCCCCCACGGCGAAACTCGTGAATATGGTGGTATTCCGCCGTCAGACGCGTATAGGGCGAAGTTTTGTAATAGGCCCGAAATCCGGCCGTCTCGGAGTTGAGTTTTGGGATGTCCGAGAATCCGTCCCCGTTGCGGTCATACGAATCGCGGTCCTTAATCATGCCGAACAGGTAGACGCCCATTTTGTAGTCGTCGGAGACGAACGAGCCGTTGAGCGAGGTGTTGAAGTCGGCCGTACCGCCCTCAAAGATATTGGTCGTATTGGAGAGTGTGACGGAGTTGCGCAGCGGCTCCTTGGTGATGATGTTGACCACACCGCCGATGGCATTCGCCCCGAACAACGCCGAGCCGCCTCCGCGGATCACCTCGACCCGCTCGATCATGGCGACGGGCAGCTGTTCAAGGCCGTAGACCGATGCCAGCGAACTGAAGATCGGGCGGCTGTCGAGCAGTACCTGCGAATACTGCCCTTCGAGTCCGTTTATGCGCAGCTGGGTCGTACCGCAGTTGCCGCAGTTGGTTTCGACGCGCAATCCCGACTGGAAATTCATCGTCTCGGCCAGATTGCACGAGGCGGTCGATTCGAAGAGTTTGGCCGAGGCCACCGATACGATAGTCGGTGATGTTTTCTTGTTGGTCTCCGTCCGGCTGGCCGACACGACGACCTCTTCGACAGAAAGCGCCTCTTCGGTCAGGGAAAAATTGACCTCGATGGTCTTGTCGGGCGAGATCTCGACCGTCTGCTCGGCACTCCTGTAACCCACAGACGAGGCAACGAGCGTAAAACGGCCCTGCGGCAGGTTCTTCAGGAAATAGTGCCCCGTGGCATCGGTAGCGATGCCGATGGTCGTGCCTTTCACGGCGATGGTGGCAAAGGCCAGATGTTCGTAGGTTTTGGCATCGACCACATGGCCGGTGATATTTGCGTCGCTCTGCTTTTGGGGCTTCATGGCAGGCTCCTCCCCGGCGGAGCATACCGCGGGGAGCAGGAGCATGAGAAATGCCCCCAATATTTTTTCTTTCATGGAAAAATCCGGTTTTTGATAATTACTGATACATATACATGGCAACGGGTGCGGGCAACAAGCCCGTCCCGTTCAGAATGGAATGTGTATCAGCAGACGGGAGGTGCACGCAGCCCGTAAATCCGGATCGGAGCGTCCTGCCGGACGGCCGGTTTTTGCGTTTTGAAAATGAAGGAAACTCCCAGCAGCCGTAAGGCGAATGCGACGAGCGTCGCCACCATCATTACCAGCAGCGACAGGTGTGCGATCAGTTGAAACTGCTGCGGGGTATGGCTGTGGCCGGGATTATTCGAGGTACCGGAGAAAGGATGCGAGTGAACATAGATATGCCCGTCGATATTGTGAGCATGGGGAAACAGCGTAACAGAACTCCAGTACCATGCGAAGAGTACCAGTAGCAATACCGCACCTATGTTCCGTTTGTATTTTCGCACTATTCTTTATATGATTGGCTCCAAAGATAACGAAAAAAGATGAAAAATGCATTGTCATCATAAGAAATGCAGACAAATTGCGGATGCAAAATACGAAATACAAATCTCATATTATTAAATACCAATCATTTGACATTTCCAAAAAGTACCCGAAAGCTCAATGATCTTTCCTTATTCATTAGCCTGTGTGATTCGATATAGAGAAAATACAACACCTAATTTTACATTTTTCGGGTGTAAAATTGGGTATCAATCGTATAAAAGATTGATATTCAGAAATTATTTCGGCACGTATGGTACTTGAATATTGATATGCAACAAGACCTTTTCAAAATGGCTCATATCAAACTTGAAGTCCCGTATCAACTGAACCAAAAGAACCGGAAACAACTCTCATGAGCTTACAATCGTTCCAGAAAGCATATCAAAAGATTTCTCAACTTAACCAGTTCTTGATTAGTATGACATACGGGCTGTTTACCCGTACAGCCGTTAAAATCGAGCTTGGTCATGCTGCAATACCTCAGCTTCTACAATCATCGACAAAATTTGTATTATCAAATATGCTTTATTTTAATTCAACCAACAGGTTACACAATAACAAAAGGGATATCCAACATTTGGTTTTCACATTACAACCATTTCTTCTCTGTGGGGAAAATGCGGGGAAAATCCGAAAATAAAAAATCGCCTAACTTGCCATAATCAACAAATTAAGCGATTTTACTTGTACCCGGAGCCGGGGTCGAACCGGCACGACATTGCTGTCATTGGTGTTTGAGACCAACGCGTCTACCGATTCCGCCATCCGGGCAA
>JABLTO010012014.1_pt1 | contig 11683 bp, 10 predicted proteins | sample 7160091 | NCBI WGS metagenome assembly JABLTO01 (sample SAMN14651225, study PRJNA627086) | human gut metagenome | isolation source: feces | host: Homo sapiens
CCACGCTGGTATAGTCCCGGCTATGTTTATACTGGTCAGTCCACAGAACCCGACCGGAAGAGTTTTCAGCAAGGAAGAACTGGAAAAAATGGTGGATATTTGTGAGGAAAATCATGTTATCATTCTCTCGGATGAGGTGCATGCGCTGATTACCTATGATGGACGCCGGCATTATCCTGTTTTGGCGGTTTCCGAAAAAGCCAGAAGCATATCGATCATGGTTTTCAGTTTCAGCAAAGGGTTTAATATGATGAGCCTGCCGCATGCTATGATTCTGATTCCGAATATAGAATTAAGAAAACGCTGGGATGCCTATTTGCGCCCCTTTGATTTCCATTATGCATCCAACTCCTTCAGCATTGCGGCAGTGACGGCGATTGCTTCCGGGCAGGCGGATGAATGGCTGGAGCAGGCGACGGCTTATTTACAGCAGAATCGAGATCTATTTCTGGCGCTGGTGCGTGAGAAACAATTTCCAATTCGGCCGTTGGTCCCAGAAGCCAGCTATCTTTTCTGGATCGATTGCAAAAAGATGGAGGCAGATCCGGAAGCCCTGGATCAGGTATTTATGGAGCAGGCAGGCATCAGCCTGAATAATGGCCTGTATCACGGAGAGGCCGGCCGCGGTTTTGTGCGATTGAATTTTGGTGTGACGAAAAATACGTTACGGGAAGCAGTCGTTCGAATGGAAAAAATGTTTGGTCAAGTGAAATAAGCATAATAAAAGAGAGGCTTGCCTCTCTTTTTAGTGTCTATAGCAGGCGGAAATCCTGCAGCAGCCAGCTGATGGCGCGGGCATGCCGCTCGGGGATCTCATAAAAATGGTTGCCGTTGTTCCAGGCAAAGCAAACGTTTGTATCTCCCAGAACTTCGCTCAGCAAAACGGCTGTTTGTTCGGTACAGGGCTGATTCTCCCGCAACAGAGGAGAACGGGTTTTTACTTCTGCTTTACCGAGAGAAAGATAAATCTTTCCGGGCAAAGCCTGATGATAACTTTGTTTTAAATAGGGAATCCATTCCGGATACCATAAGGAACCGGAGACGCTGGCACAAAGCCTGAAAAAAGGATGCGCAAGATAAGCATAAAGCGCTGCTACACCGGCCAGAGAGTAGCCGATAAAACCGATGGCTTCCCGTGCATCCGAACAGCCGTAATGCGTTTTCAAATAAGGATGTACCCGGGTATGTAAAAAGGAAAAGTAATCGTCTGCCATCCCGGAAAAACTGCGTTCGCCCATCGCCGCCGGCCAGGGCGAATAGGCGGCATCCCACTGCGCTGGAGAAACGGAAGCCAATGCAAAAGGAGGCAGAGCATTGCGGCAGAGCTGGGGCTCCAATATTTGCATGATTTGCAGCAGTTGCTGCTTGCTCTGTGCAGGCTGTTCCTGTCCGGCGACATACAGACAGGGCAGGGGATCCGACCATTCCGTCTGCGGAGGAAGATATAAATGGACGGTCGCGCCATCTATGGTTTGTGTATGGATATTTCCTTGCATAGCATTGCTCCTCGTTGTAATTTCAATTTTATGGTAGCAATTTCCCGTAAGAATGTCAAAGCTTCTTGACTTTTGATAGAAATATTGTATAATACTAGGCAAAGGGAGTAGCTGATATCCGAAAGGGGATTTCGAAACCGTCAACCGGCAGTTCACAACTGCCCGTATCGAATGAGACAGCAAGACTTTTATTGTGGCAGGTGAGCCGCGGTAGAGGTCTTTTTTTTATACCTTCCACAATATCTGAGCAAAGGAGGTTTGTATTACGCGGCGAAACATAGTATACTGTAATAGGAAAAAGAAAAGGATTGCAAAAAAAATATAATAATTCAGGAGGAAAAGTACAATTATGGGAACAACAATTGCGATTGTGGCGGGATCAATTCTCTTATTGATCATCATCTGCATGGGTTATGTCAAAGCGCCGCCGGATCAGGCCTATATTATTTCTGGTCTGCGCAAGCATGCCAGAGTGGTCATAGGCCGTGCCAGTGTAAAGGTGCCTTTTCTGGAGCGACTGGATAAGCTCAATCTGCGCCTGATGCCTGTTGATATTAAGACGTCCAATGCCGTACCGACGGCCGACTATATCAATATCAACGTGGATGCGGCAGTCAATGTCAAAATCAGCAACGAGCCGGATAAACTGCAGCTTGCGGCACAGAACTTTCTGAACCAGCCTACCGAGTATATCGCGGGCGTGGCAAGAGAGGTGCTGGAAGGCAATATGCGTGAGATCGTTGGCCGCATGAATCTGCAGGAGATGGTCGGAGACCGCCAGAAATTTGCAGAGCTGGTCAAGGAAAATGCTGGCCCTGACCTGGCAGCCATGGGTTTGGATGTTGTCAGCTTCAATGTGCAGAACTTTACTGACTCCAATGGTATCATTGATGACCTTGGTATCGATAACGTGACCAAGATCAAGAAGAATGCTGCCATTGCCAAAGCCGAAAGCGAACGTGATATCGGCATTGCGCAGGCTGCTGCCAATAAGGAAGCCAATGATGCCAGAGTTAAGGCAGAGACGGAAATTGCCATTAAGAACAATGAAATGACCATTCGCAAGGCGGAACTGAAAAAAGTTGCCGATATCAAGATGGCAGAAGCAGACGCCGCTTATGAAATTCAGCAGCAGGAGCAGAGGAAGACGATCGAAATTACTTCTGCAAATGCCGATATTGCCAGAAGAGAGAAGGAAGCCGAACTGGCAGAGAGAGAAATCGAACTGGCAGAGCGCAAGCTGGATGCAGAGGTCAAAAAGACGGCGGATGCCGAAAAGTATAAAGCAGAAAAGATGGCGGAAGCAGAGTTGATTTCCCGCCAGAGAGAAGCTGATGCCAAGCGGTATGAGGCTGAGCAAGCGGCTGTGGCGCGTAAAATGGAAGCGGATGCTTTGAAATACGCGATGGAGCAGGAGGCACAGGGTATCAGGGCAAAGGGTCTGGCAGAAGCAGAAGCGATTGAGAAAAAGGCGGAAGCGCAGAAAATCATGGGCGAAGCTTCTATTTTGGAAATGTATCTGCAGGCATTGCCGGAAGTGGTCAAAAATGCTGCGCTGCCGTTGGCGCAGACGGATAAGATCATCATGTATGGAGAAGGCAATGCTGCGAAAGTGGCAGCTGACGTCATGAAGACGACTTCTCAAATTACGGAAGGCATCAAGGAAGCAACAGGAATTGACATCTCGGCGGTACTGTCGGGAATTGTCGGCGGAAAGGTCGCGGTGGCTGCCGAACAACAGGCAGATCAGCAGGCACCTCAGGCATAACGGCGAGCGGCATGGTTTAGACCATGCCGCTTTTTTATATCATTTCCGAAGTAAAGCGCAGTAGCGGTTGTATGCACTGCCTTTCTGTTTTATAATAGAGCAGATCAATATAAAAGAAACGCGGGGAAGGGAAAATGTCGATTCTGGTATTGGAAGCAAGCACCGTTTCTGCCAAGGCGATGCTCTATGAAATGCAGACAGGGCAATATGAAACGGCGACGGTGCGGTATCCCGAAAATTGGGCAGCTGACAGGCAGGATGCACAGGCAGTATATTCTATGCTGTGTGAAACGGCGCGTAGTCTGTTGGCAGGCAGAAATGCAGTGCAGATGATCGTCCTGAATACGACCTGGCACAGTCTGCTTTTGTGCGATCAGACAGTTCAACCCTGTTCTCCCGTCTATTTATGGTCGCATCTGCAGGCGGCGGAAATATGCCGTTCTCTGCAGAAAGATGAAGATTGGGCACGGCAGTTTTACGAAAAGACGGGATGCCAGGTCAATGCCAGTTATCCGTTTTTTAAATTGCTCTGGTGCCGCAGTCAGGGGAAAAGACTGCCGGCGTTGCGCATCGCCGATCTTGGCAGCTATCTGGCGCATTGCCTGACTGGTGTTTACGGCATAACGCAGAGCATGGTTTCGGGAAGCGGGCTGATGGCGCAGAAAACGTTGGATTACGATGCGCAACTGCTGGCGCAGGCGGGAATCAGCCGGTCGCAGTTGCCGGAGATTTATCCTTCGGATCAGACGTTTCCCTTGTCGAAAGAGGGGGCAGTGCAGTTGAATCTTCCCTGCGGGATTCCGGTTATGCTGGCAAATCCGGATGGCGGAATGAATCAGGTGGGTGCGGGCGCTTTGCGGGAGCGGAATATGACGCTTTCGGTGGGAACCAGCGGAGCTCTGCGACTCAGCGTCTCACAGCCCAATACGACGCACAACCATGGCCTTTGGTGTTATCGTTCGCCCAAAGGCTGGTTGGCTGGAGCGGCGACCTCAGGCGCCTGCAACTGTATTGATTGGGCAAAAGCAACTCTTTTTGTACCGGGGACGGATTATCGCGAAATGGAGGGAAGATATCCTGCGCAGGATCGGCCGCTGTTTCTTCCTTTTCTTTTTGGAGAAAGGGCACCCGGCTGGGATGCAACCCGCCGCGGCGGATTTCTGTTGATGCATGGCAGCCATACAGCGCAGGATTGCTATCAGGCAGTGCAGGAGGGAGTTTTATTTAATTTATATCAATGCTATGAGCGGCTTTGTGCCGACTATGGGGAACCTCAGTGTATTCGGCTTTCAGGCGGTATCCTGCATTCACCACGCTGGACGCAAATGTGTGCGGATATTTTTGGCAGAACGATGCAGGTAGAGCAAAATACGCAAAGTTCGCTGATGGGCGGAGCAGTGCTGGCTATGGAAAAATTGGGAAAGATCAGGGAAGCTGCTCAGTTTACACCGCCCATTCGGGAAGAAATACAACCTGATGCCGGCAGACATGCAGATTATTTGCGGCAGTATGGAAAATATCTGACTTTTTATGCCAATACATGATTGACGGACAAATGGAAAATGTGTATAATAGCAAATAACGATTATCATAGTAACGTGCTAAATCATTACGATATAGAGGGAATTATCATGCAGGAAACGATTTTTGGAAAAACAGAACAGACGGTCAATCGCTTGCGCAGTCTGTACAAACGATATGGATATAAAAAATACAAGATGAGCAGATTTGAAACGTATGATTTCTATCTGGAAAACAGAGATTTTCTGCAAAGCGAACATGTAATCACCTTTACGGATCTGCGCGGGCGGCTGATGGCTCTGAAGCCGGATGTCACTTTATCCATTGTCAAAAATGCAGCAGGGGAAAAAAGCGAACTGCAGAAATATTTTTATCATGAAAATGTCTTTCGCATGATGGAGGGAACTCATGAGTTCCGGGAGATTCTTCAGGTAGGGTTGGAATACATCGGGCGCATTGATTTGTATGCTGTCTGCGAAGTACTGACCTTGGCCAGAAAGAGTCTGGAAGAAGTCGGGGAACCATATCTGCTGGAGATTTCCCATATGGGGTTGGTTTCAGAAGTTCTGAAGGAAGCGGGTTTGCAGGAATGGGCACAGAGGCAGGCTTTGAAACTGATCGGACAAAAAAATGTTCACGAATTGAGAAAACTGTGCTGCACCGTAGGACTTTCGAAAGATGCCTGTGCACTGTTGGAGCAGCTGGCCTCCCTGTATGGCCCATTTACAGAAGTATTTCCCAAAGTGCAGGCTTTGGCAGCGCATTGCGCAAAGCCTGCATTGGAAGAATTGGAGGCCGTATATCAGGTACTCCGGGAAAGTGGTCAGGCAGAGGGGATCAACCTGGATTTTTCTATCACCAACGACATGCGGTATTATAATGGAATTATCTTTCAGGGTTATGTGCAGGGAATTCCTAAAAGTGTGCTTTCAGGTGGGCGTTATGATGGCCTGCTGCATAAGTTTTCGGGTAATAAACAGTCCGGTGCGATTGGATTTGCCGTTTATGCCGATCAGCTGGAAGCTTATGCTTCTTCCGGTAAACAATATGATGCCGATGTGGTATTGCGCTATGATGCGGAGGCGCCGGTATCAGGCGTATTGCAGACAGTGCAACAGCTGACGGCGCAGGGGCTGACTGTGCGTGCACAATCGGGTGACGGGCAGGAAATCCTGGCCGGACAGACGTTGTATTATACCAGAAACGGATTGGAAGGAGGAGGAGCAGATGATTAATATTGCCTTGCCCAAAGGCAGATTGGGCGAAAAAGTATATGCCATGTTTGAGGGAATCGGTTATGGCTGCCCTTCAATTCGGGAAAATAATCGCAAACTGGTTTTTGAGGATGAGCAAAATCAGGTGCGCTACTTTTGGGTAAAACCGTCCGACGTGGCTATTTATGTCGAGCACGGAACGGCAGATATCGGAGTCGTTGGCAAGGATATCCTGCTGGAGGATGAAGCTGATGTCTATGAACTGCTGGATTTGGAAATCGGCAAGTGCCGTTTTTCGGTAGCAGGAAAAAAAGGTGCCTGGATTGATCCGGAAAAAACACTGCGCGTTGCCACAAAATTCCCTAATATTGCCCGCGCACATTTTGATCGGAAAAACCGCGAAATAGAGATTATCAAACTCAATGGTTCGGTGGAATTGGCGCCGATTTTAGGGATGTCGCACGTCATTGTAGATATCGTGGAAACCGGAACCACACTCAGAGAAAATAATCTGGAAATTTTAGAGGATATTGTGGCAATCAGTGCACGCCTGATTGCCAATAAGGCGAGTTTCAAATTTAAAAATCAGGAGATTGAAAAAATCCGCGAGAAGATGGCCGTGCTGATTGCGCAACGCAGGGAGGATAAACAAAAATGATACGAATTTTGGATAGCGGAGAAATCCCGGTGTGCGAAATTGTGCGGCGGGAAGCAATGACAGTCAATGTTGAGCAGATTGTAGCGGATATTGTAGCAGATGTGCAGGTAAACGGAGATGAAGCCCTGCTCCGCTATACGCAAAAATTCGACGGAGCCGTCTTGCAGTCGCTGGAAGTGACACCTCAGGAGATAGCAGAAGCTTGGGCTCAGGTAGAACCGGAATTTTTGGATATTCTGCAGCAGGCCGCACAGAATATCCGCGATTATCACAGCCGTCAGCTGAGGCAGAGCTATCTGATCAACGACCAGCCGGGTATTTTATTGGGGCAGAAGATACTCCCACTGGAAAAGGCAGGTTTGTATATTCCGGGCGGCACGGCAGCGTATCCTTCTACAGTGCTGATGAACTGTATTCCGGCGAAAATAGCCGGTGTGGGGGAAATCATCATGGTTACACCTCCGCAGGCAGACGGCAGCGTTGCGCCGGCCATTTTGGCCGCTGCGAAGGTAGCCGGTGTAGATCGTATTTTCAAGGTGGGTGGAGCGCAGGCCATTGCGGCATTGGCTTATGGGACTCGCAGCATCCCCAAAGTGGATAAAATTACCGGGCCGGGCAATGTTTTTGTGGCAGAAGCCAAGCGGCAGGTTTATGGGTTGGTGAGTATTGACATGATTGCCGGGCCCAGCGAAGTGCTTATCATTGCCGACGAAAGTTGTAATCCCCGTTTTGCGGCAGCAGATATGCTGGCGCAGGCAGAGCACGACAAATTGGCTGCGGCTGTGCTGATTACGACCAGTCGGCCTTTGGCAGAACAGGTGGCTGAAGAAGTGGAGCGCCAGCTGCGTCTGTTGCCTCGCGAAGGGATTGCGGCAGAATCCATTGCCCGAAATGGTAAAATTATATTGGTAAAATCATTGGAAGAGGCAGTGGAGATTTCCAATCTGATTGCGCCTGAGCATTTGGAGATCTGTACAGAAAATCCTTTTGCACTAATGGATGGTATTAAACATGCAGGTTCCGTATTCCTCGGGCAGTATTGCCCGGAAGCGCTTGGGGATTATCTGGCGGGCCCCAATCATACTTTGCCGACCGGGGGTACAGCACGCTTTTCCAGTGCAGTTTCAGTGGATGATTTCATCAAGAAAACGCAATTTCTGTATTATACCCGTGAAGCCCTGGCTAAAGTACAGCCGCAGGTGACCTATTTTGCGGAAAAAGAAGGGCTGCAGGCGCATGGGCGTTCGGCAGCAATCCGCTTTGAGGAGAGGCAGAAAGATGAGTGAATTTCTGAGCAGACGTTTTGCGGGGCTGCAGGCGTATACGCCGGGAGAACAGCCGCAGGATATGCAATATCTTAAACTGAATACCAATGAATCCCCCTATGCGCCTTCTACCGGGGTGATGGAGCGTATTAATCGGGAGGAAGTGGAAAAGCTGAGGCTTTATCCGGATCCGGAATGCAGCGGACTGGTGCGCAGGTTGGCGCAGCGCTACGGTGTTTTGCCGGAAAATATTGCGGTAGGCAATGGCTCGGATGAGCTGCTGGCTTTTTCCTTTATGGCTTTTTGTGACGGACAGATCGGGGTGGCTTTTCCAGAAATCAGCTATGGATTCTATGAAGTATACGCTGCTTTACTGGGCATTGATGCTCTGAAAGTTCCTTTACGCGAGGATTTTTCTATTTGTCCGCGGGATTATGCAGGGCTCGGTCGAACGATTGTAATCGCAAACCCCAATGCTCCTTCCGGGCTGGCACTCAGCCCGCAGCAGATAGAGGAGATTCTGCAGAACAATCCTCATAATCTGGTATTGGTTGATGAAGCGTATGTGGATTTTGGTGCGCAAAGTTGTGTGCCTTTAATTGGAAAATATCCAAATTTATTGGTAATACAGACCTTTTCGAAATCGCGCAGCCTGGCCGGAGGCAGGTTGGGCTTTGCCATTGCGCAGCCGGAGATTATTCGGGACCTCAATACCATGAAATATTCTTTTAACCCATATAACATCAATCGACTGACCTTGCTGGCCGGAGAAGCCAGCCTGGAAGACGAAGGAGAGTCTTATTATCGCAGCTGTGCGCAGAAAATCTGTGCAGCACGGGAATTTACGAAAAAAGAGTTGGCAGCGCGAGGATTTTTGCAAACGGATTCACAGGCCAATTTCCTGTTTGCCCGGCATCCGGCGCTGGCAGGCGAGCTGCTTTATCGTAAATTGCGGGAAAAAGGAATTTTAGTGCGGTATTTCGGAAAAGAGAAAATAGAAAACTATGTCCGTATTACGGTTGGCACACAGCAACAGATGCAAAAATTGCTGTCGGCAGTGGATGAAATTATGGCGGAGGTATAAAGATGCGTAAAGTGGAAATAGAGCGCCGGACTGCGGAGACGGATATCCGCCTTTCTCTGGATTTGGATGGTTCAGGCAGCAGTATTATAAATACGGGCTGTGGATTTCTGGATCATATGCTGACTTTATTTGCCCGGCATGGCAGATTTGATCTGGAAGTACAGTGCCAAGGGGATACGGAAGTGGACGATCACCATACAGTGGAGGATATCGGAATCTGCCTTGGACAGGCTTTCGCAAAAGCTCTGGGGCAGAAAAAAGGCATTGTGCGCTATGGCGATATGCTGCTTCCGATGGATGAAGCCCTGATTTTGGCAGCGGTGGATATTTCCGGGCGCGGAATGCTCTGCTATGCGGTTCAGCCGCCCACGGAAAAAGTTGGGACATTTGATACGCAGCTCAATGAGGAGTTTTGGATTGGCTTTGCCCGTCAGGCAGAGATGACGGTACATTTGCGCCAGTTAACCGGCACGAATTCCCACCATATTCTTGAAGGGTGTTTTAAAGCGATGGCGCGTGCGTTGGCAAAGGCAGTCGCTATTGATGCCGCCTATGCTGATGAAATTCCCTCCACGAAAGGGGTATTATAAAATGATCGCAATTGTTGATTATGGGGTCGGCAATTTATTTTCTCTGCAAAGCTCGCTTCGGTATATCGGAAAAGAAGTGGTAGTGACGAGAGAACCAGAGACACTTCGGCGAAGTGAGAAGATTATTTTGCCCGGTGTAGGAGCATTTGGCGATGCGGCTCGCAAATTATCCGAGGCTGGGCTGGATATTTTGCTGAAGGAAGAGGCAGCGAAAGGTAAGTATTTGCTGGGCATATGCCTGGGAATGCAGCTGTTATTTGATCGAAGCTATGAATACGGTGAACATCGGGGACTGGCGTTAATACCGGGCAATGTGCGGCCAATTCAGCCGGTGATTCCGGAAGAATATAAAGTGCCGCATATCGGATGGAATGCGCTGATTTTTCCTGAAAACAGGCCTAAAAGCCCATTGTTTCGCTATGTCAGTGAAGGAGAGGCTGTCTATTTTGTGCATTCTTACTATGCTGCAGATTGTGCGCCCTACACCATTGCCAGCGCAGAGTATGGCGCTCTGCTGACGGCCGCTGCTGCCAACGGTAATGTCTTGGGGACGCAATTTCATCCCGAAAAGAGCGGGGAAACAGGGCTGAATATTCTGCGCGCCTTCTGTGAGCTGTAAAAGAGGTGAGAAAACATGATTATCATTCCGGCAATTGATTTGTATGAAGGCAAAGCTGTGCGTCTGATAAAAGGCGACTACCGGCAAATGACAGTCTACAGTGAAAATCCGCCTGAATTGGCTGAACGTTTTGCGCAGACAGGAGCAGAATATCTGCATGTGGTAGATTTGGAGGGCGCAAAGTGGGGGACAACGCCCAACTTATCATTGATCCGGGAGATTGCACAGCGTAAGCTGCTGAAATTGGAAGTGGGCGGAGGAATTCGCTCTGCACAAACAGTGGAAAATTATCTGCAAGCCGGTGTTGAGCGTGTGATTCTGGGAACGGCAGCATTGACACAGCCGGATTTTTTAAAGGAAATGGTAAAAAAATGGGGAAGTCATATTGCGGTTGGTGTGGATATCCGAGAAGGTAAGGTGGCAACGCATGGCTGGCAGCAAGTATCTGCAATGGACGGGATGGAGTTTTGCCGCCGGCTTCAGGAAATCGGGGTGCAGACAATTATCTGCACAGATATTTCCAGAGATGGTATGCTTGGCGGTGCAAATATCGGCCTTTATCGCCGCCTTGCAGAGCAGTTGGGTTTGCGCATCATTGCTTCTGGTGGAGTGTCCTCTTTGATGGATATCCATCGGTTGGCAGAATTGAAGCTATATGGTGCCATTGTGGGTAAAGCCGTTTATGAGGGGAAACTGGATTTGGCGGAAGCGTTTGCCTGTGCGAAAGGAGAAAGCTTATGATTACCAAGCGTATCATTCCCTGTCTGGATGTCAGGGCAGGCAGAGTCGTAAAAGGGGTAAATTTTGAGGGACTGAACGATGTTTCATCGCCGGTAGAACTGGGAAAATATTACAGCGACCATGGTGCGGACGAACTTGTTTTTTATGATATCACAGCTTCTTTTGAACAGCGTAAGTTGTTTACGGATATTTTGCGGGAAGTGGCTGAAAATATCTTCATTCCGTTGACGGTGGGCGGAGGTATCAATACACTGGAGGATTTTGACCGCGTTTTGAAGTGTGGCGCCGATAAGGTGAGCGTCAATTCAGGTGCAATTCGCAATCCCGATTTGGTGGGTGAGGCCGCAAAACGCTACGGGAATCAGTGTGTGGTACTTTCAGCTGATGTTAAGCGGGTGGACGGCCGCTTTATGCTGTTTGCCAAAGGGGGCCGGGAAAATACCGGTATGGATGCCATTCAATGGATTCGGCGTTGTGTGGATGCCGGTGCAGGAGAAGTGGTAGTCAACAGCATCGATACAGATGGCGTCAAGCGCGGGTTCGATTTGGAAATGCTACAGGCAGTATGCGATTGTGTTTCGGTGCCTGTAATTGCTTCGGGTGGGGCAGGCTGTATGGAGGATTTTGTGACGCTGTTTCATAAACTCCCCAAGGTTGATGCAGGGCTGGCTGCCTCGATTTTCCACTTTGGAGAAGTATCAATCGAAGAATTGAAAGAAAATTTGGA
>JABLTO010032893.1_pt1 | contig 11680 bp, 2 predicted proteins | sample 7160091 | NCBI WGS metagenome assembly JABLTO01 (sample SAMN14651225, study PRJNA627086) | human gut metagenome | isolation source: feces | host: Homo sapiens
CCCCGACGTGATGGGCTACGAAGGTGTCAAGGCTGCGGTTGCTGCGCTGCAGGGCGGCACGGCTGACGGCGCTGTCACCGACACCGGTGTTACAGTTGTGACGAAGTAAGCACCAACTGCCAACTGAAAGTCAGAAAATACGGCAAGGATTTTACTTGCCGTATTTTCTGAAACACGTTTATGCTCAACTCATATCTTCGGTTTTGGGAGGATTTGCACATGAAACGAAATAAAACAGCGTCCAGATGGATCAGCTGCTTGTTATGCATGGCGATGATGCTGAGCCTTTTCTCTGGGATCACTGTTTTGGCAGCGGAGAAAGCCGCTTCAGGCGAAGAAGACAAGGTCTTGTTTTCGACACGATTCAAAACGCAGGAAGAATTCTCAAATTTTGCGTATGTTCCTGTCGAGGTAAATGCCACGCTCAAATATGGCAACTCTGCCGAGGACGTCAGCGCACTGATCGACGGAAGTACAAGCACGAAGCTTTGTGCAACCGGCGGCGTTAAGGTACCTCTAGAGTTCACATTCCATTATAATGCGCCGACAACGGCTTCCAACTATTATATCAGCGGTGCAAATGATGACGAGGGAAACCCTGGCCGCACCCTGAACAGTTGGGAGCTTTATGGCACGAACGATCAGACTGGTGAGTGGACGCTTTTGGATAAGCAGAGCAACCAGACCGGATGGAAAAACTATGAGATGCGTGTTTTCCAGCTTCCGGAAGGTCCCGGCTATCAGCATTACAAGCTGAAGATCACGAAGTTCAACTCTAATCCGGGAACGATCCAGTTCAGCGGCTTCGGCTTAACAAAGAGCCTTGTGGACGGCAGCTTTGCCGGAACTACGGACGCAGCGCGCACGGAACATGCATCTATGACGACAACGCTGGAAAACGACAAGCTGGTCATCAGTGGTCATCATGAAGGCAATCAAAGCGCGCAGGTGTACAACGTCCTGTACACAGGTCTGAACATTCCGGTGACGGAGAATACGCGGCTGGTTTATAATATTACGCCGCAGCAGCCGCTGCCGAACAATAAGTATGACTACGATTTCTATTCCATGCATCTTGCAGTAGATCTGAAATTCAAGGATGGAACCTATCTGAGTTCTACAGAGCTGGAAGATGAGAATGGCGTTCGCGCCGATCCGAACAGCCAGGGCGAAGGCAAGGCCATGCTGTATGCGCAGGAAAACCAGATCCTGATCCAGTTGGGCGCGCTGAAGGGCAAGACGATCGAAGAAATCGACATCGGCTACGCAAACAGCGCGGACTTGAAAGCGGATGGCGGCGATTTCAAGGGAACGCTGAATTCGATTCGGATTGAAAATGTCGCCCCCCTGAACTATAGCAAGGAGTCTCTCGTAGACTATGCCTACATTCTTCGCGGAACAAACAACTTTGGCGGTGCGTTTTTCTCCAGAGGCCTCACCGGGCCTATGGTCGCAGTGCCGCATGGCTTCAACTTCTGGGCACCGGAAAGCGACACCGGCAACACTATGTTCGACTATAATGCCGGTTTTATCAAAGGTTTCCGCTGCAGTCATGAGCCGTCGATCTGGGTCGGAGACCGGTCTGTGTGGAGATTTATGCCCGGCGTGAATACCTCCGCAAATGGCCGCGCCATCTATGATCAGGAAAATGTAACGGCAAAGCCCTACTATTTCAGCGTACAGTTTAGTCAGAGCGCGTCGAATCCTGCAAGCGGTGTCCGGACGGAACTGTCTCCTACCGATCACGGCATGATCACGCGCATCACTTATCCGGAAAACGCACAGACGCCGTACATCAATATCAGCGATGTGTCCGACCTCAGATTTGATAAAGCTACGAAGTCCTTCAGCGGTTACAAAAATGAGGACAGCAACCAGATGCCGAAGATGTACATTTACGGCACCTTTGATCAGGCGTTCACAGACGATGGCACCCGCGCAGTCTTTGAACAAGGTACGAAGCCGGTCGTGATGCGCGCGGCAACTTCCTTTATCAGTGCTGAGCAGGCAAAGAAAAACCTTGAACAGGAGTTGCGCGGAGATTTTGACGCTGTCAAGGCTGCCGCAAAGAAGCTGTGGAATGACAAGCTGAGCCAGTTTGAAATTGAAGGTGCGTCGGAAGAACAGCTGATTACGTTCTACTCCTGCCTCTATCGCTTGTATCTCTATCCCAATAATATGGGCGAACAAACCGGCAACGGCAGCGAAGGCGGCTGGCAGTACATGAGCCCGTATACCAAGAAGGTGACGGACGGCAAGCTTTATTATAACAACGGGTTCTGGGATACCTATCGTACGACATGGGCAGCATATTCGCTGTTCACACCGAAGCAGAACAATGAGTTGCTGCTGGGCCTGATTCATCACTTCGAGGACAGCGGCTGGATGCCGCGCTGGATTGCTCCGGCCGGTACGAACTCCATGGTCGGTACAAGCTCGGATGTTATCTTTGCCGATGCCATGCTGCGCGGCGCAACGCTGACAAACGAGCAGTGGCAACTTGCATATCAGTCTGCACTGAAGAATGCCTCCATGTCGGATTTCAAGGGGGCCTCCGGCGGTCGTGACGGCATTGATAAGGGCCTGTTTCTTGGCTATACGCCGGGTGGCAGCCAGAAATTCTCATGGTCCATTGAAGGCTACATCAATGATGCCGGTATTGCAAACATGGCGAAAAAATTAGGCGACATGGATGCATATACCTATTATAAGAGCCGTGCCACAAACTATGTCAACCTCTTCCGCGACGGAGACAGAGTTGAAAACAAATGGCTTGCGGCCAAGAATGCGGATGGCTCCTGGACCAGATCCAAAGTGGATCCGTTTGCGTTCCATGATGATTACACGGAAACTACGGCTCTGAATATGGCGTGCAGTGTACCGCAGGATGGTCAGGGCCTGGCAAACCTCTACGGCGGCCGTGCTGCACTGGCTGAAAAGCTGGATCAGTTGTTTGAGACGACATTGGAAACGGACACTGTAGGCGCAAATCAGGGCATCCATGAGCGCAGGGAAGCGCAGGAAGTCAAGATGGGCGAATATGGCCACAGCAACCAGCCTTCCCATCATATTCCATATATGTATCTCTATGCCGGTCGGCCTGACCGTACGCAGGAGAAAGTTCGGCAGGTACTGCGGCAGTGCTATGTTGGCAGCCGCATCGGCCAGGGATACATCGGTGATGAGGATAACGGTGAAATGTCTGCATGGTTTATCTTCAGTGCCATGGGCTTCTATCCGTTGAATATGGGCAACGGTGAACTGGTCTTCGGCTCGCCACTGTTCAAGAAGATTACCCTCCATCATGAAAACGGCCACGATCTGATCATCGAGGCGCCGAATAACAGCAGCACAAATATTTATGTTGGCGGCCTTACCATCAATGGTGAAGCCTACAGCAAGACGTCCATCAAGCAGACGGATCTGACCGACCAGCTCAAGACGCAAGATGTTGTGCTCCATTTTGACATGCAGGCGACGCCCGGCAAGTGGGGTATGGGTGAGAATGATGTTCCCGATTCTTTGACGAAAGGCGACGAGACCCCCGATCCGCTGCGGGACCGCACAAACAGTGCGGCTGTGGTTGCAAAAGAAGTTCCGACCACGCTAAGTTCCGGCGATTCCATTTATTGTGCTGATGGTGAGAACCTCAAAAATCTACTCGATAACAATTCTAAGACCAGTGCAACGTTGAAGCCTACGGATGGGAGGATTTCGCTTTATTACACATTTGCAAAGCCGCAGGCTGTCAGCCTCTATACACTGACCTCTGCGAGCGGCGGCAAGGATAGCGCGCCGAAGAACTTCACGCTTTATCTTTCCAATGACGGCTCGACCTGGACGGAAGCGGACAAGCGTGAAAATGTGACATTTGAATGGAGCCTCTATACGAAGCCGTTCAAGACGAATGCCGCGGATTATGTGCAATATCGTTATGTGCGTCTGGATATCAAGAGCGACAGCGAGATTCAGTTGGGCGAGCTGGAACTGATGAGCACCGAAATGCCCGCGCTGAACGCCGATGCTCTCGATGGAATGATCGCGGAAGCGACAAAAGCAAAGGAGGCTCTCAGCGATGGCGGCTACGCACCGCTTGCGACGTTGATGAGCGCAGCCATTGACAAGGCACAAACGGTTGCGGCCAAGGAAGATAAGACGGACGCCGAGATCGAGGAGGCCTGCCGTAAGCTGATAAACGCCATGAGCGAGATCGAAGGGATGAAGGATCTTTGGACAAAGCTTGATGCGATCAAGAAGGTTGACACATCAAACATGCCGTCCGCGGTTCAAAATTCCGTGAGGAGCGCCATTTCCAACGCGGAGGAAGTGACGAAGAACTACAATTCCACGATGGATGCGCTGAAAGATGCAAAATCGCAGCTCGAGCAGGCATCCAATGATATTCAGTCCTACCAGGATCTGGTGGCTAAAATCGAAGAAGCACAGCAGGTTTATGAAGGATTGGCAGATGACGCTGCACATAAGGACGCTCTCAATCAGGCAATCCAGAATGCGCAGACGGCTTTGAATGATCCGAATGCGACGATCGTAGATTTCAATCACGCAAACGATGCGCTTGACCTGAACATCAAACTTGCGCAGGCGAAGTTCCGTAATGCGTACGAGAAGATCGAAGCTGAGGAATTTACAAAGTTTGAAACAGATGCACATGACAGCAGAATTGTCAACGACGGCAAAAACATTGGCGGCGTTGCAAGCGGCACTTGGGTCAAATATTCCAATGTCTATTTCTCCGGGAACGGTGCGAAAAAAGTAACGTTCTTCTACGCTGCGCAGGAGAGAGATGCCGGCGGCGGCCAGATTCATATCCGCCTTGGCAGCCTGGACGGCAAGGAGATCGCGACATTGACTTGCCCGGCGACCGGAAGCAACTGGAGCAACTATGTGGAACTTAGCGGTGAGCTGACCGAGATCACCAAGGGTATGCACGATGTCTATCTCTACTTCGAAAACAACACCGGCAAGACCTATGTTGCAAACGTCGATTGGTTCCGCTTCACAGAAGCTTCTTCTTCGCACGAGCACAGCTGGTCCAGAGAATGGAGCAAGGATGAAACCCATCACTGGCATGCGTGCTCCGGCTGCGACGAGAAGAACGACGTAGAGCCCCATACGCCTGGCGCTGCGGCAACGGAAATAGATCCGCAGATCTGCACAGTGTGCGGTTATATCATCGCGCCCGCGACCGGCCACATTCATCACACCACGACGCTGGTTCCGGCTGTGGAAGCGACCTGCGTCGACATGGGTCACAGGGCGTATTACACCTGCTCCGGATGCAGCAAGCTGTTTGCAAATGAAAACGCGACAGAAGAGCTGACTGAGGCGGATGTTACCCCGAAAACTGACCCGACCAACCATGTGGGCGGCACGGAGATTCGTGACGCGAAAGACGCAACCTACACCGAGGAAGGTTACACGGGCGACACCTACTGCCTCGGCTGCTGCAACAAGATCGCAGAAGGTCATGCCATTCCGAAGCTGACACCCGCCCCGGCTCCGGTCCTCCCAGTCATCCCGAGCAAACCTGCGCAGCTCCCGTTCAACCCGAACGCTGGCAGCAACGTAAGCAAGTTCCCGTTCGCCGATGTTCCGTCCGATAGCTGGTACTATTCGAGCGTCAAGGCAGCGTGGGAGAACGGTCTGATCGACGGCGTGACGGCCAATGAATTCAAGCCGAACGCAACGCTGACCGTGGCGCAGACCATCAAGCTGGCGGCGGCTCTGCATCAGCTCGACCGCACTGGCGAAGTCAGCCTGAAAAACAGCGGCGCGAACTGGTATGACAGCTATGTCAATTACGCAGTTGTGAACGGCATCATCGAAAAGGACTACGCGAATTACACCAAGGCGCAGATGAATGCACCGGTCACGCGCGGCGAGTTCGTCCACATCTTCCATGGTGCGGAGGAGGCTTATAAGGCCATCAACACCGTGGCAGATAACGCAATTCCAGACGTGAAGGCGACCGACAAGTTCGCGGCTGAGATCTACGAGTTCTATCGCGCGGGCATCCTGACGGGTTCCGACGCGAAGGGCACGTTCCATTCCGCGAGCACCATCAAGCGCAGCGAGGCCGCGGCCATTCTGCTCAGAATGTTCGAAGCCTCCGCAAGAGTTTCTATTGATCTTCCCTAAGCAGTAATGATCCGGCCCCGGATGGATCTTCCGTCCGGGGCCAAGAAAAAACGGGTCTGTTCTCCGGAACTTTTGATAACGACAGTACGGTCTCCGCACGGCGCAGAATAGGACCGTCTGGCGGAGCCTGAATATAGAAATAAAATGGAAAGGAGCGCTGTTATGAAGCGCAGTGAAATCAACAAAACTGCCTGTACGCGACGATGCTCCAGAACTCGGACGTGATGGGCTGCAAAGGTATCAAGGCCGCAGTTGCCGCGCTGCAGGGCGGCACAGCTGACGGTGCTGTCGCCGGCACCGGTGTCACGGTTGTGACAGCTGAGACTGTTGGTTAAGAATAGATTTTAATTCAATGAAAGAGCAAGAATTTTGGGGTAACAGCGGTGAAAAGGAGGTATCGGAATGTCAGTAACAGAGAAATGTAAGCGTCTGATTAGCGGCGCTTTGAGTTTGATATTAGCTTTGGGAATGTGCTCTGGAGTGTCTGTGCAAGGTCATGGACCGGTAGCGGGAACTTTCTCGGGCAGCAATGCAGAAAAAACTGTCCGTTTTTCAGCTCACTTTGAAAAGACGGATGCGGCGCAGGTGAAATTTGATCATGCTGAAGCGCAGGGCGTATGTGCAGTTGAACCCCGGGTCGATTCCTTCATGGGGGAATTTACCAATTATTCGTCCGATGATCCGGTCAGTGTTAATAAAGAATTAACCTATGGCAGCGCGGGCGAGACAGAAAAAGCTTTGATCGACGGACGTATTGCCACAAAGCTTTGCGCGGTGAATCAGCCTGGACTGCCGCTGGAAATTACATTCCGATTCAGCGAAGGAATTCAGCCTCAGGCCTACTATTTGACAGGCGCCGGGGACGATATGCGGTATCCGGAGCGTGTGCTGTCAGCATGGAAACTGTATGGCACAAATAACGAAGAAGCTAAAGAATGGATGCTTTTGGATTCCCATGAAGGCGTTACATGGCAGCAGAACAATGAGACGAAGATGTATTCTTTCTCTAATAGCCAGTCATATACTACGTTCAAGCTGGTAATTGAGAAATGCGGCAATACGCCAACAACGAATCCCAATGTGATCCAATTCAGTGGGTTTGGTCTGGGCAAAGAGGTTAAGACAACGGGCTCCGGCGAAGAAGTGAACTACTTGTATACCTCGCTGTCGGAAGGACCGAGCTACAACTGGGCTGCCAGATCAGGCGCCTGGTCTGGTGTGTCCTGCCTGCATATGGAAGGAACCACAACGGCAAAAGCTGCGAAAAATTATGTGGTTTTGTATGATGGCCTTGATATTCCTGTTGGTAAAAATACCAGACTGTCCTACCTGGTGTTTCCTGATATAGGGACAGATTACAATTTGAGTGCAAATGATCCGAACTATGCATACGACTTTGAATACACCAGTATGTATTCGGCGATCGACTTGGAATTTGACGATGGCACTTGCCTTTCTGACTACGAAGCCATTGATCAGTATGGCAATGTAGTGTCTCCTGCGGCCCAAGGAGAAGCACGCGTAATGGCGACGAACAACTGGCTGCAGATCAGCACGAAACTGAGCACAGATTCGAATCTGCTTGGTAAAAGGATCACAAAAGTGCTGGCTGGTTTTGAAAAAAATGATGCCACGCCTGGCAAGGATATCTCCGTCTATTTCGATGATGTGGAGATTTTTGAGCAGGCAGATCCGCAGGTCAAAAATCTGGCCGATTATGTGAATATTCTGCGGGGTACGTACTCTACGGGCAATGCTCCCGCCCGAGGCCTGAATGTGCCCATTGTGGCAACGCCTTTCGGCTTCAACTATTGGGTGCCCACGACGGACGGCAGTACAGACAATACGCCCTATGCCTACAGCGGAGCGGAAGCCCGGTTTAAGGGCATCAAGATCTCTCACGTAGCCAGCAACTGGATCGGGGAGAGCGGAACCTACTATTTCTCTGCCGATTCTACCACAACAGACTACAGTGCGGTAGGTAATGCCATCCGAAATAGAGGCTCTGTTTTCAGTCATGAAAATGAGATCGCCAAGCCGTATTATTACGGCGTGACCCTCAATGCGGATGATGCCGCAGCCCCCAATGTCAAGGTGGAGGTCACACCTACTGAGCATGCGGCAGTGCTGCGCTTCACATTCCCGGCTGGTGCTAAGGCGTGCAACATTATGTTTGACCCTGTGAATGCGCGGAGAAACTCTATCATCGAATTTAACGCGGGCAAGACTGAGTTCCATACGACCTCGGAAAACAAGGCAAACGGACAAACCACCATGCACATCGTGGGGCAGTTTTCTCAAGCTCCCGTTGCCTGGCACTCCGCCGGTGAAGGCTCTATGGGAATGTTCCAGTTTGCGCCCAACGAAAACAAAGAAACTGTTATCGAAATGAAGGTAGCTACCTCCTTTATCTCCAAAGAACAGGCACAGCATGCACTGCTCATGGAAATTGCTGGAGATGAAGGCTTTGACAAAGTGCAGGCCAAGGCGTTGAAGATCTGGAACGATACGCTGGGAAGCATTGAAGTTGAGGGTGGTAGCTACCACGAAAGAGTCACCTTCTATTCGAATCTCTACCGGGCATTTGTCTATCCCACAAGCCTGGCTGAGAATACAGGCACCAATGCGCAGCCGCATTGGCAGCATTATTCCCCCTACACTGGAAAAGTGGTAGACGGTCAATTTGTATATAACAATGGTTTTTGGGATACCTTCCGGACCGCTTGGCCGCTCTACTCCATCGTTGCACCAGAAAAAGCAACTCAGCTGCTAGATGGACTGATCCAGCACTACAGAGAGCAGGGCTGGATCCCCAGATGGATCGCGCCTGCGGGCACCGATTGTATGGTGGGCACCAACTCTGACAATATTTTTGCGGACGCGTTGAACAGAGGCGTTACGTTTGATGTCAAGGCGGCTTATGCATCGGCGCTGCGGAACGGATCGGTGTATTCTGTCAATAACAGGAAAAACTCCTACTCTGGCCGTGCGCACATGGACGGCATGGTGTTTCGCGGATATGTTCCTCAGGACGGGGTGACTGGCGGTTGGGGAGGAGAAGAATTCAATTTCTCCTGGTCCATGGAAGGCAGCGGAACGGACTTTGCCATTGCGTCGATGGCAAAGTATCTGCGGGATGAAGCAGAACTTGGCAGCGAGGCCTGGCAGAAGTACAACGATGAATACCTCTATTTTACTGCAAGAGCCACCAATTATGTCCATCTGTTCAATGAGAGCATGGGCGGTTGGTTCCGTGCCAAGAAGTCCGATGGGACGTGGCTGCAGACGGACGAGCAGTTCGATCCTACGGCACAGGGTTACGGCTATTGTGAAGACAATGCCTATAACTATGCATTCCCGCCCTATGATGGTCAGGGCTTGGCCAATTTGTATGGAATGGCCAGAGACCGGGATGGGCAAACGGCTTTGGGTGATAAGCTGGATGAAGCTTACTCGGCGGTTGGCACAGCCAATCCTGGCTCCTGGACCGGCCATAAGGAAAACTGGGAAGGCCGTGATGCGAAACAGGGGCAGATCCATATGACCAACCAGCCTGCGCATCACATTCCTTATATGTATCTCTATACAGACCGTCCGTGGAGAACTGCAGAGTTTGTCCGGGATACGCTGGATCGCTTGTTTGTGGGCGAAGAAGTTGGGCAAGGCTATTTGGGCGATGACGACAATGGCGAATTGAGCGCCTGGTATGTCCTTTCCTCTATGGGTCTGTATCCGCTGACCAACGGCAATGGCGTTACAGCCATTGGCACCCCACTGTTTGAAAAGGTGACGATCCACCGGGACGACGGTCACACCATTACAATTTTGGCGCCGGGCGTCAGCAGAGAAAACAAGTACGTCCAGAGCCTGTCCGTCAACGGTGTAGAGCAGACTGCTACCTACCTCATGCCCGAGGTGCTGCAGCGCGAGACTGTTACCCTGGAGTTCACCATGGGCACTACGCCGTCCAAAACCTGGGGCATGAAGGGCGCGGATATGCCGCCTTCCATCACGGAGGGCACGGGAAGACCGCAACTGCTGGTGGACCATACCAAGACAGAGGTTTCCACGGTAGAAGGCGGCGGAAATGAGGATACCATTGCAACCAATGCCAAAAACACGGAAAAGCTGTTTAACAATAAGGCTCATGACGCCAACGGCTATGCAAGCTGGGATGGCAAGGAAAACGGATATCTGATATATCATTTTTCAAGCCCAATCCAAATCAGCATGTATACGCTGACCAGCTGGGATGCGGCGCACTCGCCCAAGGCATGGAAGTTCTACGGATCCATGAATGGTGAAAATTGGACCGAGTTGGATGCCAGAAGCAACCAGAGCTTTGTTTGGAACATCAATCCTACCGATGGCGGTGATAAGTACACTCGACCCTTCGCAATTTCTGAAGAGGATCAGGCTGGCTATTCCTATTATAAGATCGAGTTTGAGAATGCAGGCCAGGAGATTTACCTTGCGGAACTGGAGCTGCTGGGCGGCGAATTTGCCGGAGCCACCAAGGAGGCGCTCCTTGCTGCAATTCAGGAGGTGGAGGGGCTTACACAGGCAAACTATGCGCCGGAATCCTGGAATGCACTGCAGACCGTATTGAAGTCGGCAAAGATCGTGCATGAGAAGGAAGCCGCGACACATGAAGAAATTGGCGCAGCAATTTCGGCGCTGAACAATGCTGTCTCTTCTCTGGTTCGCCTGAAGCCGGCAGCAGAAAAAATCGAGGCGGTAAGCGCTGAGATTGCATCTGCAGGCGTCAAGTACGAGTCGACAAAAAACGCGACCGGTGAAGTGGAAGGTACGGTTTCCAATCTGGGTGGTTTGACGCCTGGAAGCTATGTGGGCTACCGCTGCGTGGATTTCGACATTCCGAAAGGCAGCTTCAGTACCATAATTCTGACCTATGCGGAGAAGAACAATGATGCAGATGTAGAAAATTCTAAGGTTACCGTTCATCTGGATAATTTGAACAGTGAACCCATTGCTGAATTTGTTCGCATTGAGGGAACCGGAGATGAGTGGAATACGTTTAGAGAACTGACTGCTGATTTGAAGCAGAAAGGTATCACAGGTGTGCATGATGTCTACCTGAAATTCCATGGCGCCACGAAACCAGTGATGAACCTGCATTCCCTCATATTTGGCGTGGACGACACACAGGCGGTCATTGCTGCTGATCTGAAGCATCTCAGCGGAGACAAGACGATGGTCGGGATCGGTGATAAGCTGGAATATACCCTGACGGCAGAAGAAGGATTTGAGCTGCCCGATACAATAGTGATCGTCATGGACGGCAAGACCCTCGGTGAGGGTGAGTACACTTACTCCAAGGAAACCGGCACGATTGTGATTGAGCAGGTAACAGGCAATATCTGCATTTCCGCAGAAGCTTCTTCTTCGCACGAGCACAGCTGGTCCAACGAATGGAGCAAGAATGAAACCCATCACTGGCATGCGTGCTCCGGCTGCGACGAGAAGAACGACGTAGAGCCCCATACGCCTGGCGCTGCGG
>JABLTO010003287.1_pt1 | contig 11679 bp, 7 predicted proteins | sample 7160091 | NCBI WGS metagenome assembly JABLTO01 (sample SAMN14651225, study PRJNA627086) | human gut metagenome | isolation source: feces | host: Homo sapiens
CTGCATCATTTTGTGGGAAGCAATCTGACTTATATTTATGACGAATTGGAACGTCGTTTCCCGGATATTTGCTTTATCCGCTGTTACATGGATCCAATCATGCAAAAACATGGTCTGACGCCGGATCAGAAGCTGCGAAAAGCCATGTATGATCCTTTGCCTGAATGTGAAGCAGATGAAAAAACGGTATCGGTATTCGGCAGTGATTTTGCATTGGATGAAAGCAGTGATATCAAGCGTTTATTGAGACGATATGGTTATACTGTAAGAGAACTTCCAGCCTGTGAAACATGGCAGGATCTGCAGGATATGAGTAAGGGCCGATTGTTTCTGGACATCTACCCGGCGGGAAAATACGGTATGGAGACACAGGCGCGTCGCTTGCACCGTGCGCATCTGTATTTGCCGGGAAGCTTTGATTATGAAGAAATCGAGCAGCAGTTAAAGCAGCTGACGGATGCACTGGGACTTCCGGAAGTGAGCAGGGAAACACTGGATGTGGAACGTGCTGCCTGTGAGGAAGTTTTGGCAAAAGCAAAGGCGCTGATCAAAGATATGCCAATCACGCTGGATTATCTGTATCATCCGAGACCATTGGGGCTGGCAAAACTGCTTCTGACCCATGGGTTTAACGTAAAGGTAGTGTATCTGGATGGTATCAGTCCGGAGGAAAAAGCAGCGTTTGACTGGCTGCAGAAATATGCACCGGAACTGGAACTGATCGCAACGATTCAGGTGAAAATGCGTGTGTTACCGAGAGGCGGCGAAGAGGTGCTTGCCATCGGACAGAAAGCGGCATATTTTAGCCGCAGCCGCCATTTTGTCAATCTGGTGCAGGGGGAAGGCCTGTATGGATTTGACGGTATCCGCAGAACTGCGGAATTGATGATGGAGGCGTATCGCGAGGAAAAAGATACAGAAAAACTTGTAGTACAAAAAGGATGGGGGTGCGAGTGCTGCCTATGAGACAATCATATCGAATCATACCAATTTATACGGCAGATGTGTCTGGTGTCTGTTCTGCATTGTACGAGCTTGGCGGAATGACAGTGATGCACGATCCTTCCGGATGTAATTCTACTTACAATACACATGATGAAATCCGCTGGTACGATCAGGACAGTCTGATCTTTATCTCGGGTTTGACAGAAATCGACGCAATCATGGGAAATGATCGGAAATTCATTGATGATATTGAGCATGCGGCGAGGGAATTGCATCCAAAATTCATTGCATTGGCAGGTTCACCGATTCCCTTTATGAATGGAACAGATTTTCCGGCGATTGCAAGAGTGATTGAGACAGAAACCGGGATTCCGACGTTTGCTGTGCCAACAAACGGCATGCATGATTATGTATATGGCGCAGGTATTGCACTGGAGGAAATCGCAAAGCGATTTACAGAAAAAGCAGATACAAAGAATGCTATACAGAAAACGGAAATCAGATTTAGACGAAGTGTGAACTTGCTGGGTGTAACCCCGTTAGACTTCGGACCGCAGAAAAATGTAAATCTGCTGAAAGAAAACCTGCACAAATATGGTTGGAATGTATTAGCTACCTGGGCGATGGGCGATTCTTTGGAGACATTGCAAATGGCAGGAACAGCAGCTGTCAATCTGGTGGTGTCTGCCGTTGGGCTGCGGGCAGCAAAAGTGCTTCAGGAAAAGTTCGGAACACCATATGTGATCGGGACACCAAATGAGTGGCTGGCAGAGGATATTTCAAAGAAGATGGAAAATGTGATAGAGCAGCTATCCAGTGCATTTATTCCAGAAGCAGTATATCTGAAGGATCGCATGCAGAAAGATGCCGAAATCACCCTGATCGGTGAACCTGTCACCATGGGCTCTCTGGCAGCAGGCATCGAGAAAATATATGGACGTTCAGCGAGAGTGTTCTGTCCATTAAAAGAATGTGAAAATCTGATTGGTGAAAAAGACGCCATTGTCTTTGGGGAAGAAGCCATGGAAGAAGCATTAAAAGATGCAAAAATCATCGTGGCTGATCCGTTATACAGGCCAATCGCTCCAAAAGACTGCGAGTTTTATGAATTGCCGCATGTAGCATTTTCTGGTAGGATGTTTTTAACCAGATTTTAAACAGATGAAAGAAGTCCCCTGTTTCAATTGCATAAAGCAATAAGGGTGGTACTTATTGAGAAAAGGATGAATAATACAATCATGACTACAGATGAAAAATACATGAAGCAAGCGATAAAACAGGCAAAAAAAGCATACGCCATCGACGAAGTACCCATTGGCTGTGTCATCGTAAATGATGCCGACGGCAAAATCATTGCCCGGGGTTACAACCGTCGAAACACAGACAAAAACACCTTATCCCATGCAGAATTAAATGCAATCCGCAAAGCAAGCAAAAAACTGGGAGACTGGCGTCTGGAAGGATGTACGATGTATGTGACGCTGGAGCCGTGTCAGATGTGTGCCGGTGCATTAGTGCAGTCACGGATTGATCGGGTGGTGATCGGAAGTATGAATCCAAAGGCCGGATGTGCAGGCTCCGTACTAAACCTACTGCAGATCGCCAGTTTTAATCATCAGGTGGAAATCGTCCAGGGAGTCTGCCAGGAAGAGTGCTCTGCGATGCTGAGCAGCTTTTTTAAAGAACTGAGGGAAAAGAAAAAGCGGGAAAATGAAACAAAGTGCAGAGCGTAGTGATACGAGAGAAACTGCCATCATAATAGTTACATATGCGTAAACAAGCAAAAAGGACTGCTCTGCAGCAGTCCGTATAATTAGAGAATTTTACCGTTTTTTTCACAAATTGGAGACTGACCGGCTGTCATTGTCACCAAGTAACCATCTTTGCCGAAATTTATGGCAAGAACCTTGCAGTTTTTGTCATAAAAAATTTGAATAAATACGGCATTTTTTGGAGGATTGGATCCAAAATTATATTTAATACTGTTGTTCAATGTCGCACCGGAGGTTGGAACATTGCTATTTCCGAAATTATATTGGGAATTATTTTTGCTCTGACTGTCTAAATAGATCAGGACTTGTTGGGCTATCAACTGACTGGCAGTTGTTGGATTTTTATGCCAGTTCTTTTGCTCATCAGAAAACGTTGCATTTGATATACGACCAAGACATTTTGTGTAAGTTATACCATCAATCGTACAAGAATTGGTCAATGCATTTTTCATACTTTTCTCATCAATATTCAAACCATAGTATTCAGAAGCGGCAGATTGTGCTGCCGTCCAGATACCTTTTGCTTCAGATTCAATCGATCTCGCTTTTGATTTGTCAATATATCCGGTCAGTGCCGGTATGAGTAATGCAGCAAGAACCGCTATAATAACAAGAACAACAATAAGTTCTACCAGCGTAAAACCTTTTTTTGCTTTCAGTTTTGACATTATCGAACTCCCTTCTTTTTCTGGGATTGGTATGTGGCATTAAAAATTGTGGATTTTCAACCATTATATCATGATATGCGTAATATTTCCATAAAAAATGTGACCATATCCCATTGTCGGTTACCATATGGTATGTGAAATGAAAGAAAATTTGTTGACAGCAATTAATATCCAACCTGACTTTCAGAGTTGAACAGTAAAATATGGTGCTAAATCCTAAAGACGGGAAAAATTGAAAATGAAGAATGTGGTGAGAAGAAATTGCAAATTTGCAATTTCTTCTCTTTTTTCTGTGCAAAAATATTAAAAATCACACCGATTTTTTCAAAAATAGTACGATGTTAAAAAAATGTTTTTTTGATATACTAAAGGCAACAAAATGTAATGATGCAACAGGAAGAAGATGGATAGATATGGGAAAAAAGGAAGAAATATCTTCCCCGGGCAAACAACTGGAAAGATTATGTGAAATTGAAGGAATATCAAAAAGTGAACTCGCAAGGCGCCTGGGTGTGGCACCTTCACAGATCAGCAGAATATTCAGTAGAGAGACAAAGTCAATCAGCAGTGATCTTCTGGTACGGATCGCAAGAGAATTTCAGGTATCCACAGATTATATTTTAGGAATAGAGATAGCTGACAGAGAGAATGCGAACAGGGAGAGGGAGCGGTCAGAGGAAGCAGGAAGGGAAAAAACAGTCCACATCCCGATGCTTCTTATGAGCACGGCATTTCAACCGGGACAGTGCCTTGCCATGATCGAACAGCTTCAGAATGCAGATGTAAAAAAGATGGCGTATTGTGAATATTATTATTTCACAGGTCAGCATGATAAGGCAGTAGATCTGACGGAACTTTACCTGAATCATTCTGATCCGATGCTGCGCTTGTCAGCATGTCTGATCCACACATTTGCAAATCTTTCTTTGAATCATATCAATGCTGCAAAAGGTGGATTGGAAAGCCTGAAAGTGAACCTCAGGCAGGTTCTTTCCGTAGAGACAGATCGAAAAACAATGGCGATGGGAATTTTTGTGGCAACTGCAGCCAGTACGCTTTTGCATCTGCCCATGGGAGAAATTCCGTCCCTGTCAGAGTGTTTGAATGAGCTGCCAAAAGGAATGCGGTTGTGGGGGTGTTATGTATTGGCGCACAAAGCTTATCTGGAGCAGGAGTATGAAAAGTCCCTTGGAATTGTGGAAACCTGCAAGATGCTGAGTACAGAGATGTATCCGATCGCGCTGATCTATCTGAATCTTATGGGTGCTATGGCATGTATGAACCTGCGTCAATCAGAAGCGGCAAAAGCATATTTTATGGAAGCCTGGAGAATCGCAAAACCGGATGGATTGATCGAGGGTATCGGAGAACATCATGGTTTGCTGCAAGGGCTGATCGAAACCTGTCTGAAGACAGATGATCCGGAAGGATACAAGAAAGTGATTCAGATCACGTATCAGTTCAGCTATGGCTGGCGGAGAATCCATAATCCGGAGACGAAGGAGGATATCGCCGATAATCTGACGACTACAGAATTTACCATTGCCATGCTGGCGAACCGGGGATGGACCAATGCGGAGATCGCAGAACATATGAATATGACACTGCGTACGGTGAAACAGCATCTGTCATCGGTATTTCATAAATTAAATATCGACAATCGAGGACAGTTGAAAGCATATATGTTGAAGTAAAAATTGGTACCTAGAAAAAGAAACTGATGTTTGTAAAGTCGGAAAATAAGAAAAAGGGGTTTTTCGGTTTCAGATGCCAGCGTTCTAGCAGAGGAAGAAGTTTGGAAGTTATGCTGGAAGAATCGCAGGAAGCCTTATAAAATCAAGGCTGAAGATTCCGAAATGTTATGGTGAAACGGAGGAGGAAGTAAAATGAAGAAGAGGATTTTGTGTATCTTGCTTATACTGTTCATGATTGTAAGCTTAGTTCCGCAGACGGCCTATGCAATGGTAGGTGCAGTGAGGAACGAGAACGCTGCCACCTCAAGTGGGCAAGAGAATTATAACGGATGGGCGGTGCGGTGGATTCAAAACGACTACCTGCGCCTGTATGTATTGCGAAGAGCAAGTGCCGCAGGTGGTAATGCAAACACCTATCTGGCGACGGTACCTGCACGAACCACTGCATCCGCAAAAGAGGCGTATGACATGGTGTTCACGAAGGGCATCTATCAGCGTCCTTATTTCACGCTGGATTCTGAGGAGATATCTTGGGACACCAGAAACGTAAATTTTGGGGATAATGGATCCTCGATCATCGTGAAGTATGCACTGAGTAATTTTAAGTATAGCGTAACAACCACCTATTCCATCACCGCTTTGGATGCGGGTGTGTACAATGGGCAGAGTTCCTCGGGTAATCTGAGCTATGACGATAACGATAAAGGGAGAACCTATGGCGTTCGCTGTGCATTTGAAGCCGGATATTACGATGGATATAAAAAGCCTTGGATGGAAAATTGCAGTCTGCAATTCCATACGCAAATGAAGGGCTTTACCAAGATGGGACACGAAAGTGCGCCAAATGCAGCGGGGTTATATATGAGTACCGCTACGGGCAGTTCTGCCGAGGGCTACACCCACACCAGCACCGGTATTGCTACAGATATGCTGCACGTAAAGACAAATAATCTTAGCTGGTGGAGTACACCCTCTGCCGGTATGCAGAGCAGAGGAACGGCTATCACCGAGGTTATGACCAAGGGATATTCTTGGGCAAATCCTTTTGCGGCTTTGTCTGATCTGTATTCTGTTTATGTGGACGGTCACTATATGAACCAAGTGTCTGTAGTGGATTCGCTGTCCGAGTATTTTTCGACAACAAAATCCGGTGATGTAACGTTGGAAACTCCGCTGTCCTTGCAGGGATATGAGAAGCAGAATGTGAATGGAGCTACCCTTTGGGGTTATCGGGATTTGTATAAGGATGGTGAAGAAGGTTTTACACCTAACGATAATATTACCATTAGCGAGGATGCTAAACATCTGGGTATTTACAAGGTAAAAGGTAAGAAAGATAAATATCAGGCTGTACCTGCAAGCAGCGAAAGCGAGCTGACCGCTAATCAGAAAAAATATGGAGATCCGGTGGCGGTTATCCGAGGTGATTATTACGAGGAAAAAGGTAGTTATGTATTCTCCTCCGGTGTGGCGGCATTGTCCCAGACCATCACGGCGGTCTGGCCTGTCGGCAACGGCAGCTTCTCTGTGGACAAGGATGGCAACATCAGCTTAAGCAAAATTGCCCTGAATGCGCCTACCTTCAAATTCTATCAGGATAACGGACAAAATGAAAACGGTCTTTCTATGAAGATTGGAGAGAACGGACTGGAAGCAACGATTGTTCCATCCGCTAACTCCGCGGTTATGTCCATCGATATCCCAGGTACGACGATCACAGTGGAAGGAACGGTGATAAAGCCTGATGGTAGCATCAGCTTTACAGGCAAATCGGAATTTTCACTCTTCAAGGGCACAGAATTTGACATGAAAGAACTTGGATACGGACTGAAAGGCGAGGATTTTAAAATCAACGGTATCCAAGCCACCGGCAGTATTGACACTGCAGAGATGCTCGGTCTGGAAATGGCGAAGCTAAAGGGCGAGATCAACACCTTCAATAATTACTACCATTTTGAGATGGAACTGAATGTTTTTGACCTGTTCGAAGCAGAGGCGGAGCTTGAACTGAAGAGATTCGATAAGACCGGCACTCTGATGCCCAACAAGCTGTATTTCTTCGCTGGCTCCAGTGTGGCAAAAATCCCATTGGTTTCTCCGGTCATCGTTGCACATATTTCGGGAGCGGGCGGCGGATTTGACGGTCTTGCCGATTCCTTTAATGGAGACTTTTTCGCCATTCCTCCTCTTAACATCTCCATCACCGGTCGAGGAGATGTGCTGAATACAATCGAGACGACGGCAACCTATACCTTTGGTCCTGCGTACTTCAAGATGGTGGCGGAGGATGTGAACATCAAGTTTCTGAAGAAGCTGAACCTGATCGACTCATATACAATTTACGAGGGCGTGCAGGGCGAGACACGCAACCATGAAGGAACGAATTACACAGGGCTGAGTGCCTCCGGCGGAGTCAGCGTACATATGAGCGTCCCACAGTCGTCAAAGATTATTCGGGCAGGCGGTGAACTCAATGCCAGCGTTTTCAGCGGACTGGACAGCTATAAGACTCCGACCAAGATTTATGTGATAGCGGATATGAACGGAAATGTGTATGGCAGCCTGCATGCACCGGATGGCTGGCCCATCATTGGCGGCATGAAGCTGGCGGGAACGAATCTGGATTTCTTTCTCGGGGCAAATACCGTCATGAATGTTAAGGGACAGGGCTTTGACAGTGCAGTAAGTTCTGCATTCAAAAATTTCAAGATTTACGGTGGCGTGAAGAAAGATGGATCTTTCCTGGGTTCACACTATCGTGTATGGTATATCTTCCCTGATAACGAGGTCGGGCATACCACGAAGATTTTGAAAAGCCTGCCGGAGTGGAATTGGGACGAACACAAACCAAGTGGTTACAGTGCATCCTACAATGAAGAAGGGGGTGCGCTTGCCGTGATGAATATCAGCACGGAGGAGTTGGACACTGTTGTCACCCAAGAAAGTGCTGAGAATCGTGCTGCTTTGCAAAGTGGAGGCAGCTACAGTAAGACGGTAACATTGACGGCAGAGTCGGGGCAGTCAATTCAAGACGCTGGCATTCTGATGATGGTTACTCCGACTGATGCGAACACGGATATTGACGAGTTTGCAAAAAGCCTGAGCGTATCAAAGGACGGCGCAGCTGTTACTTTGACCTTCCCAACATATAACGACAAGGATGAAATCACCAATGAATCTAAGATGACTGCTTATGTTACCCAAAACGGCGATGGCAAGGATTGTGTGCTGATCGGCTTGGGCGATAAGGCACAGGATAACGATAGCTGGACGGTGACAAGCACGCTTTCGGACTTTGACGCAAGCCTGAACGCTTCCCAGTCGTTTGACAGCCTGAGTGTGAGCCTGAGCAATAATACAGTAAGCGGCAAGGTGGAGAATGCCACTGGTGGTACAGACTATGTCCTTGCGACTTATTTGGGCAGCAAAAAGGGTGCAACGGAATACATCATGGGTTATGAAGATGTAAGTAATCCCGATAATATTTCCGTTAAGATTCCAAACCGTGGCACTATGCTCCCAACAGGCGATTATTATGTTACGGTAAGCTTGCTGAACAAGACCAAGCTTCAGGTTGAGGACGAAGACGGCAAGACGACAACGGAGGAAGTTCTTCTTCCTGTTGACACGGTAGCACTTGACAAAGTTTCCTATACGAATACGGTACAGCCTGCCACCCCAACTTCCGTAACAATCAAGCCGGTGGGCAATGAGATCATGAACGCCTCCTGGAGCGAGGTGGAAAGTGCTGACGGTTATCGTGTAACGATTTATCAGAAGGACGGCAATAACTTCGTTGATACCGGCAAGGGCTATTCCTATGATGCGGAGGATATTAAAGAAGGCAAGATCGCTGGCATCGCCTATGACAAAGACTCGAATCTGTTTACCCTGGATATGGCACTCACAGTAGGCGGAGTTGACATCGATGAAAATGGGAATAAGATGAACAGCTCGGCAGGTCTTGATGCGGACAAAACCTACAAAATCGGCGTACAGGCATACAAATACCTGACGGACGAGGTCGGCGGCAAGATTGCGAATTCGCAGGTTTATAGTGAAGAAAAGCTTTCGGCTCCATCAGAACTGCCAAAATACAATCCTTTGAATTTCAGCATAAAGCTACAAACACTGTCAGGAAGTGGTAATTCTTCCGGCTTTGTTGACCGTACTGTGACTGAGGAAAACGGTGTATTCACCTGCGTCACGAGTGGCGGTGACAATCATAAATGGTATTTGACGCCATCTTGCGAGGATACAGAAAATATCACTTATACTGTCACAAGGATGGATACGAATGCCAAATATACTGCTCAGCCAGGGGACTATGTCGAAATAGACAATGAAAAAATCGCCGGTTCAGTCATGTTTCAAATCGTCGCAACAGTGGATCGTGGTGGATACAGCGACACTACAACCAAATATCTGTTGGTGGAAAAAGACGATACTGCACCTATGATCAGCATTGACGAAATGGTAGTCTATGCGGACAGTAATACCGGTGACTATACGATCACTGGTCTGACAGAGCCATATGCAACTGTTTATTTGAATGATTACAATCAAACCCAAGCGGCAACAGCCGATAAAAATGGTAAATTCTCCTATACCGGACAGCTTCAACTGACATTACAACAATATGTAATCGATGAAGAAACCGGGAAGCCGAAGCGGGATGAAGATGACAATCCGATTACGGAAACGGTGCGAAATGAATCAGGGGAGATTGTTTACCTGTTTGCAAAGGACGAAAATGGAAACAGCTCTGCTATGGCAAATGCTGTGGTAACACTTAAGCCGGGAGCGGATACCACTTACACCGTGACATTTGATTCTGACGGCGGAACAGGAGTAGACCCTCAAGACATAGAGAATAATGGCATAGCAATAAGGCCTGCCGATCCCACTAAGACCGGATATATTTTTAACGGCTGGTACAATGGCAAAACTGAATATGATTTCACTCAGCCGATTACTGAAAATCTCACTCTTACAGCAAAGTGGACGCTCTGCGATCATACCGGTAATACGGCAAAACCTACTTGCACAGAGCCAGCCAATTGCACAATCTGCAACTACAAAATCCCTGCCAATGGACATGATCTTGTACATCATGAGGCAAAGGCAGCAACCTGTACCGCAAACGGTTGGGAAGCATACGATACCTGCAAGAACTGCGATTACAACACCTACCAGGAAATCCCGGCAACAGGTCATCATACTCCTGCCGGTGCAGTTATTGAAAATGAAGTAGCAGCAACCTGCACAGAGGGCGGTTCCTATGATGAGGTTGTTAAGTGTTCTGGTTGCGGAAAAATCCTTAGCACTACACATAAGACAACCGAAAAGCTGGGACATAGCTTCGGTGACTGGGAAGAAGTAACATCTCCGAATTGTACCGACAAGGGAAGCAAGAAGCGCACCTGTAGTGTTTGCGCATATTCTGAAACGAAAGATGTCAATCCTAACGGTCATAGCTGGGAAAGCGATTATACGATCGACAAGGAAGCGACCTGTAAAGCAGCCGGAAGCAAGTCTATCCATTGCAGTAAATGCGATGTCGTGAAGGACAGTGAAACCATACCGGCAATAGGACACGACCTTGTACATCATGAGGCAAAGGCAGCAACCGCTGCCGAAGTTGGCAATATCGAATATTGGTACTGTGATAATTGTGATAAGTATTTCAGCGATGAGACAGGTACAAAAGAAATTGAAAAATCCGACACCATAGAAGAAAAGTTGGCTCCGAGCATTATTGCCGGAAATAATGCAACAGTTGTGCAGGGAGAAAATAAAGATATCTCCTTTACCTCCAATGCTGCTTTTGATGATTTTATCCGTGTAGAGGTAGACGGAGCTACAGTAGATGAATCGAACTACATAGCCGTAAGCGGTAGTACGATTGTTACTCTTAAGGCAAGCTATTTTCAAACATTGGCAGTTGGTACCCATACATTAGGTATAGTATCTCAAAACGGTACTGCAACGACAACTTTTACAATTAAGGCAACTACAGAAGCAACCGAGCCGACTGATCCTGTAACACCTACGGAGCCTACCAATCCTACAAACATCGTTTCTTCTAAAACCGGAGATAACAGCAATTTAGCACTTTGGATTGCATTGCTCTTTGTATCGGGGGCTGGAATTGCGGGAACAATAGTATTCAGAAAGAGAAGAAAATCTTCCGCAAAATAAAACCAAGTAGCAAATACACACCCGTATGGGCGGTGACGGAAGCATATCCGCCACCGCTCATTTTGCATATAGAAATAATGAGGTGATTCAGATGGACAAACAAGATAAAGAAATGGATGAGTTGATGATTACTTTTGTCAAGTAAAGGCAGAGGGAGCTTGCTCACTCTTGACGAACGGCGAAATTATTGAGTGATGAAATCACGATATAATACGGTGTTTCACCAAGGTTCATAACGATCTGTTCGTCCTCAGGGATGCGTATGCCGGAATGAACGAAAATCTGTTGACAGCTGCCAACATCTAATGATATACTTAAAACTCGAGCAGCCGGGGTGGTAGCGGTACCTTGTACCATCAATCCGCTATAGTTGGGGTGTTATCCCGCAGAGGGTTGTCA
>JABLTO010064737.1_pt1 | contig 11677 bp, 10 predicted proteins | sample 7160091 | NCBI WGS metagenome assembly JABLTO01 (sample SAMN14651225, study PRJNA627086) | human gut metagenome | isolation source: feces | host: Homo sapiens
CCGAGGAGGCGGCAGCGGGGGAGACGGTGCTCATCCGCTCCCACGGCGAGAGCCGGGAGGTGCTGGAGGAGCTGCAGGCACGCGGCGCGGAGATCGTCAGCGCGACGTGCCCGAACGTGCGGCACATCCAAAGACTTGTCACCGAGGCCGAGGCCGCGGGGCGGCAGGTCGTCATCATCGGCGAGCACGACCATCCCGAGGTGCAGGGCATCGCAAGCTGGTGCAGGGGCACAAAAATTTTCGGAAACGCCGAAGAAGTTGCAAATTGGGCGGAGGAAACGGCGGAAATTGCCGATTTGCCCATAACGATGGTCGCGCAGACCACCTGTATTCGTGCGCTTTGGGAAAGTTGCGTGAAATTTCTAAAAAAAGAGTGTACAAATCTGAAAATTGATGATACAATATGCAATGCTACGCAAAAGCGTCAATCGGAGGCGGCGGAGATCGCTTCTTCGGCGGACGTGATGGTGGTGGTCGGAGACCGGAAAAGCGCTAACACCAGACATTTGACGGAAATCTGCAAAGAGAACTGCACGCGCGTCTATCAGATCGAGGACGCCGACGAGCTCTCGCCGGACATGTTTCATGGCTGTACTGTTGCGGGCCTGACGGCTGGTGCCTCCACTCCTGCGGGCATCATTAAGGAGGTATATGCAACCATGACGGAAGAAATCAAGACCATTGAAGGTAACGAGACCTTCGAAGAAATGCTCGACAAATCTTTTAAGACTTTAAATACAGGAGATAAGGTGACCGGTATCGTCACGGCCATCGGTACGACCGAGATCCAGGTCGACCTGGGCTGCAAGCAGGCGGGCTATATTCCCGTCAGCGAGCTTTCCAGCGATCCCGACGCCAAGGTCGAGGACATCGTCCATGTCGGCGACGAGATCGAGACCTACATCGTCCGCGTCAACGACGTGGAGGGCTATGCCACCCTTTCCAAGAAGCGCCTCGACGCAGTCAAGGTCTGGGAGGACATCGAGAATGCCGTTGAGAACAAGACCGTTCTCGAGGGCATCGTCACCGAAGAAAACAAGGGCGGCATCGTCGTTTCCGTCAAGGGCGTGCGTGTGTTCGTCCCCGCTTCCCAGAGCGGTCTGCCCAAGGACAGCGATCTGAGTCAGCTCATCAAGCAGCGCGTTCAGCTCCGCGTCACCGAGGTCAACCGTGCCCGCCGCCGCGTCGTCGGCTCCATCAAGGCCGTGCAGAACGAGGCCCGTGCGGCCGCGCAGGCTGAGATCTGGGCCAACATCGAGGTCGGCAAGCACTATGACGGCGTGGTCAAGTCCATGACCAGCTACGGCGTGTTCGTCGATATCGGCGGCGTGGACGGTATGGTCCACATCTCCGAGCTGAGCTGGAGCCGCATCAAGAATCCCGCCGAGGTCGTCTCTGTCGGCGATCATCTCGACGTGTACGTTCTCTCCTTTGATCCCGAGAAGCACAAGATCTCTCTCGGCGTGAAGGACCGCACCCAGAATCCCTGGGATGTGTTCATGAACACCTACAAGGTCGGCGACGTGGCCAACGTCCGCATCGTCAAGCTGATGACCTTCGGCGCGTTTGCTGAGGTCGTTCCCGGCGTGGACGGTCTGATCCACATTTCCCAGATCGCGGACCGCCGCATCGACAAGCCCTCCGACGTTCTGGCCGAAGGCGACAAGGTCGACGCGAAGATCATCGCCATCGACGAGGACAAGAAGAAGATCTCTCTGAGCATCCGTGCGCTGCTCACGCCCGCTGCGGAGGAAGAGGCTCCCGTCGAGGAGTAAATCCATACTGAATGAAAAAGGACAGGCTTTGCCTGTCCTTTTTTCTGTATTCTTCCGGAAATTAGGCTTTTCAAGCGGGAAGATGTGTGGTAGAATACTCCTGTTGACAAAGTTTTAACAAAACCCCTTTACCATATTCATTCAGGAGGAGACCAACGATGAACGTTCAGGAACTCTATCAGAAGAAGCTGACCACCGCCGCCGAGGCGGTCAAGGCCGTCAAGAGCGGCGACTGGGTCGATTACGGCTGGTGCACAAACCATCCCTACACGCTCGACAAGGCGCTTGCCGCCCGTCAGAGCGAGCTGCGCGACGTCAAGGTCCGCGGCGGCGTGACGATGTGGATGCCCGAGATCTGCAAGGCGGAGGACGCCGGCGAGCACTTCACCTGGCATTCCTGGCATTGCAGCGGCATCGACCGCAAGATCATTGCCAAGGGTATGGGCTATTTCTCTCCCATGCGCTACAGCGAGCTGCCGCGCTTCTATCGCGACGGCAACGCCAAGGTGGATGTGGCGATGATCCAGGTCACGCCGATGGACAAGCACGGCAACTTCAGCTATGCGCTGGCCTGCTCGCATCTGGCGGATATGCTCGATAATGCCAAGACGATCATCGTCGAGGTCAACGAGAATCTGCCGTGGGTCTACGGCCTGAACGGCTGCGAGATCAACATTGCCGACGTCGATATGGTCGTTGAGGGCGAGAACCCGCCCGTGGCTCAGCTCGGCGCGGGCGGCGCGCCGACCGAGGTCGACACCGCGGTGGCGAACCTCGTCGTGCCGCAGATCCCGAACGGTGCCTGCCTGCAGCTCGGCATCGGCGGTATGCCGAACACCATCGGCTCGATGATCGCGCAGTCTGACCTCAAGGACCTCTCCGTTCACACCGAGATGTATGTGGACGGCTTTGTGGATATGGCGATGGCCGGCAAGATCACCGGCAAGCACAAGCAGCTCGACAAGGGCCGTCAGGTCTTCGCGTTTGCCGCCGGTACGCAGAAGCTCTATGATTACATGGACCGCAACCCGGACGTCATGGGCGCGCCGGTCGATTACACGAACGATGTTCACGTCATCTCGCAGATCGACAACTTCATTTCCATCAACAACGCCATCGACTGCGACCTCTTCGGCCAGGTCAACGCCGAATCCGCCGGCATCAAGCACATCTCCGGCACGGGCGGCCAGCTTGACTTCGCCATGGGTGCATATCTTTCCAAGGGCGGCAAGAGCTTCATCTGCATGTCCTCGACCGTCACCGGCAAGGACGGCACGGTCAAGAGCCGCATCGTTCCCACGCTGACGCCCGGCTCCATCTGCACCGATCCGCGCTCCTGCACGCACTATATCGTCACCGAGTACGGCATGGTCAACCTCAAGGGCCTGTCCACCTGGGAACGCGCCGAGGCGCTGATCTCCGTGGCACATCCCGACTTCCGCGAGCAGCTCATCGCCGACGCGGAGAAGATGCACATCTGGCGCAGAAGCAACAAGTAAGCCTGCTATTTGATACAAAAGGGCGGCCCGAAGGGGCCGCCCTTTTTCCTGCCGTAGGTGCGGGATCGGGCGCGATTTTTGAGCAGGAGGCAGAAAAAACTTGAAAAATATTCGGACTTGAGCTATACTATATACAGAGGGGAAATGACCCTTTTGCGGTTTTCTATGTTGTGTGACTGAAAAATTTTGACAGGAGGCGGGCGTCATGTTCTGCGTAGGGGATAAGATCGTGCATCCGATGCACGGAGCCGGTGTGATCGAAAGCATCGTGGACGAGAAGATCGGCAGGGACCTTGTCCGGTTTTATGTGTTCCGGATGCCTGTCTCCGGCCTGACGCTCAAGATCCCGACGGCGAACAGCGAGATGATCGGAGTCCGCGCAGTCTCGTCAGCAGAGACGATCGAGCGCGTGCTCGCGGAGCTCCCGAAGCTGAGCGTGGACATGACGACGAACTGGAACCACCGCTACCGCGAGAATATGGAGCGCATCAAGAGCGGCGACCTGCTGGAGGTTGCAGGCGTGATCAAGGCGCTGATGCACCGCGACGGCGAGCGCGGGCTCTCCACCGGCGAGCGCAAGATGCTGCACAACGCCAGACAGATCCTGCTTTCGGAGGTCGTGCTGGCCGAGGATGTGGAGTACGCCGACGCGGAGGCGCGTGTCAATGCGGCCATGATGGCGGAGGAGAGCGCATGAAAAAGCTGCTTGGGAGGCTGCTGGGCAAAGGCGTTTCCGCCGTTCGTCCGACCTGCACGGCGATCCTTGCCGCGGCGGGCAGCTCGCAGCGGATGGGCGGCGAAAATAAGCTCCTGCTGCCGCTGGATGGGATGCCGGTGCTGGCGCACACGCTGCGCGCGGTCGACGCGGCGCAGAGCGTGGACGAGATCGTGATCGCGGCGCGGGAGGAGGACCTGCTGACCTACGCGGAGCTCTGCAAGACCTATGGCATTCGCAAGCCGGTCAAGGTGGTCGTGGGTGGCGCGACAAGAGAGGAATCCGTGCTGCGCGCGGCGCTGGAGGCAAGAGCCGACGCGAAGCTGCTGGCTGTCCAGGACGGAGCGCGTCCGCTCGTGACGCCGGAGCTGTTCGACGCGGTGGTACTGCGCGCGGCGGTGTGCGCCGCGGCGGCTCCCGCTGTGCCGGTGCATGATACCATCAAGCTCGCACGGGATCGCCGCGTGACGGAAACGCCGGATCGTTCCGCGCTTTTTGCGGTGCAGACGCCGCAGGTTTTTGACGCCGGACTTCTGAAAGCAGCGCTGCAATCCGCGCTGACAGAGCACGCGGCGCTGACGGACGATTGCTCCGCGGTAGAGCGCCTTGGCAAGGCAGTCTACTTGACAGATGGCGACGAGGAAAACATCAAGATCACCACACCGCTCGACCTGATCGTCGCGGAGGCGATCCTGCGCCGACGGGAGGAACGGGAGGCGGAGGAATGACGGGTCTGCGCATCGGACACGGCTATGACGTCCACCGCCTGACGGAGGGGCGGAGGCTCATTCTCGGCGGCGTAGAGGTGCCGTATGAAAAGGGCCTGCTCGGCCACAGCGACGCCGACGTGCTGACGCACGCCGTCATGGACGCTCTGCTTGGCGCGGCGGCGCTGGGCGATATCGGCAAGCTCTTTCCCGATACGGACGCGGCTTACGCCGGGATCTCGAGCATCCTGCTGCTCGAGCGTGTGGCGGAGCGGCTGCGTGAGGCGGGATATGCCGTCGTCAACCTTGATGCGACGGTTTTGGCGCAGGCTCCGAAGCTCGCGCCCTACTGTGAGCGGATGCGGGAAAATCTCGCCCGCGCGCTTGCGCTCGACACTTCCTGCGTCAGCGTCAAGGCGACGACCGAGGAGGGGCTCGGCTTTACCGGAGAGGGACTTGGCATCGCGGCGCACGCGGTCGCACTGCTCGAGAAAATAGGATAAGAAAAAGGACGGCTGAGCCGTCCTTTTTTTCATGCGCTCACGCCGCAGGCGTCCATCGCGGCGGAGAGTCGTGCGCGGTTTTCTTCGCTCATTTCGCACAACGGCAGGCGGAGAAGATCGCTGCACAGTCCCATGCGCGCCATCGCGGTCTTGACTGGAATGGGATTGACCTCGCAGAAGAGCGCCCGGATGAGCGGAGCAAGGCGAAGCTGTTCACGTCCTGCCTCCAAAATGCGGTCGGCAAGGCACAGCTCCACCAGCCTGTGCATTTCGCGCGGAACGATGTTTGCCGCGACGGAGATCACCCCCGCGCCGCCGAGCGCGCAGACGGCGGCGGTGTCCTCGTCGTTGCCGGACCAGACGGAGAAGCCGTCGCCGCAGAGGTTAAGGGTCTCCTGGATCAGGGCGAAACTGCCGGAGGCCTCCTTGACGCCGACGATGTTCGGATGCTGCGCGAGCACGGCGTAGGTCTCGGCGGTGCAGCTTACGCCGGTGCGGGAGGGGACGTTGTAGACGATGAGCGGGCGGTCGACGGCGTCGGCGACGGCGGTGAAGTGGCGCACGAGCCCGCGCTGCGTCGCCTTGTTGTAGTAGGGTGTGACGACCAGAACGCCGTCCGCGCCCGCTGCACAGGCCTCACGCGAGAGTGCGATGGCGGAGGCGGTGTTGTTCGAGCCGGTGCCGACGATGACAGGGACGCGGCCGTTTACCTGCCGGACGGACCGCTCGATGATCTCGGCGCGTTCGGCATAGGTCAGCGTCGCGCCCTCGCCGGTCGTCGCGCAGAGGATAAGCGCATCGGTGCCGGAGGCGATATGCCATTCGATCAGCCGCCCGAGGGCGGGGAAGTCGACGCCGTCGGGCGTCATTGGCGTCACGAGCGCAACGCCGGAGCCGCGGAATAAGGATTGGGACATGATGGAAGCTCCTCTCTTTTTTGATAGCAGCGTGGAAAATATTGCCGGGAGAAAAAGAACGGTTTTCCTTGAATCCTTGCGCATTTTATCCTATAATGTAGAAATACAGGGAAATGCGGCCAATGGAGGACCCCTATGAAACGATTCTGGAAAACGATCATCTTGAGTATGCTGCTTGCGCTCACGCTGTGTGTCGGCGCGCAGGCCACAGAGAATACTATGCTCAAGGTCGGCTTAAAATACGGCACGAACGCTCTTTTTACGGCGCGGCTGCAAAACTACAACGATACGCTCAGCGGCTCCGGCTACGAGTTCGGCTATTACGATGCCGACCGCAGCTTCGTCCCGCTCGCCGTGACGGACGAGCAGAAGATCACCGTTACGGTGGACAGCAACGCCTACGTTTCCGGCGGCGTGTGCTATGAGACGCGGCCGACGAATTACTCCACCATCCTCGGTGCCTACCACATTGAGCTGCTCACGGCGTTCGGCAGCTACGAGGAGGCGCTTGCGGTGGCGCAGAGCTACCCGAAGGGCTTCGTCGCCTACATCGACGGGGCGTATCGTGTGCGCGTCGGCAACCACGCGAGCTACGATGAGTCCGCGCGCGTGCTGTCGGAGACGGATGTGCTGGCCTATGGCGCGCAGATCGTAACGCCGAGCAGCACCGGCGTGGTCGTGTCGGTCACGGATACGGACACCGTCCTCTTTGAGTTCGACTGCTCGGGCCTTCGCAGCCTCGGCGTCCGCCCACGCTCGGTGAGCGGGGAGAAGACGGTGACGTGGTTCTCCGGCTATCGCTACTACGGCGGCTTTGAATACCAGCGCACGACCGGCGGCTACATCAGCGTCATCAACGTGCTGGATATCGAGGATTACGTCAAGTGCGTCATTGCGGCGGAGATGTCGAACGACTGGCCGCTCGAGGCGCTCAAGGCGCAGACAGTCTGCGCGCGCACCTATGCCGCATCTCAGACGCGGCACCGCAGCGCAGGCTTCGATGTCTGCTCGACGGTGGACTGTCAGGCATACAAGGGCGCGGCGCTCTCCAATGAGCGCTCCGACGCGGCGGCGGAGGAGACGCGCGGCGTCTATCTCTACTACAACGGCGAGCTGGTGACCAACGCGGTCTACTACTCCTGCAACGGCGGCGCGAGCGAGAGCTGCAAGAACGTCTGGGGCAGCGAGGTGCCGTATCTGCAGGGCAAGCTCGATCCTTATGAGGCAAGCGTCGCGTGGCGCTTCTCCCGCTACTACTGGTCGTTCACCGCGACCGGCGACGAGCTGCGCGAGGTGCTCAAGTCCGAGGCCAATACCGACATCGGACAGGTGCAGAACGTTTATGTGTCCGAATACAGCGACACGGGCAACGTCATTGCCGTCACCTATGAGGGGACTCGGGGCAGCTACACCGCGCGGCGCGAGAAGTGCCGCACGCTCCTCAACGGCGTGTACGACCATATCAACGTGCGCAGTATGCGCTATACCGTCACCGGCGGCGACGCGAGCACCTACTACGTCAACGACGCACAGAGCTCGGTGACCGGCACGGGCGGGCTGTATGTGATCGACGGCGACGGCGCGGTCACGCCGAACAATGCCGGCGCGAAGGATACCTACGTCATTACATCGGGCGGCGTGCAGTCGCTCGAGCGCAAGAGTGCGAACACGAGTAATACCTTCACCTTCTCCGGCTCGGGCTGGGGCCACAACGTTGGCATGAGCCAGTGGGGCGCGTTTGCCATGGCGGAGCAGGGCTATACCTACCGTGACATTCTGAATTTCTACTATACGGGCATCACGCTGAGCTGATGCGGAAAGAAGCAAGATGAAAACAAGTGATTTTTACTACGACCTCCCGCCGGAGCTGATCGCGCAGACGCCGCTGGAAAAACGCGACGAGTCGCGCCTGCTGTGTCTCGATAAGGCGACGGGGGAGTGGTCGCACCATCATTTTTATGAGCTGCCGGATTTTTTGAGGGCGGGGGACTGCTTGATTTTGAACAATTCCCGCGTCCTGCCGGCGCGTCTGCTGGGACACCGTCTGCCCGGCGGCGGAGCCTGCGAGGTGCTGCTGCTGCAGGACAAGGGCGATAAGGTGTGGGAGTGCCTTGTGCGTCCGGGCAAGCACCTGCGCGAGGGTGCGCGGGTGAGCTTCGGCGACGGCGAGCTGACGGCGGAGATCGCCGAGGTCCTGCCGGACGGCAACCGCCTGGTACGCTTCGACTACGAGGGAATTTTCCTTGAGGTGCTCGAGCGGCTCGGCAAAATGCCGCTGCCGCCCTACATCAAGGAGGAGCTGCAGGACCAGGAACGCTACCAGACCGTTTACTCCAAGGTCAACGGCTCGGCGGCGGCCCCCACGGCGGGTCTGCACTTCACGCCGGAGCTTCTGGAGAGGATTACCGCCAAGGGCGTTGGTGTCGGCTATGTGACGCTACACGTCGGGCTCGGCACGTTCCGACCGGTCAAGGAGGACGAGATCGAGCAGCACGATATGCACAGCGAATACTGCACCATTCCGCAGGAGACGGCGGATCTGATCAACCGCACGAAGGCAAACGGCGGGCGTGTGATCTGTGTTGGCACGACCTCCTGCCGCACCATTGAAAGCTGGGCGGGGGAGGACGGTACCATGACCGCGACCGGCGGCTGGACGAATATTTACATCTATCCGGGCTACCGCTTCAAGGTGATGGACGCGCTTGTCACGAATTTCCACCTGCCGGAGTCCACGCTCATCATGCTGGTGAGCGCACTCGCGGGGCGCGAGCACGTTTTAGCCGCCTATGAGGAGGCGGTGCGCGAACGCTACCGCTTCTTCAGCTTCGGCGACGCGATGTTTATCTCCTGATGCATACGAATCGTATATGCAATGCATATACGATTCGATATTCTGCATATACAAAATGTGAGGAACGAGCTATGTTCAAGGTCATCAAATACGAGGGCAAGGCCCGGCGCGGCAAATTCCAATGCGCCCACGGCGGCGAGGTGCAGACGCCGGTTTTCATGAACGTCGGCACGCAGGCGGCGATTAAGGGCGGCGTGAGCGCGCTGGACCTCAAGGAGCTCGGCTGCCAGATCGAGCTGTCCAACACCTACCATCTCCATCTCCGCCCGGGCGACGATGTGGTGCGCCAAATGGGCGGACTGCATAAGTTCATGCACTGGGACGGCCCGATCCTGACGGACTCCGGCGGCTTCCAGGTGTTCTCCCTTGCAGGGCTGCGCAAGATCAAGGAGGAAGGCGTCACCTTCGCCTCTCACCTCGACGGCCACCGCATCTTCATGGGGCCGGAGGAGAGCATGCGCATCCAGTCCAACCTCGGCAGCGACATTGCGATGGCGTTCGACGAGTGCGTGGAGAATCCGGCGCCCTACAAGTACGCGAAGGACTCCTGTGAGCGCACGCTGCGCTGGCTGGAGCGCTGCAAGGCAGAGCATGACAAGCTGAACTCCTTGCCGGATACCGTCAACCCGGGGCAGATGCTTTTCGGCATCAATCAGGGTGCGACCTTTGAGGATCTGCGCATCTGGCACATGAAGGAGATTGCAAAGATTGACTGCGACGGCTACGCCATCGGCGGTCTTGCGGTCGGCGAGCCGACGCAGGTGATGTACGACATCATCGACGCGGTCGAGCCCTATATGCCGCAGGACAAGCCGCGCTACCTGATGGGCGTCGGCACGCCGTCGAACATCATTGAGGGCGTGGCGCGCGGTGTGGACTTCTTCGATTGCGTGATGCCGGCACGCAACGCGCGCCACGGCAAGCTCTTCACCTGGAGCGGCGCGATCAACCTGAAAAACGAGAAATATAAGCTCGACGAGCGCCCGATCGACGAGCGCTGCGACTGCTCGACCTGCCGGAATTTCTCGCGCGCCTATCTGCGCCACCTCTTCAAGGCGGACGAGATGCTGGCGCTGCGCCTTGCGGTGATGCACAATCTCTATTTCTACAACAAGCTCACGGAACGCATCCGCGACGCACTGGATGCCGGCGAGTTTGCGGCCTTCCGCGCGGAATACAGCGAAAAGCTTTCGGAAAGAGCGTAATTTGCCGCAGAAAACTCTTGCACATTAGGACGGATTCGGCTATAATGACAGCAATGCTGTTATGGCGGAACCTTAAAAACGAAAGGAACTTTAACAATTATGGAATCCCTTCTTCTCATGGTCGCGATGATCGCGGTCTTCTATTTCCTCATCATCCGTCCGGAAAACAAGCGCAAAAAGCAGGCGGAGCAGATGCGCAGCAGCCTGAAAAAGGGCGACCGCGTCACCACCATCGGCGGTATGGTCGGCAAGATCGTGCAGGTCAACGACTCTACCATCGTCTTTGAGACGAGCGAGGACCGCGTCCGCATCGAGGTGACCAAGTGGGCGGTGCAGTCCACCGGCGCCATGGAGCAGGCTGCCGCGCAGAAGAGCGGCAAGAAGGCTGACAAGGTCGAAGAAAAGGTGGAGGAGACTCCTGCTGTCGAGGAGAAAGCGACTGAGACGGTCGAGGCTCCTGCTGCGGAAGAAAAGCCCTCCTACGATCCCGAAATCAAGTAAATCCTATCCTGACGCGAAAGCGCCGGCTGTTTGGCCGGCGCTTTTTTTGCGCACTTTTTTCGGAGGTTTGGATATAAAATGCGGTCCCGCGGCATACGTTCTTTTGAACGACCGGGATGGGGAGGGCTATGGAATGGAGAAGAAGCGATTGTCGGTGAGGCCGATCATGCTCGGCTTGGCGACGGCGATGGGTGCATATCTGGTGCTGCTGACGCTTGCGGCCTATCTGATGGTGAGCGGCAGACTGGATGAAGCGCGAATAGGGCAAGCGGTATGGGCGTGTGCCTGCCTTGCGGCCTTCGGCGGTGCGATGATGACATTGCGAGGGAAACGAGGGGCGGCGGCGCTGCCACTGCTTGCTGCTGCGGCGTTTTGGGTGTGCGTGTCGCTGCTCGGACTGCTTGCGTCGGATGCGCCGGACCTGAATGGGGTGCTGGGGCTGCTCACGGCGTCTGCGCTTGGCGGACTGCTTGCGGCGGGACTTGCGCGGCGGGAGAAGGGAAAACGGACAAAGCGACATAAAACGCCTCGTTCCCGACGGTAAACATAAAGATCGAAAAACGGCACATTCTGCGCAGCGTGAACGGATTGCACAAATATGGCCTGGTGGGGAATGAGGGCGGCCTGAAAGATGGTTTCCAGATTTGGTAAACGGCGGTTTTTCACGATACCATATCTTGTTCCGAAAAAGCTCGGTGTACGAAGTTTACATAATGGCGTTTACATAATATTTTGACATAATTGACAAAATTCGGGAAATTGAGGAAATCCGCTTGCGAAACGGGGACAAATAGCCTATATTTATAAGTGCTTTCGCTCCCTCGCTTTTTGCGCCCTGCGAATTTCCTCGGCGGAAAACAGTGAGGGATTTACATTGAAGCAAAGACGAACGGCGGCGCGTCTGCGATGCGTCAGTCTGCGAAAAATACCGCTTTCCATGCTGGCGCTTGCCGCTTTTTTTCTTCTCGGCGCGGTCCTCGGCGGCGTGGTCGCCGCGCGCG
>JABLTO010237205.1_pt1 | contig 11674 bp, 8 predicted proteins | sample 7160091 | NCBI WGS metagenome assembly JABLTO01 (sample SAMN14651225, study PRJNA627086) | human gut metagenome | isolation source: feces | host: Homo sapiens
ACACTATGTTCTTGTAAGTTATGTCCAATTCCTGGAATATATGCAGTTACTTCCATACCATTTGATAATCTAACACGGGCATATTTACGTAAAGCTGAGTTAGGTTTCTTAGGTGTCATGGTAGCAACACGAGTACAAACACCACGTTTTTGAGGTGAATTAGTTATTGTTGGTTTTTTAGCCAATGAGTTAAAACCTCTGTTTAACGCTGGTGATTTTGATTTTGTAGTTTTGTCGGTACGACCTTGTCTTACTAATTGATTAATAGTAGGCATTACTTTTCTCCTTTCTTCCATATTCAAACACACAATACCGGGTGTTTCATATTTCGTAATAAACAACGCGCTCCATAACGAGCACCGTAAATCATAATAATCTATTTACTTGTTTATGTCAACATATTTTTTACTTTTTTTATTTTTTCTTATACAAGTTTATACATCCAATCTTATATCTCATACTTTAATATTATTGTTATCATGTGCATAGCACGTGATATTTTGTTTCACAATTAAAAACAAGCAGGATTATCCTGCTTGTTCTATCACTTCATTATCCTCAGATACAATTTCTGATTCATCAATAGATTCATCAACTACTTCCTGACTTGCAGCGAAAGCTTCTTCGGCTTCACGTTTTAAAGTTTCAGGAGATTTCAAAGGTCCACGAAGTCCTGTTCCAGCCGGTAATAATTTTCCAATTAAAACATTTTCCTTCAATCCTTTTAATAAATCTTTTTTACCTTTAATTGATGCATCGGTTAAAATCTTTGTAGTTTCTTGGAATGATGCAGCAGATAAGAAAGATTCTGTTTCAAGAGAAGCTTTTGTGATTCCAAGTAATACTGGTCTTGCAACAGCAGGATGTTTACCAGATCTCAAAACATCGCGGTTTAACTCTGTAAATGCATTGACATTAATATTAGTACCAGGTAGACATCCCGTATCGCCACCTTCTATCACTTTCATCTTTCTTAACATTTGTTTAACAATAATTTCGATGTGTTTATCAGAAATTTCAATCCCTTGAATACGATAAACCTTTTGAACTTCTTTAATAATATAGTTTTCAACAGCTTCAACATCAGCAACTGATAACAACTCTTTTGGATCGATAGACCCCTTTGTAATCTTATCACCAATATTGATATGATCTCCAACTCCAACTCTAATTTTAGCACCATAAGGAGCTAAATAGCTGCGTGTTTCCAAATCATTAGTAATCACAACTTCCATTCTTCCAGCATTATCAATTAAATTAGTTACCTCACCTTCAATTTCACTAATAATTGATTTTGCTTTTGGATTACGAGCTTCAAATAATTCTTGAATACGTGGTAACCCTTGTGTAATATCAGCACCACCAGCTACTCCACCGTCATGGAAAGTACGCATTGTAAGTTGGGTACCAGGTTCTCCAATTGATTGAGCCGCCATAATTCCTACTGCTTCACCAAGTTCAACAACATCTCCAGTAGCTAAATTACGACCATAGCATTTCCGACAAATACCACCTTTAGCGCTGCATCCAAGAACTGAGCGAATTTCAACCTCTTTAATATCAGCATTAACAATATCATCAGCTATCGCTTCTGTAATCAACTCTCCTCCAGCGACAATTAATTCACGAGTTTCTGGATGGAAAATATCTTTTTGTGAAAAACGTCCTACTAAACGATCTCGCAATGGTACAATAACTGATTTATCATCATTATTATATAATTCTGTTACAATAAAACCTCGATCAGTGCCACAATCTTCTTCGGAAATAATAACTTCTTGAGCAACATCAACTAAACGTCTTGTTAAATAACCTGAATCGGCAGTCTTTAACGCTGTATCTGTAGATCCTTTACGAGCACCATGGGTAGAAATAAAGAATTCTGATGCTGTTAACCCTTCTCTAAACGAAGATTTGATAGGTAACTCAATCGTTTCTCCTTTTGGGTTAGACATCAATCCACGCATACCAACTAACTGTGTAAAGTTTGATAAAGATCCACGGGCTCCAGAATCTGACATGATGAAGATTGGATTTCGATCATCAGCTTCGAATTCTTGACGAACTACTTCTTGAACCTCATCTTTGACATCCGTCCATAATTTAATAACATTTTGATATCTTTCAGATTCTGTTAATTTACCCTTATTATAGAACTTTTTGATTTGCTCAAGCTTTTCATCAGCTCTTTCAAAAATTTCATATTTTGCATGAGGAACCTGAATATCGTATACAGATACTGTTGTACCTGCGATAGTTGAGTAATAAAAACCTTGATCTTTTAGTTTATCAAGCATTAAGCTAGTGTCAGACATTGCTTGATGTTTGAATACTTCATCAATAATCTTTCCTAAAGATTTCTTATTTAATGGCTTAATAATTGGCTGATTCTTAATATGTTCCTTAATATTTGTACCCATTGGTACAAAATATTTATCAGGCGTAGCAATTAAGTTTTCACTACTTGGATCATTAATAAACGGGAATTGCCCATCAAAAATATCATTAAATAAAATCTTACCAACAGTTGTAATCAAATAACATTTGTTTTGTGCTTCTGTAAATGTACTATTATTTAAAGCTGATGCTTTAATTGCTACTCTAGTATGCAATCCAACTGTTTTTGCAAAATAAGCATGATCGACTTCATTACGATCAGCAAAAACAGTACCTTCACCAATACCATCTACATCTTCTAAAGTTAAATAATAATTACCTAATACCATATCCTGAGAAGGCGTAACGATCGGCTTACCATCTTTAGGTCCCAAAATATTATTTGACCCTAACATTAATTGACGTGCTTCTTGAATAGCCTCTTCACCTAATGGTACATGGACAGCCATTTGGTCACCATCAAAATCAGCGTTAAATGCTGGGGTAACCAATGGGTGTAGACGAATTGCTCGTCCTTCAACTAACTTTGGCTCAAAAGCCTGGATTCCTAATCTGTGAAGAGTAGGTGCACGATTCAATAATACTGGATGCTGCTTGATAACCTCTTCTACAATCGGCCAGATACGGTCATCCATCTTTTCAATTAATCTTTCAGCCGCTTTAATATTAGTTGCTAATTGATCTCTTACCAATCCATTAATAACAAATGGTTTAAATAAATTTAATGCCATTTCACGAGGAATACCACATTGATACATTTTTAAATCTGGACCAACTGCAATTACTGAACGCCATGAATAATCAACACGTTTACCAAGTAAGTTTTGACGGAAACGTCCTTGTTTACCTTTTAGAGTATGACTTAATGATTTTAATGCACGTCCTCCAGCTCCAGTAATTGGTTTAGAACGACGCCCATTGTCAATCAATGCATCTACTGCCTCTTGTAACATTCTCTTTTCATTTTGGACAATAATTGATGGTGTCCCTAATTCTAATAATTTCTTTAAACGATTATTACGGGTAATAACTCGACGATATAAATCATTTAAATCTGAAGTAGCAAAGCGCCCACCATCTAATTGTAACATTGGACGTAAATCCGGAGGTATTACAGGTAAAGCCTCTAAAATCATCCATTCTGGTTGATTCTCTGAAGACCTAAAAGCTTCGATTGCTTCTAAACGTTTTAATAATTTTGTTCTTTTTTGACCTTGTGCTTCTTTTAATTCTTTGCTTACCTTTTCAAATTCAGCATCAAGATCAACCTGTTTCAATAATGTTTGAATTGCTTCAGCTCCAATTTTTGCCTCAAATGTATGTCCAAACTGTTCAAAACACTTACGATAGTCTCTTTCAGATAATACCTGCTTATATTCCAAAGGTGTACTTCCTTTATCAATAACTACATAAGAAACAAAATAAATAATTTCTTCCAGTTGTTTAGGTGACATATCAAGGATAAGTCCCATTCTTGAAGGAATTCCCTTTAAATACCAAATATGGGCTATAGGTGTTGCCAATTCAATATGTCCCATTCTTTCACGACGAACAGCTGATTTTGTTACTTCAACACCACATCGATCACAAACTACACCTTTATAACGCACTTTCTTGTATTTTCCACAGCTACATTCCCAATCCTTAGAAGGTCCAAAAATTCTTTCACAGAATAATCCATCCTTTTCTGGTTTTTGAGAACGATAGTTGATTGTTTCTGGTTTTTTAACTTCACCATAAGACCATTCGCGAATCTTTTGAGGAGAAGCTAAACCAATTTGAATTGCTGAGAATTTATTTGTATTTGCCATCGTTATCCCTCCTATAATGATTCACTTTCTTCAATATCGTCTCCTTCGAAGTCATCATCTTCGAAGTCATCTTCTTCACATACTTCACAATCTTCGTCAACTTCTAAATCGTCTTCAATGATTTCCTCATCAACTTCATCTTCAGTATCTGGGGTTTCAATTACTTCATCTTTATCAATACTACGAGGGAAGCGGTGTTCCTCTTCTTCAATATTACGCATATCTACTTCATTATCATTTTCATCCAATAAACGAATATCTAACGCTAAAGCCTGTAATTCTTTTTTCAATACTCTAAACGATTCAGGCAGTCCTGGTTCAGGTAATTGTTGTCCTTTAACAATTGCTTCATAAGTTTTAACACGTCCAACAACATCATCAGACTTAACAGTTAAAATCTCACGCAATGTATATGCTGCTCCATATGCCTCAAGAGCCCAAACTTCCATTTCTCCAAATCTTTGTCCACCATTTTGTGCTTTACCACCTAATGGTTGCTGTGTTACTAACGAATATGGTCCTACAGAACGAGCATGCAATTTATCATCAACCATGTGAGCTAGCTTAATCATATACATAATTCCAACTGAAATATTATTATCAAAATATTCTCCAGTACGTCCAGAAATTACTGGCTGTTTACCATCTTTAGACATTCCAGCTTCAGCCATAATGTCTTCAAGGTCATTTGGATGTAAACCATCAAATGCTGGAGTTGCAATATATAAACCTAATTGACGAGCTGCGTATCCTAAATGTAACTCAAGTACTTGTCCAATATTCATACGAGAAGGAACCCCTAGTGGATTTAACATGATATCTAATGGTGTTCCATCTTCTAAGTGAGGCATATCTTCAATTGGTAAAATTCTAGAGATTACCCCTTTATTACCATGACGTCCTGCCATTTTATCTCCTTCAGAGATTTTTCTTTTTTGTACAATATATACTTTAACTACTTTATTTACTCCCGGCTGTAATTCGTCACCATTTTTTCGTTCAAACACTTTAATATCATGAACAATTCCAGCACCACCATGAGGAACTCTTAATGAATTATCTTTAACCTCACGAGACTTTTCTCCAAAAATAGCTAATAACAATTTTTCTTCAGCCGAAAGCTCAGCTTGTCCCTTAGGAGTTACTTTACCAACTAAAATATCTCCCTCTTTAACTTCGGCACCAATCATAATGATACCATCACTATTTAAATTTTTACGCGCTTCATCACCAACATTAGGGATGTCACGAGTGATTTCTTCAGGTCCTAATTTCGTATCACGACACTCAATTGCATATTCATCAATGTGAATTGAAGTATAGACATCCTCTTTTACTAATCTTTCTGACATAATAACTGCATCTTCATAGTTATATCCATTCCATTCCATGAAGCCTACTAGTACATTTTGTCCTAAAGCTAGTTCTCCTTGTTCCATTGCTGGTCCATCAGCAATTACTTGTCCCTTTAATACTTTTTCTCCAAGATCTACAATTGGCTTATGATTAATACATGTGCCATTATTAGAAATCTTGAACTTAGCCAAACGATAGCGATGTTCCACACCTTCATTATCTTCTACAATAATTTTCTTAGCATCAACATATTTAACTACTCCATCTTCACGTGCCACTACAGCCGCTCCAGAATCACGAGCCGCCTGATATTCCATTCCTGTCCCAACAAATGGTGTATGGGGATTTAATAAAGGTACTGCTTGACGCTGCATGTTAGCTCCCATCAAAGCACGAGTCGCGTCATCGTTTTCAAGGAATGGGATACATGAAGTTGCAACTGATACGATTTGTTTTGGTGAAATATCAATAAAATCAACTTCTTCACGCTTAGCCATAATATTCTCACCTAAATGACGAGCAATAACCTGGTCATCTAAAATAGTTCCGTCTTTATCAGTTTTTACATTTGCTTGAGCAATAATATAATTTTTTTCTTCATCAGCTGTTAAATAGCGGACATCGCCTTCATCAATAACACAATTATTAACTTTTCGATATGGTGTTTCAATAAAACCATATTGATTGATCTTAGCATATGATGCCAAAGTTGAAATCAACCCGATATTTGGACCTTCAGGAGTTTCAATTGGACAAATTCTACCATAGTGAGAAGCATGAACGTCACGAACTTCATATCCAGCTCGATCACGACTTAATCCCCCTGGCCCTAATGCTGATAAACGTCTTTTATTTGTCAATTCAGCAAGTGGATTTATTTGGTCCATGAATTGAGATAATTGTGAAGAAGAGAAGAATTCTTTAATAGCCGCTGTCAATGGTCGAATATTAGTCAATGACTGTGGTGTGATTGAATCAACCTCAGACAAAGACATTCTTTCCTTAACAACTCTTTCCATTCTTGATAAACCAATTCTAAATTGATTTTGAATCAATTCTCCTACTGAACGCACACGACGATTACCTAAATGATCGATATCATCTAATAAACCGATTCGTGCCATTAAATTAACACGATCTTCAGCAGTTAAATCTAAAGAATTATATATATCAACTAAGTTGAACATATATGAATATGCTGCAATCATATCAGAAATTGTAACAAATTTACTATTTAAAGATAAATCCGTCCCAATTACTCTCATTTTTTTACTCTTTGTGTCATCAACATACACATCTAGCACTTGAATAACACCATTTGATTCTAATCTAGGGTTGGTATTAAGTTCACGCGTATGGGCACCAGCTTCAAGTACTGGTTTTATTACATCTATAATTTCTTGAGTAATCAAAGTTCCTTCTGGATATACTATATCACCATTAATATCAACTAAATCTTGAGCTAAAATACGTCCAGAAATACGATCTAAAAGACTTAATTTTTTCTTGAATTTAAAACGTCCCGCTTTAGCTAAATCATAACGTTTACAATCAAAAAATTTCGCAAATAATAAGTTATTAGCCCCTTCTAATGTAGCAGGTTCTCCAGGTCTTAATTTATTATAAATCTCAATCAAAGCTTCTTCCATATTTGTTGTATTATCTTTAGCTAAAGTATTCATAATAAACTCATGTTCACCAAAAACATCGATAATTTCATCATTACTAGATAATCCTAAAGCTCTTAATAATACTGTTCCTGGCATCTTTCGGTTACGATCGATACGCACATTTAAAACATCCTTAGCATCATTTTCAAATTCTAGCCAAGTTCCTCTTGATGGTATAATACTACCATTAAATACAGTTTTACCACTTTTATCTAATGCATCAGCAAAATAAGCACCAGGTGAACGAACTAATTGTGATACAATAACACGTTCAGCCCCATTGATAATAAAGGTTCCAGAATCTGTCATTAATGGGAAATCACCCATAAATACTTCTTGTTCCTTAATTTCACCAGTAGCTGAATTAACTAAACGTAAAGATGCGCGAATTGGAGCTGCATAATTTGCATCACGATCTTTACTTTCTTCAACTGAATATTTTGCTTCATCAAATGTACAATCTACAAATTCTAACGATAATGTCTCATTAAAGTTAGTGATTGGGTAGATATCTTCAAAAACTTCCTTAATTCCAACTTCTTTAAACCATTTATATGAATTTGTTTGAATCTCAACTAAATTTGGAAGTTCTAAAGATCCACTAATTCTTGAATAATTCCGACGAGTAATTTTGCTCTTTGCTTTGGTTATTTTACTTTCCACGTATTAATTCCACCCCTTTATTTTTCTCTATCATCATGTTTTAGAGCGCGCAATAGCGCTTGATTTTAAACATTAATAGGCATTTTAATACTCTATCACAAGGATATTTTAAAGTCAATAACTTTTTTGTCTTTTTTTAAAAAAACTATTGACAAATAAAAAACATTGATTATTACTTAATAATCAATGCTTTTACATCCATCCTTAACAATTAACAGCCTTTAAAATATAATACCCTTTATCTTTTTTTACTACATTTACATTTTTAAAAACTGTTTCCAAATTCTTTTTTGCCGAAGGAGCCCCTTGTTTCTTTTGGATAACCACCCAAATCTCACCATTTGGATTTAAATGTTCTTTGGCATCTACCAAAATTTTTGTCACAATTTCCTTTCCCGCTCTAATCGGAGGATTCGTAACAATCAAATCATATTTACCTTCAACATTATCATAAACATTACTCAAAAATACATTTGCATCCAATTTATTTATCTGTAAATTTTTTTTTGCAAGAGATAACGCCCGCTCATTTACATCAACCATATCAATTTGTAAAAATGGGTAAACACTTTTCAAAGCAATGCCAAAAGTCCCATAACCGCATCCAACATCCAATAAACTACTTTTACTTTCATCAATAATTATTGCATCTAGTAGTACCCTCGAACCAAAATCAATCATTTTTTTTGAAAAAACTCCATTATCGCTAATAAATTTCAATTCTTTATCACGATAAAAAAAACTAAATTGTTCAGGAGCACTCACTAAATCTTCATTATTGGTATAATAATGTTTCATATTCCCTCCAAAGACAAAAGAGCCCTTGAGGGCTCTTATTAGTTAAATTAATTATTTAACTTCAACAGTTGCTCCAGCAGCTTCTAATTTTTCTTTAATTTCAGCTCCTTCAGCAGCAGGAATGTTTTCTTTAATTACAGATGGTGCTTTATCAACTAAACCTTTTGCATCAACTAATCCTAATCCTGTAATTTCTCTTACAGCTTTGATTACAGCAACTTTAGTTCCACCAGGAGCAGTTAATGTTACAGTAACGTTAGCTGGTTCACTAGATGCTTCTTCAGCTCCAGCAGCAGCTACAGCTACAGGTGCAGCAGCAGTTACATCAAATTTTTCTTCAATTGCTTTTACTAAATCATTTAATTCTAAGATTGTAGCTTCTTCTAAATAAGCTAAGATATCTTCATGTGTTAATTTTGCCATGTTTATTTTCCTCCAATTTTATTTAGCTGATTATTCAGCTGTTTCTTCTTTAGTTTCTTCACTAGCTGCAGCCTCTACTGGTGCAGCTTCTTCTGTAGCTTCTGCAGTGCTTCCGTTTTCTTTAGCCTCTGCAACAGCTTTTACTACGCGCGCAAATTTGCTAACTGGTGCTTGTAACATACCAAGCAACATAGAGTACATACCTTCACGATTAGGTAATTTAGAAATTTCTTTAACTTCATCAACATCTAATATTTTACCTTCAACCACTCCTGCTTTAATTACTAAAGCCTCATGATCTTTAGCGAATTTCGCAAGTACTCTTGCTGGTGCTACAGCATCACTGTTACCAAATGCAATTGCGTTTGGTCCTGTTAATTGTGCATTAAGTCCTTCATAACCAGTTATTTCAGTTGCTCTACGAACCAATGTGTTTTTATAAACTTTGAATTCAACATCTTCAGCACGTAAATTTCTACGTAATTCTGTAACTTCTGCTACAGATAATCCACGGTATTCAACTACTACTGCAGATTGAGCTTCCTTTAACTTAGCAGCGATTTCTTCGACTAATGCGCTTTTTGCTTTAATTGCTTCTGCTGACATTGTCACACCTCCTGTAATTTTCTATATATGCAACAATATACTCAAACTAAAACTCTCGTAAAACGAGAGTCAAAGTTAATATATATAATATATTTCTTTAACACCTCGGTAACAAATTAAGGTTTCCCAGTTACTGTCTTGGGTATATTGATTGCGACTAATTAATAGCTACTATTTAGCAGCTGATACTTTAATGCTAGGTCCCATTGTAGATGAGATAGCAATATTTTTCATATAAACACCTTTTGAAGTAGAAGGTTTGATTTTTACCAATAAATCATAGATAGCAGTGAAATTTTCTACTAACTTTTCATTATCGAATGATACACGTCCAATAGTTAATTGAACATTTCCTTCTTTATCAGTACGGTAAGTTACTTTACCAGCTTTAGTTTCTTTAACAGCTTTAGCAACATCCATAGTTACTGTTCCTGTTTTAGGGTTAGGCATTAACCCTTTAGGCCCAAGAATACGACCTAATTTACCTAATTCAGCCATCATATCAGGAGTAGCGATCATAACTTCAAAATCTAACCATCCTTTTTTGATGTCTTCTAAAATTTCTTTACCACCAACAACATCAGCTCCAGCATCTTTAGCTTCTTGTGCTTTAGCTCCTTCAGTAACAACTAAAACTTTTTTAGTTTTTCCTGTTCCGTTTGGTAATACTAATGCTCCACGTAATTGTTGGTCTGCTTGACGAGGATCTACTCCTAATCTAAATGCAACATCTACAGCAGCATCAAATTTAACTTTACTTGTTTCTTTTACTAATGCAACTGCTTCTTCGATTGAATAAGCTTTACCTTTTTCAATTAATTTAGCAGCTTCTTGATATCTTTTACTTTTCTTTGCCATTACTTTTCCTCCTTAGTGGTCTAACGGATTATCCTTCCACAAATGACGATAATTCTCTATTTTTTAACTATGCTTCAACTTCAACGCCCATATTACGAGCAGTACCAGCAACAATTCTCATTGCTGATTCTATATCGTTAGCATTTAAGTCTGGCATTTTGTATTCAGCGATTTCTCTTAACTTATCAGCTGATAACTTAGCAACAGTAGTAGTTCCAGCGTTGCTTGAACCTTTTTTGATTCCGCAAGCTTTCTTAATCATTTCAGCTGCTGGTGCAGTTTTCAATACAAAACTAAAATCTTTATCTTCATAAACTGTTAAGACAACAGGTACAGTTTCACCCATACGATCTTTAGTTTGGTCATTGAACGCTGTACAGAATTTAGGCATTTGGATACCTGCTCCAGCTAATGCTGGACCTGGTTTAGCTCCCCCAGCAGGGAATTGAATCTTCATAACTCTTACAACTTTTTTACTCACGTGACATAACCTCCTATATAAAATTTGTCCGTGCTGTGGTCAAATGGACAGTGTCCTTCCACGCATAGTAACACATATCGCGTCACTTACGAATTATACATTAATATTTGATAAATGCAACACTTTTTTTAATAAAACAAAAAATAAAACCTATAAAAGGTTTTATAATTTAATAATTAGTTACTTCTAAATATATTTATTTTAATTCTTTGACCCTTACTCTGACTTTCTGCTTTTGATTACAGTTACCTGTAAATACCCCTTTATCAATAATACAGTCATTATAATCCCGGCCATGTGCTAATTTAAAATAATCTTCATTTACTATCCGATCGTTAGTAGGATCCACGCCGACCCAAAAACCTTTATAAAACACTTCAACCCAGGCATGGGTAGCGCCTTCACCTACCATCATTCCTGCTACATACCTTGATGGAATACCACGATATTTTAACATGCTTAACATAATATGTGTATAATCTTGACAGACACCTTTTTTTAAAGCAAATGCATTTATTGCATCGGTATATATATTAGTAACTCCTGGAGTATAAGTCATTTCTTGATAAATTTACAACCAGTACGATAAGCAGGATCAACACCTAATACCA
>JABLTO010091471.1_pt1 | contig 11673 bp, 10 predicted proteins | sample 7160091 | NCBI WGS metagenome assembly JABLTO01 (sample SAMN14651225, study PRJNA627086) | human gut metagenome | isolation source: feces | host: Homo sapiens
ATAGATATATTTATTTGCATGTCTATTATATGCCCAATTACCCTCTCACATACTTCACAAAGGTATACTCAAGGTCAAAATATGTCTGTTCCTCGCTCACCTCGGCAACCTTCCACACCGGCAGCCTGTCAAGATTCGGAAAATGCCTGTCCGCCTGATATTCATAATCAATCTTGGTTATATGTGCCGTATCGCAGTAAGGGAGCAGCTGCTCATATACAGCTTCGCCGCCAATCACATACACATCCTCTGACTTATATTTCTCCAATTCCTTCAACAGCTCATCGACACTGTATACCACCGTTGCGTCCTTTACCTTAAGGCTTCTGTCATTGGTGAGCACTATATTGGTACGGTTCTTGAGCGGAATGCCGTTAGGAAAGCTCTCAAGCGTCTTTCTTCCCATCACAACAACCTTGCCTGTGGTGACCTTCTGAAACCACTTCTGGTCATTAGGTATCCTCACAAGGAGGTCATTTCTGTAGCCTATCGCCCAGTTTGAATCAACTGCCGCAATTATGTTCATATCTGTTCTCCTTCCATTCATGTATACCTTTCAACCGCTTACCGCACATTCTACGATATCTGGCTATATATCTCAGAAGGTACATACGCCTTCACCATAATACCGGCTTGCGTGTACTCCTCTGAGAGAAGCTGTCCGAACTTGCGGATTAACTGTATCTTACCTGCCTGATCATAAGGGTATATCTTTTCAACATACACCTTCTGCGCCCGTAGAAGCTCCTCTATTGCGCTCTTTAGCTCCTCAAGCCCTTCTCCTGTCTTAGCCGAACCATATATTACCTTCTCCGCCTTAAAATCCTTCGGGAGTTCGTCACTCTCACACCTATCACGCTTGTTAAACAAGGTTATGACAGGCTTATCACCTGCTCCGAGGTCGGCAAGCGTAGAATATACAACATGCATCTGTGTGTCCATCTGAGGACTTGAGCTGTCAACGACATGCACTATGATGTCGGCATATTTTGCCTCCTCAAGTGTGCTCTTGAACGCCTCGATAAGATGGTGCGGAAGCTTTCTTATGAAGCCTACCGTATCGGTCATAAGAACATTCTGTCCGCTCTCAAGCTCGATTCCCCTTGTAGTCGGGTCAAGTGTTGCGAAAAGCTTATCCTCGGCAAGCACACCTGCCTGTGTCAATTTGTTGAGAAGAGTCGATTTTCCGGCATTAGTGTAGCCTACTATAGCCGCCACCGGGACTGAACTTCTCATTCTCTGTGTTCTGGCAAGGCTTCTGTGCCCCTCTATATCCTCAAGCTCCCGTCCAAGCTGTACGATTCTGTCCTTTATAAGTCTTCTGTCAAGCTCAAGCTTCTTCTCACCGGGACCTCTTGTACCTATTGAGCCTGCCATATTTCCGCCTACCCGCGAAAGGGAGCTTCTAAGACCTACAAGTCTGGCAAGACTGTACTTAAGCTGTGCCGCTTCAACCTGAATCTTTCCCTCACTCGTCACAGCCCTCTTCGCAAAAATATCAAGAATGACCATGGTTCTGTCCATGACCTTCATTCTCAGCTCACTCTCAAGATTTCTTAGCTGTGCAGGCGAAAGCTCATCATCACACACAACGCCTGTTGCACCTATCTCTTCCGCAAGCTCACGCACTTCCTCAATCTTACCTGTGCCGATATATGTTCCCGGATGAACCGAATCCCTGTTCTGAATCACCTTTTCAAGCGTAACTGCTCCGGCAGTCTTTACCAACTCCTCAAGCTCATCAAGTGATTCCTCTGTATCGTCATTCTCAGAGGTACACACCCCTATGAGAATAACCTTCTCAATGTCTTTTGCTGTATCTATAAGTTCCGCCATTGCAGCCTCCATTCACTAACACTATTTAAATGTAACAATCAATTCATGACCGACCTGGAAATCTATATTGATGGATTTAATGATAAAGGCATTCAGATAGCAAATGCTTTTCTTGATGTGATGAGATATAAACTGAACGAACTCGGTGCCGACTCCACCGATGCTTTTACAAAAATATTTGATACTTCTCACATTGAGACAGAACAGTATTACATAAACATCCTGTTGGAAGATTTAAAGCCAATCGTCTCTGAGCTAAGAAATACTCATATGAAAGACAGCAACACTGCCAGTGATATTGACTATCAAAGCATGGTCAAAAATATCATTGATGATTTTACTTCTCCAACTCAGATCGCTATAGAGGATACTCCCGAAGCCTCTAATGATGCTTATATTAACGGACTACTCCTTTTGTTTTGTAAAAATTTGGAGATGAAGATTACCCAGCTTTCTGTCGAAGAAAAACAGACCTTAAAAGAAATATTTTCCCGTTCCAAGCCGGCAAAAGAACATCGAAGACTGAGGAGGCGAAATCCAAAGTTATAAAATTTAAATTATCCATTTTCAAAGCAAGCCACAGAAGATTATTTCCTTTGTAGCTTGCTATATTTAACTGCTTCTTGGTAGAAAACCATCAGCTGTTGTTGTATCCACGCATGGTCACGCTGATAGTACAAAATAAACTATTTTGAAAGAGCCACAACAATAATTGCAGCTCGTTTGCCATAACTGAATTTTTTCTTATTCAATAACACCATCCGTGTCAAAAATGTGGTCAAGTTCATCTGTATTTATTGCATGAGAGACTTTATCACGAATAGCTGTTTTAGACATATCTAATCTCTTGAATTTTGGGTTTCCAACAGCATCTTTGCTCATACGAATAAGCTGAATTCTTCCCACTCCCGGATTTTGTTTTGCGTACTCTGCAAAACCTTTTGCTTTTCCAAGATTATCCTTAAAATCAGGATTGTGCGGCTCAAGAATATCAACAACATAACCCAATACACGGTCTTTTCTTACTACTATAAAATCTGGATAAGTCGGCTTTATTTCACCATCAATTTCGTAAGGGATACAAAGCCCCCACGAGCCTCTGGAAGGATTACGAATCCAGCATACAAAATCCTCGCGTTTTTCTTCCTCTTCAATAACCCCAGCTTCCCATGTATTCAACTTCATAGTTGCGACACCGGTTATATCACTAACGAAAAGGTGATCCCTATATTCTTTTCCACCCAGTTCATGTGGCACCTGAATTGTCTCTGGCAAGCGGAAATTGTGCTTACTCACTGGATCGCCATCAGAAACAATGCTGTCATACTCTTTACGAATTTTCTCTGAGTCTATAGTTGCAATATATCTACGATAATCGTCATTCAATCCATGAAAGCGTGCCTCCGCATAGGAATGCAACCGATTCATACACTCTTCATCTGCTACGAAAAGAATAACATCAACTTTAAATGATGTTAGATCAGGTAGATCCATGTACTTATTTCCATAGGCCATACCGATACCCTCTCGCCCCAACTTTACGTCGGCAATCTGAAATTGCCGCTCAATATCAGTATCTGTCGTCGTGAATAAATCATGCACTGAATAATTATCCACGGTTTCTCCAAAAGCATCGAAAATCTGAGTCGCCAGTTTGAACTGTTTGACCTGCTGAACAAGGTCATCATATTTTCCATCTGCCTTAAGGCCTTCCACGTAGCTGTGGATCATCTCAACGATCTCATCCTGAACCTCGCGGATCGCCTCACGATGCAATTTGGACATTGTAAGAAGGTGTGCCATTCTATACAAAGATTTCAGGTAGTTATTGATCCGAAGTGCTCTAACATTGTAAGAAAGAAGACCCGCATCATTAATAAATTTCATAACCTCTTCACGGTCAAACAAATCTTCCTCTTCAGGCGTTTCTGTCTGATTCGCCTGATGGCTTTCCACAGTGCCGGTTGCGAATGACTCTTCCAAACCAGAAGAGTGTGGTGTGACCGTTGCAGACAGAACAGAAGCTTTTATATTTGTGTTCGGCTGTGTCTGGCTCTGTTCCGCCGTTTCTGCTTTCTGCGCCTGTCCACCAGTGGCTTGAGGTGTTTCTGTCGGAATCATATTGCCAGCTGGCTCTATTATTCCAACTGACTGCTGTTCATCTGTATTCCGCCCAGAGAACACCTCAAATAGCGTCAGCTGTCCCGGCATCTGCTGCTCTTTCTTTTTCTTCTTCGGTCTGACAGTCAGCGTTTCAAATTTCTTTCCGGACAAAGACTCGCCATAAATATCGGTCGGAATGTCTCCGCCTTCTGTGCTCTGCAGGGCTTCCACAACATCTTTGACAGTATCCTCATTGAAGTACGGCAAATAGAGATGCACGTCGTTTAAAACATCATCCACCTGAATATGCATCTGCATCGGCGTTCTTACCATTCGACCGAGAAGCTGCGCAATGTATGTGGTATCATTAGCGTGCTTAAAGGACATCATTGTCTCTGCTCGTGGGCAATCCCATCCAGTAGAAAGATTCTCTTTGAAGAATACCACACGGATATTTCTATCCTCAGCAATATTGGAGGGTTCCTCATAGCGCACATCAAGTCCATTAGCAGTTAATGTGGCCGTCGTGCCACCAAAAGTATGAACTACCTGTCCGCTTTCTAGCTTGAAACCGGTACGTTCCTCAATTTTTGTAATGCAGTCGTCCAGATTAGTATCCGTCAAAGCATCATCAGTTCCATTTAAAACCTGAATGATCAGGATTGGATTCACATAGGCGTAATGCTGTTCAAAGCAATATTGCGTCCAATGCTCCCACTTTTCTTTCCAATCATCTGCAGCGGCCTGCAAAATGGCCATATCATTATTGACTGTGCCTTCCTCCGGATAGGTGATAATGATTCTATCCTTCAAAAGCCCAGAAGCTCGCACCTCATCCGTCGTCACGATAGACTTGTGAATTGTAGAGGACGTGCCTTCGACCAGTGCATTGAATCTCTGTGTAGTAGCAGACATGCCGATGACAACAGGCATTGGCGGAATTCCGTCCTCATCACTACCCTTAATGAACTTCTGCATGATTGTGGTAGCCTTACTGGCCTCACGTCCCTGCATCCCTCGGTGTGCCTCATCAATGATAAAGTACAGCCTGTCACTCTTTTCCCGAACAGTATTTGCAAGCGTCTGCCAAATTGTATAAGTCCTTCCATCTCCATTTTTTGTTAGCTTCGATGTAACAGAGAGCTTTTGCGTATTTAAAAAATAGATATGTCCGTCCTCGAAGGTCTCTTTGTCAAAAGAGTCCTCTGCCACCGTTACACACTGTGAAAGACGGATTTTATCAGCCTTAGAATCAATCTTCATCTTAGACTGCTCATTCAACTGTGGGGAGTCTGAAAGCCAAACGATGATTGCATCTGGCTGCTCCATATACTGTTCATCTCCGAAAAAAATAGACTCAATCATCGCAGACATGATGATGGTCTTTCCCGCTCCGGTCGGTGCAGTAAAAGAAACCACCTGTGGCGCATGTGTTCTATGAGAGCTGCCCATTGCCTCCGCTGTCTTCATGCGGATATCAGCAAGCGCTCTTTTCTGAAATGGGAATAATTCTACTCTCATGGTTACCTCCCCGTATTGATTCTGAAATTATCCAGATAGTCCCTATAAAGTTGATAACAGTCTTTGCCATCGTAAGTACGGATCATCGAACGGTATGCCGTTTCTGAATCAGTTACTATGAAAACTGTCTGGATTTCCGGATGCTGACTTAACTCTGCATCGAACTCGGAATAATATATTTCGTCTATCAGAACTGCCATTTTGTTCTGTGGAAGAATGAGCAGTTCCGGAAGCTCATCGCTTTTGAATATCGGACATCTTCCAATGGCTCCACCCTTCATCCAGAGTACTGGAAGCAACTCTTGGAACTGCTTTCCTAGGGCGACTGATGTTTTATCAAGGAAGCATAGTTTGAAGAAGGCTGCATTTGTTTGAAATCCGTCCGCCATAGGTCTATCAATTCCAAGATAGTTACCTTTCAATGGCGCTCCATTTGTATCATGCCCTTCAATAGAACAAACGGTACGAGGCCAAGTAATATATCGAGCAATACCAAAGTTGTCCCACTCTTCATCACCCGGACGCAACCCCTTCTTGGTTAGTGATTTAATCTCTGTCTCTGAAACCTCATTGTTTGTAACTATTACACACCTACGTTGCCCGCTATCTTCTGCATTCAGAAGATTTACAGCATGTAAAGTCGTTCCTGATCCAGAAAAGAAGTCAACTATAAGTGCATTTTTCTTATTTCCAACATAGAAACGTAACGTATCCTCAACGGCATACAATGATTTTGGAAAAGGAAAATTTCTCTTAGGAATAATTTTGTCTATCAGATTCGTACCATAAGTACTTGCGTCGTGCCAGTCGCGCACCCACATAGTTTTAGGCTCTCGATCTTGTTCAGCTTTTTCATTCCACTCTAAAATCAGAGAGCCATCAGCCGCTTTACCCGTTGCGATAAGAATTCCATCACGTAATTGTTCTTTTTGCTTTTTCTTCAAAAACACAATAGCCCACTGATCTCTTTTTTTGTTATACGCACCTAATTTTGCAATACCCTGCTCCAGGTAAGAGCTCAATGTTTCTTGGCCTAGCTGCCAGCGGCCTTCACTATTATCTGTTCTAATTGGCCATACAGCTTTCAGTCCCGGTGCAGGTGGTTTTTTTTCTACATCATGTCTATCCACTTCAAGCGGAAGTGGATCTCCAACGACTTCTATTTTCTTTTTCTTAGTATCAATCCAAACTGGATAAAACAGGTTTGGTGACTCTCTACGTGAGGAACCATTTGAACCTCGACGCAACATACTATTCCAAATAGTGTCTGTCTTTGCTTCTTTTGCATCCGGATTACTATTGTCAGTAACATCCAACATGGAATATTTGGACTTCTGTATAGTCATACTGCCAAATTGCAACAGAAATAAATACTCATCGCATCTGGCAAACTGCCCCACTCTGGTAGATGCCTTTTTATTAATTCTGGAAGTAATCATTTGCATACGTGCCTCTGGAAAGATTTCTTCCAGTAAGCAGCCAAGGTGCAGGTATTCTTTTTCATCAATAGTTACAATCAACACAGAAGCATTTGGATTTAAAAGCTTCTTCGCAATCTTCAGACGCTTTTCCATCATAGACAACCATTTACTGTGACGATAAGCGTCGGAACCATCTACATAGTCGTTGTTGTATTTCCAGTCCTTGGCGCCGGTATTGTATGGCGGATCAATGTAGATACAGTCCACCTTTTCAGCATAAAGATATTCCAGAAGCTGTAGCGCATGGTAATTATCCGCCTCAATCAGCGTATGCCAAAGGCCGCTATCTGGAGCATTCTCCACGCTATCCAGTGACTTAAGTGTCGGATAAATTGCTTCTCCAAACTCAGCCACTGTCACCAAGTCGTCCAACTTAAATGCTTTCTGTTCATGTGTCTCTCTACGGTCGCACTGAACCTCATCGCCATTAATATTCAGAACAGTATAAATGTCGCTGACATAACCAGTTTTCAAAGCGACCTTGGAACCGACACGAATCGGCACATCATAAAGTGGCGTACATTCTGGCAAATGCTCTTCAAATACCAATCCGAACTTCTTCTGCTTCAGTAATTTATTTGTCTCCCGCAGAATTCTCTCCTTAAGCGCAGGATCGTCAATCTGCTGGATCAGGTCTTGTAATAAAGCCATAACGCCACCTCATTCTTCCGTTATTGTTTTTTCCTTAATATAACAATCAATGCCATGTTCCTGGCAGAATGAAACCGCTTCTGCCGCACACTTATTGTAAAAATGCTTATGTTCTTTGTAAGAGTTTGCCACCTTACTATAGTTCGTTCTTCCGAAAATGATCCTATCTGTAAAAGATACTGCCTCAAGCAGTTCATGCAAATCCTGCTCAATCATATTTGGTGTCGGATACGGTTCTATGCTTACCCATGTTTTACAACCAGCCTCATGAAGTACCTTCAGCGCTGCCAGTCGGTCTGAACAGGGAACAGCTCCCGGTTCCATCTGTTCCCGGTATGCTTCATCCAGCGTTATCAACGTGATACCATATTCATTTTCCGGAGAAAGTTCCGCCAATTCTTTAGGAAGCAATCCCTTCGTCAATGTAGTACATTTGATACCGGCCTCGTTCAGTTTTCGGATAGCCGCAATGCTCATTTGAGACACCTCGGGATATCCTTCCATGAACGGATCTGTGGTAAAACAAAGCTGCACAGACTGAATCTTGTCTCTGAGCTTCGGTATCTCTTTATCTAGCAATTCAAGCGTATTTGATACAAGCACCGGCTCAAGCCAACTCTCGTAATCCTTAATTTGCCCGAATCGCTTCTTCATCAAGAATGCGTAACATGGATATTTGCACCCATGCGCACACCCCTGCACGTGATTCATTGTATAGTCACCATACTCTACCCCCGTTTGATAAAGCATGGATTTTCGTTTTATTGTCTTCAAGTTGCTTTCATCCTCCGCCTACTTGTTCTTTAATATGTAGTCTGCCATCCGCAACGCAAGTCCCTGCGCTTTCGGGCTCTCGCTTGCAATGGCAAAACAAAATAGAAACATCGGCGACCTCCGACTATTCCTAAAAATCCGTGCATGCTTTGACACACATGGAAAAATCGTCCTAAGCCGGGAGAGAATGTAATCCTTTATGTGTTCCGGATTCGCATCCTTTACCATTCGCTCTTCATCGCTCTGCCCGGGCTCTGGAAATAAATCAAAAAGCGTCATCTGGGGATCTTTCTTATAGAATTCCTCTCGCCATCCGGTATCTCCAAGCAATCGATCTATACACTCTTCCCATTTATCGTACTTTCCGTTTTTCGGCAACATACGTTCAAGTGCAGAGAATGGAAATAGATACCATACATCTATTGACTTCGTCTTTGCTACATTTTCAAGTGTAGCCCAATTTACCTGTGTCGCGTATGGATCTAAGAACAGCAATCCTCTGTTATATCTCCAATCTACGCTACTAATAATCTCAGCAAGCTTATCGTTCGCATCACCACAGTAAGTCGTAACAATTTGCCTCATCTGCGGGAATTCGGTGTTTATCATATCCTGAAGTTCTCCTGCTTTTTGAGAATCGGCTTCTATGAAGTAGTAGTAATCAAACTTTTTCTCAGACGCCAGTGCACGCTTAGCAGAGCCCACAAGATACTGCCCGCCATCGCTGGTCTCTATCTCACCAGTTCCAGCAAAGGCGTCTATGTAAATCTTCTTAAATTTCTGGTTTTGCAGTGCAATCAGGTATGAATCCAGATAACTAGTAAAGATGTTTAGCTTCTCTTCAGTCCAATTGCCGCCAAATTTCTGTAACGTCGCCATAAATTCCAATCACCCCATATATCTGAAACTCTATCTCATGAAGAGAAAGAGATCACCGTTTCATTTTTTCCTGTCTCAGAATTCACAATCTGCTCGATCTTCGCGTCAAAAAAATCCGTAAGATCACTCTTTATCTCATTACGAAATCCCTCTGAAGGAAAAATCGGGTGGTTATCTAAAAGTTCCCACATCTCATCAAGAGACACCTGTTTTCGACCTCTAAAACTGCGCTGAAGATATTTCGCGATATCGATAACATGTAAACAGCTTTCATCCTCTTCTTCAGTAATTTCTCCGAAAAAATCAAACGATAACTGCCTATTCTCAGCCGAATGCTTAGTAGAGGACTGTGCACCAAATACCTTCCAAGCACTCTTCTTGTAAAGCTTATATCCTTCCTTATCACTCGTACAATGAATCAAATTGTACACAAGTGAATTCTGCGTGTTATAGAAGGGAAATGCCGATACATAATATCTACGAGTTCCCTTTAGATAATTTATGATTTCCTCCACTCTGGCCTCATATGCTACCTTGTCACTTCCATAAGGTACCAGTTTTTCAAAATCCTCCAGATACGTGTTCTCATACTTTGCCTTTGTTGTCCTTTTCTTGGCACTTGTAATCGCCCTCACCGGATCTGAAACCATGTGATTAATCATAACCTCTCCACAATTTCGGAAAAAAGGCAAAAGTGCTTTCCAATCAATAGTCGCATCATATGGATCATAAAGCAGAAAATAATGAAATTTCCCTGTTCCATACAACTGTGGCCCGATAGTCAAAAGTAATTCGTGTGCATCGCTACAAGATGTGACAATCTTAAAATTACGTTCATCTTGTGGAAGATGCTTTTTTAATTCATCTACCCGTGCTTTGTCTTTGTCATTCAAATAAATATGTATATTATTATCCGTATAGGTTCTAGCCATTTCCCAAAGCACTTCTGAAACACGCACTGCCGTTCCCTTCACTACTTGTCCAGCATCATCAATATACACACCACTATTACACATACAATCAATAAAAATCAAACCATTGCAAGAACCAGTCAACAGTAATTTTTCTGCCCATGATTTTATATATTCCTCAATCAATTCAAATTTTTTAATCGTATGAGGACTTGCCTTACTAATCACGCTCTTTTTCTTGCTAGACATCGTATCACTCCTCAGCCAATTTCATTTTCATCTGTAGGAATTAGTTCCACTATATCTCCTATATCACAATTCAAAGTTTTGCATATTTTCATTAGTACTTCCATACTTACCCTTTCTCCCTTAGAAAGTTTGGTTACCGAAGCCCAACTGATTCCAGCAGATGCTTGTAAATCTTTCTTCTTCATGTCTTTGTCAATCAATACTTTCCATAATTTTTTATAGCTAACTTCCACGATAATCACCTCGCGATTTTCAAAAACGTGATCCATATTATAGTATATCATTCAACGAGATTTATTCAACGATTTTCTTCACAAACGCAAGAATCATCTCTGCAATTAGCATATTTTTCCATATGTATTAAATAAATTCAATGTTATTGATAAATATATCATCTGATTAGATAAGATAGATATTATTCATATAAGTCTTAGTATTTTTCAGTTTCATTACCTTGTCCTTTGAACACTCCAAGACAATCAAAAAAGACATCCCTTGACCCGTAATAATTACGGTTCAGGAATGTCCTTTTTTCGCTACTTAGCAGTAAGATAGACTCACGATGCTACTTATCCACAATCTATACAATTCCAAAATTCTTAAACGCCTGCATAATCGCTTCTTCCTTCTGCGGTGTACATTGTGACTGTCTCGCATTCTCTGACTTAGGCAGATTAAAATTCTCTCCCACATCCAATCCACATTTCTTCTTAATCTGTGCAATATACAACGAAGAAACCTTCAGTCCTGTCTGTTCGAGTACATAAGCCTTTATCTGCTCATAAGTTGCTTTTCCCTTGAACTCTGATAAGTCCATATTCTCCAACGAGAAGTCAACCTTCACTTTTCTACTGTCGACCATTCCCTTGGAAAGTAAGACTACTGTCTCGACTGTGTTTTCATTGAGCAACCGAATTACTTCGCCTTCAAAACCTTCATAATACACCGGAAATGCCAGACCACTAATTCCGCTGATGCTCTCACTGTTTTTTTTCTGTTTTTTTCTCCAATATTTTTATTGAATTCAGGTAATCTTCTTCCACCGTGCTTAGTGTTCGCGCTTTATATTTTTTATATTCATCCATTGCTTTATCAACAGCCTGCTTGTGCGATATACTTCCGTTTCCTTGTAAAAGCTGTTCACCACTCATTGTCAGAATCCTATCTAAATGTTCTGCCCAGTCCCTCATTGTCATAGCCTGTTCTCGTTCTGCCTGACGTTCTGCAAAATCAAGATATCCCGATACCAGCTGTCCCATTGCACGCAA
>JABLTO010240764.1_pt1 | contig 11670 bp, 9 predicted proteins | sample 7160091 | NCBI WGS metagenome assembly JABLTO01 (sample SAMN14651225, study PRJNA627086) | human gut metagenome | isolation source: feces | host: Homo sapiens
ACATACAAAATAAATACCGGGATTCCTCTTTCAGAAGAAGAACAGATGCAGTTTATTATTCTTCCAATGATTTTTCCAGGCACAGAAGACAAACAGGCCTGTATCAACCGCTGTTTTGCACTTGCACGAAAACTGGAATCAATAGAACTTCAACGTTTTCTTCTGTCCGGACTTCTGGTATTTACTGATAAAGTTATTTTAAAACAAGATTCTGAAGCTATATGGAGGTGGCTCGACATGACTAAAGTAGGACGTATTTTCGAACAGGAAATGCAGAAAAAATTCCAGCAAGAAAAACAAGAAGTTCTCAAAACTTCTTTTCTGGCTATTGCCAGAAATCTGCTAGAACAGGGACTTTCCATCAATGCAATACAAACCGCAATCCCTGATCTGACCTACGATGAAATTGCTTCATTGAAATAGCGCAAAAGGGATGAAGCCAAATCTCTTTAACTTCATCCCTCTTTTCTTTATACAACTGCATAAATCAATGCTCCGACAACTCCGCTCAGTAAAATCCCCTGAATAGGTCCTATTTTCTTCTTTTGTAGCAAAACAGCCACTATGCATGCAATTATTATCGCCAGAATATTAGTATTTGGAATAGAAATCAAACTCTTTCCACCCCAAAAAGCATTGCAGCCCAATGTAACTGTTGCAGATAGTACCATTGCCACAACTCCAGGATGCAAGCCTTTCAAAATACCCTGAAAAATTTTTGATGATCTACATTTAAAATATAGTTTTGCAAGAATGATCACAATAACTATTGCAGGCAACACATAGGCTCCGGTTGCAACTACAGCACCGCCAACTCCACCTACACGTATTCCTGTAAAAGAAGCAATATTTATCCCTAATGGACCGGGTGTCATTTCTGCGATAGATATAATATCTGTAAATTCATTCGTTGTCAGCCACAATTGCTGTTCAACAACTCTGCTTCGTATAAGTTCCATAGAGGCATACCCGCCTCCAAAACTAAACATACCAATCAAAAAGAAGGTTTTAAATAATTGTATATAGATCATCTCAATTACCACCCTTCTGAGCTGTTTTCCAGGAAATAATTCCACCTAATATTCCGCATACTGCCAGTATTATAATTGTATCAACACTAAAGAAAACCGCTGCAACTGATGCTATAACCATCATGATAACAAGATATTTCAATTTCTCATTAATAATGTTTTTCATCATGGTTATTGTTACATTTATCATTACTCCAACAACACCTGCCTGCATTCCCTTTAGTAACAACGATACAATTTTATTGCTCCTGAATTGCACATAAAATCTCGAAATAACAGATAAGATAATCATTGGCGGCAAAACAGTTCCTATTACCGTTAGTAAAGCACCTTTTATTCCGGCTATACGATATCCTATTATTATAGAAACATTAACGGCCATAACTCCCGGGCTTGATTGTCCAATAGCAACCATGTCCATTACTTCTTCCTGATCTATCCACTGCAATTCTTCAACAAATTTTTTCTGTAAAAGAGAAATAATAACCATTCCTCCTCCAAAAGTACAGGCACTGATCTCAAAACAGGTCTTAAAAAGAATCCACAGTTTCCTCTTATCACTTATATTTTTTTCCATATTTTTCTAATCTTTCATTATATTTAGCCCCATATACTTTGAGCCACAAACATAATTAAAGGCATTGTTGCAATTGACAACAAAGTACTCATACATACCGTTTTACTTGCATATGTATAATCCATTCCATTTAACTGCGCATATACTGCAACATTTGATCCTACTGGTGCACTTGCAACAATCAAAAGAGCGAACTTTGCCATTTTTAAATTTGCCGGCAAGAATGTAAGAATTGCAATCGTTACTAACGGAATAACAATCAAACGTACCGCTGCATTAATATACAACACTGATTCCGTAAATAATTCTTTAATATTCGCCTGCGCAAGATATACCCCCAAAACAATCATTGCAATTGGAGCATTCATTCCTGCCACATACGTTATTGTAGTAGATACAATTTTCGGCAACGTAACCTGACTATAAAAGCAAATAATGCCTATCACCAGGCTGATCAGCACTGGATTTGTCAGTATTTTCTTCAGAGAAACTGCCTCTTTTTTTCCCGTTAATACAAACACACCATATGTCCATTGTAAAATATTTAAAACAGCAATAAATGGAGCCGCAAAAATTACCGCAGTCTCTCCAAGGATCGCCTGAATCAATGGAATTCCCATAAAACCGGCATTTGAAAAAGCAGCCCCAAACTGATCAATTGATCTTTTTTTAAAAAACAGCCTGGATATTAACATCGAAATCCCAAGACACACAACACTCAAAACAAACGATATTAAAAGATGATTGCTTTTTTCTACACTATATTCTGTACAAAACGATTTAACAATTACACATGGCAATATAATATGCAGAAGGGTAGCCGCCATATCGCGGCTACCTTCTTTTGTTATTTTTTTAGTTTTATACAGCGTATATCCTATTGCAATCAGTAAAAACATCACTAATGTTTGCTGTAACGCAATAATTGCAATTTCCATATCCGCTTATCCTTCCTTAAGCAATTTCGTCTGGTGCCTCCAGCACTGCCAGGGTATATATTTTAGCCCTCTCAAACATAGACTCTACTACTGCATATTCATTCATACTATGATTGAACTGTCCCCGAACTCCACAGGAACACAAAACAGGAATTCCAGATGCAGCTATCGCACCAGAATCAGATGAACCGCCTAACTGAATAGAGCCAAATTCCGGAAATCCATTATCTTTTGCCACTCCATTAAGGAAATCTAAAAACTTCATGATTGGCTCTGTCGGATGAAATGCCATAAACTGAGGTTTGTTCTGATGGTACTCTGTAGTAGTTCCTTCTATATAATTAGTGGCAAGAATCTTTTTAATTTCTTCTGCCACACGTGCCTGCTCCTCAGAACTGGTAAAACGTGTTTCAAATATAAATTCACACTCTTCTGGAATTGCACAAATCATTTCCGGTGTACCGGCTTTTATCATACTGGTATTTACAGTAGTTCCTTTACTCAAATCTGTCAGTTTGCTTATTTCATTAATTTTAATAGCAGCCTCATGAATTGCATTTCTTCCCTTTTCAAATTCATTTCCTGAATGTCCTGGAATTCCATGAACTTTTACAAACCATTCATATTTTGATTTTCTTCCTGTGCAAAGACTGTTGGATATATGTCCTGTCTCCATATCAAACGCACAAAGGCCACCTTTGGACTGATCGATAAAGAACTGTGTTACCTTATTTTCTTCTTCTGTGTGAGAACTTTCTTCCTCTGCAGCTACAACAAATTTAATAGGATGATCTTTATATCCCAGTTCATTTAATGCCTTAACAACATAAAGAGCAACAATTAAACCACCTTTCATATCCAGAACTCCAGGACCATATGCTTTTCCATCTTCAATTTTAAATGGCATATCGCCAAAACTTCCTTTAGGTTGTACAGTATCCAAATGTCCTGCAAATATAATCGGTTTTCCTGGTCTGTCTTCTCCTAATATTCCGACAATTGGTCCTGTATACCCCGGTGCTAAGTCATCATATGTTGTGCATTTAAATCCCAATTCTTCTAATTCGATTTGAAACCAGTTTCTTACTTTCACCGTGTCTTCCACATCAGCGAAGTAATCTTCCATATTTACCATAAATTTCCATTTATCAATCATTTCATCTCGATGATCATCAATGAACGCAACTACTTTATCATAATATTTATTCATATACTTTACTCTCCTGTTCTATTAAATTACATTTAATCATTTAATCTCTATTCAGTTGCTTCTACTTCACCTCTCGCTATCTTGGAGAATTTCTTGTCTATTCCTGTTATTGTATAGAACATAAGAACAATAAATGAAATCAACGGTAACGGAAGCATATAAGGAATCATTGTAACCGGATCAACATCAAGGAAACCGCAAGTTGTAGCCGGGTTTGAATTCCAAGGCATTAAAAGACCTGCAAATAAACAGCCAACCGGAATTGCTCTGGCGAGATCCCATAAATTCAGATTAGCCTTTTCGAAAATAGGTTTCATCAAGCTACAGGTAAACATATTAGTAAACTGTCCTGATGCTGATGTAGCATTTCCAAATGCGCCAAGAAGAACTGCGCCAAGAGTACCTGTGAATCTGGAATTTACTTTATTAATAAATGGTTCTACAGCTTTGTCGATAATTCCTACTGTTGTAAAGAGTCCAAAAAGACCAAATGCAAGAATAAACATAAATGCAGGACTTTCCATACTGGTAATACCGCCTCTTGTAAATATGCTGTTTACAAGCTCATTTTCTCCTGTTAATACATATCCACCCCATATAGATGAAGCAACTGTTTTAATATCGCAACCCTGATAAAGCCATGCAACTAACGCTCCACTGATTACACCACTTACAAGAGATGGAATAATAGGGAATTTCATAACCAGCATAACAAGTACTACAATAATCGGAATAAGACATATTATTGAAAGATGAAAATCAACTCCCATGTCATTGATAATAGTGCTAATAGAACTCAAATTATCTGAAGAAACTTTTATTTTGCTTCCCCACACAATATAAAGAATAATGTGTGCAATAACTACCGGAATCATCATGGTTGCCTGATAAATACTATTTTTAAAAAGATCTATTCCAATAGTACCAGCACAAATATTAGGATTACCTGATAACGGACTGATACCATCACCAATATACGCTGCTGTAATAATCGGTGCTGCAATCAGAAGGGGATTAATTCCAAGGCCTAAACCAACTCCCATCATTGCGACACCAATAGTTCCAACTGTTCCAAATGAAGTTCCTGTTAACATTGAAAAAATGAGACAAATAATAAATGTAATAACCATATACTGCTGCGGTTGAACAATCTGAAGACAAACTTTCATTACATATGCAATTGTTCCACTTGCACACCAGGTTCCAATCATTGCACCTGCTGTAATACAAACAGTCAACGGAAGCAAACATCTGGCCATAAACTTAAACATACCTGCCTGAAGTTCTTTAAGTGTATACCCTAATGGCATTGCCATTAAAAAAGCCATTCCCCATGCCACATAAAACAATGATTGAATCTTTGCACCGTATACCAGTGAGGGAATCATGATAACCGCAAATGCAACTACTAAACATATAATTGAATATGCTGAACTAGGTGTTTTCTTTTCTTTCATTGTTGTGTCCTCCTTTTCCTATATAACCGTATTTCCCTAAAAAATTAGCAAAAAAGTGCCGCACATAGTCTTCTTTTCGCAAAGAAGACTATCGCGACACCTTTGTCACTTCATCATACCTTCTGCGATTCCGAATAACTATTTGAAGTTCAGAATCTATTTAGCCTGGTACGGGTCATCCCAAAGTTTTAATTTTGTTCCAATTCCTTTATCCAATGCTGTGTGATAAAGGTCATATCCCAATCCTACATCGAATGTAGCCATTCCACAAGCCACAAATGTAATTCTTTCTTTATCATCTGTACGACCTGCTTTCTCACCAAGGATAACCTCTCCGATACTTGTTGAATCTTCAAGTTTCGGCATCTTTCCTGCGTCGATCAGTGTATAGATCGGTCCACCGATAACGCCTTTGTAATATCCGGCTTTGTCACCGGAATCAATTGCTTCCTGCACATAAGCTTCATGAAGCCTTACATTATCATAAATCAGTTTTGTACTCATCCAGAAAGAATCATCTGTCTGCATCGGTCCTGTGATCAGAACAGTAACTCCTTCTTTCAGCCATTCATCTTTCACATAAAGTGGTTTAAGTCTGGAAGCTGCTACTGTAAGAACATCTGCCTCCTTAACAGCTTTCTCAAGATCCATTTCTGCTACTGCATCAATTCCGATCTCTTCTTTTTCCCATTCTACGAATTTATCTGCTGCAGCTTCAAAAATATCATAGCATACAATTTTCTTAACATTAGGAAGCTGTGTCAGAATGGAGCGCAGGCAGGATTTATTGATCTGTCCGCATCCGAGAACTGCAACTACTTCTGAATCTTTTCTTGCAAGATGTCTTGCTGCTACTCCTGGAACCGCACCTGTTCTTGCTGCACTTAACAGGTTGGCTGACATGAATGCCAGCGGTTCGCCGGTTTCCTTATTATTTAATGTAACGGTAAGCACTGATCTCGGAAGTCCGTTCTTCGGGTTGGCTGCGTTGGAACCGTACCATTTATTACCGCAGACATCGAATCTTCCACCAAGGTAAGCAGGCATTGCAACAAATCTTCTGTCAGGCCCTGCAACCGGCATATTCGGGAATGGACTTTCTTTCGGGAAAACAAGTCCCATTCCATGACTGTTGTGATTTGCTCCGCCCATCAGATAATCACCTTTACTTAATAAGGTAAAAACTTCTTCCGCATTATTAATACATTTTTCTGCATCAAGAACACCTGCATCTATTGTATCCTGCTCGGATAAATAAAGAAATTCTGTTTTATGTGCCATTTGTTTTTTCTCCTTTCATACATGCACATCTTGTTTTTCTGTTCTTAATGTTTTATTTAATACAATTATATTATTCCAATATATCGCATATGTCAACATTTTTCTGTAAATTATGTCGTATTCAGATATTTTCACAATATTTAGCATGTTGTTTTATGTATTTTTTACATTTTATAAATTAGATTTATTTCCCTATTGACTTTTGCGATATATCGCAGTATTGTTTAAGTACATTTTAATACATTTTGTTTTTCATTTGTTGTTTTATTTAATACGAAATGTCACAACACAAAACACAGAAATGGGAGATTTCTATAATGAATAAGATCAAAAACTATGAATCCCTCACTTCCCACGGCGATATTGAATCAAGAAAAATTGTACTGGATATTACAAATAAAACTCTTCAGCGTCTTGATTCTTATGAACGTATCAAAAGCATCATGCGTCTTGATGGCGATATACTTCATATAGGAAATAAAACCTGGGATCTATCAAAAAAGAAACATGTATATCTCCTTGGTGCCGGAAAAGCCTGCAACCATATGGCAATGGCTGTAGACGAAGTTCTCGGAGATAAACTTACAAAAGGAATCGCTATTGTAAAGATAGCAGAAGAAACGGATCATTTTCAGAATACAGATGTGTATGTCGGAGGTCACCCCCTTCCTAACCAGGCCGGATACGAAGCGTGCCTGAAAATCCTCGACCTTGTTGATCACGCAGGTCCTGATGATCTTTTTATCGTAGTCATCAGCGGCGGAAGTTCAGCTCTCATGAGCTGTCCTATTGAAGGCATCTCCCTGGAAGATGAAATCAAAACAACTGACGTTATGCTGAAATCCGGCGCCGGAATTTATGAAGTAAATGCTATCCGCCGTCACATTTCCGCCATGAACGGAGGCATGCTTGCCAAACGTATCCAGTCCATCGGAGCAGAACTTATCGGCTTCGGAATCAGTGATGCTGTCGGAAATCCTGCAACAGGTGATATTGGTATTCCTTACGAAAAATACGCCAGCACCCCTATGGGGCCGGACAAAACCACTCTGGAAGATGCAAGAAGAGTTATTCGTGATTACAACGTAGCAGACCGCCTTCCGAAGAATGTTGTTGACTATCTGATGAATGTAGGCCCGGAAGGTGAAACTCCAAAAGCTTTCCCTGACAACACATATTTCCTTCTGAATACGCTTCCGGATTCCTGCATTTATGCAAAAGAAATCGCAGAAGAAATGGGACTCCAGGCAATAATCCTTACTTCTTTCCTTGAAGGCGAAAGCAAAGATGCCGGTTCCTTCTTCGCTTCCATCGCAAGAGAAGCACAGGCTTATGGAAATCCGATCAAGCCACCATGCGTTATCTTAAGTTCAGGCGAAACTACAACTCAGATTCTGGATAACAGCATTATCACAGGTCACGGTGGCCCGGGTCAGGAACTGACATTAAGCTTCTCTATTCTGGCAGCAAAAACCAAAGGCGCATGCATGCTGTCTATTGACTCCGAAGGAACAGACGGTACTACTCCTGTGGCCGGTGGAATCTGCGACTCCACAAGTTATCAGACCGCACTTTCCAAAGGTGTTGATGTTTATGGAGCTCTTCGCGGACATGCCTGCTATGAAGCACTTGATACAATGGGCGATGCAGTATTTACCGGCAATACCGGAACAAATCTCTGCGATTTTAATGTACTGTATATTCCTGCTGTCGAAGACTGATCATTACCGTGATCGCGGTAAATGATAACAGCCAAACGGTCCAGTTCAGTTTTCTGACTATACATAGAGTCTGCCCATTACCAAATTTTAACGACGAGGAGATATTATATGAATGCAAAAATCAAATCCGTACATGCACGCCAGATCGTAGACTGCAAATGCAGACCTATGGTAGAAGTTGACATCGTGACAGAAGATGGCAAACTCGGTCGTGGCTGCGCTCCTACCGGTTCTTCCGTAGGAATGTTTGAATCCTGTGTTCTCAGAGATAACAATCCTGCTGAATATCATGGAATGAGTGTACATAAAGCTGTCGATAACGTTAATAACATCATTGCACCTGCTCTTATCGGCACAGACGTACATGACCAGAGAAAAATCGACCAGATCATGATCGACCTGGACGGCACTGCCCAGAAAGAAAAGCTTGGTGGAAATGCAATCTATTCTACATCAATCGCTGCTTTCCGTGCTGCTGCCGAATCAGATGATCAGACCCTTTATAATTACATTGCCGGTGGAAACATCAAAACAGTTCCGGTTCCAAGCTTCAATGTTGTAAATGGCGGCCATTATGAAACCCTCACTCAGCCTTTCAATGAATTTATTATCATGCCATATGGCGCCTCCAGCATTTATGAAGCTGTGGAAATGGGTATCAATACTTTCCAGGAACTGGAAAAAGTAATCACAAAATACCTCGGACATAAGCCTGCTGTAGCTCCTTCCTATGGATATGCAGCTCCTTCTGAAGATGCCGAAGTTATTCTTGAACTTATTTCCGAAGCTATTAAGATCTGTGGTTATACAGGAAAAATCGGCTTTGCTTTTGACTGCGCTTCCAGTGAAATGTACGACAGAGAAAACAACACTTACCTGCTGAAGGGTAAACGTGTCGATGCAGATGAACTGATTGCATATACAAAGATGCTTACCGAAAAATTCAATTTTGTATTTATCGAAGATCTTCTGGACGAAGAAGACTGGGAATCTTATCCAAAAGCTCACCAGCAGATCACAAGAACAAATATTATCGGCGATGACTTTATCGTAACCAACATGAAACGTCTGGAAAGAGCATACAGCCTCAATGCACTGGACGGCTTTATCCTTAAGCCAAATCAGGTTGGTACTATTACAGAAGCTATGGATACATATGAATTTGCAAAAGCCCACAATCTCCTTGCAATTCCTTCCGGAAGAGCAGGCGGCGTTATCGGCGATGTTGTTATGGACTTTGCAGTCGGTCTCCAGGTTGGCTTCATTAAAAACGGAGCTCCACGTTCCGGAGAAAGAATCGATAAACTGAACTTCCTGATGCGTGCATGCGACCTTGCATCTGGATGTAAGTTATCTGATATCTCACCTATATTAAGATTTTAAGGCATTTTTGCCTTTGCCTTTTGTTTGATTTCCTCAGCTGCTGCCGGAAAGAGATTTCTGTGGCTCCAACCAGCAGCAGCAAACATCCGAAATCAGACCTCAGATATTGTATCTGATTTTATTTTTTCTTTCTTGCGATATATTGCATATTGCATATTGCAAGGCAGGATATTATTTTCCACACGTTAATACTCATTCAGATTAAAAAATACATATGGCATATCTGCCAGGAAAGGATGACCTATTATGAGTACCACAAAAAGCTACAATCCCTATGACAATGTACAGGCTGTAGTAAAAAACGCAGCTTCTATCCTGGGTTATTCCCACGATGATTATGAAGCTGTCCTCTTCCCTGAAAGAGAACTGAAAGTTTCCATCCCTGTCCGCATGGATGATGGAAGCGTACATGTTTTTGAAGGCTATCGTGTACAGCACAGTACCTCCCGCGGCCCTGCCAAAGGCGGAATCCGTTATCATCAGAACGTCAATATCGATGAAGTCAAAGCTCTCGCCGCATGGATGACATTTAAGTGTGCTGTTGTAAATATTCCTTATGGCGGCGGTAAAGGCGGCATTGTATGCGACCCCTCCAAATTGTCCGACAATGAACTGCGCAGACTGACCCGTCGTTTTACAGCCATGATAGCTCCTATCATCGGGCCGGATCAGGATATTCCGGCTCCTGATGTAGGAACAAATGCAAATGTTATGGGTTGGATCATGGATACTTACAGCATGCTGAAAGGTCATTGCGTTCCTGGCGTTGTAACAGGAAAACCTCTGGAACTCGGCGGTGCACTCGGACGTCATGAAGCAACCGGACGTGGTGTTATGCTCACTACCCTCAATATCCTGAAAGCACTTGATATCCCTGTAAAAGGCTCCACAGCAGTTATCCAGGGTATGGGAAATGTAGGAAGCATCTCTGCCAAACTGATCCACAAAGCAGGACTTAAAGTTATCGCTGTAAGTGATGTATCCTGTGGTATTTATAATCCGGAAGGACTTAATATTCCTGAAATTATCGAGTATCTTTCCGCAAAGAAAGGAAATCTGCTGAAAAATTACAAAGGCGACGGCGTAAGTTATATCACCAACGAAGAACTTCTTGAGTTGAAGACCACAGTCCTTGTTCCTGCTGCTCTTGAAAATCAGATCAATGAGAAAAACGCAAAGAAGATCCAGGCAAAAGTTATCGTAGAAGGTGCCAACGGACCTACCACTGTTGAAGCAGACGAAATCCTCAAAAAACGTGGAATCATTCTTGTCCCTGATATCCTTGCAAACGCAGGCGGTGTTGTTGTTTCCTACTTTGAATGGGTTCAGAACATCCAGTCCGTAAGCTGGAGCGAAGAATATGTCAATGATCACCTGAAAACAATTATGGATCAGGCCTTCCAGGCAGTATGGGATATTGCTCGTGAAAAAGATACTTCCCTCAGAACAGGAGCATACCTGATCGCAGTTAAACGTGTTGTTGATGCCAAAAACCTTCGTGGCATCTGGCCGTAAATAAATCAATTCCAGTTAAATTTACTCCAGAATTCCCCCTCTCAAATATTAAAAGCGAAGATGATTACCCCTTCATCTTCGCTTTTTGCAACATTTGTTGCTCGCCACCTGCAGAAGTGGGAGTCATCTCACATCTGATATATCTTCAGCCAGCACCGGCGGATCGCGATGTTCTACAGATGTTGAAAAAACAATCAGTGTTTTTGTCCTGCCAAACTGCTGAAGAATATTAATAAAATGATCCAGTTCAACTGTCGATTCAAAAACAACTTCAATCAGCATGGAGTAATCCCCTGTCACGCAATTGCATTCTATAACATTAGGAATCGCCTGAATAAATGGATAAAATTCTTTCTTACGTACAGGTTCAACTTCCAGATTTACAAATGCTTTTATGTGATAACCCAGAAGTACCGGATTAACCTGTGCATGATAACCTGAAATAACTCCTGTTTTTTCCATATGTTCTATTCTTGCAGATACTGCCGGTGATGACAGAAACACTTCTTTTGCAATTTCCTTTACAGAAGTACGCGCATTTTTCTGAAGCATTTCTA
>JABLTO010061323.1_pt1 | contig 11658 bp, 11 predicted proteins | sample 7160091 | NCBI WGS metagenome assembly JABLTO01 (sample SAMN14651225, study PRJNA627086) | human gut metagenome | isolation source: feces | host: Homo sapiens
CGAAAATAGGAAGTTGCCAATTTTTTTATGTGTTAATATACCTTCTAAGCCTTTATTTTAGAAGGTTTTTTTATGCTTAAAAATTATTATGAAAAATAAATACAAAATATATCTTACTATATTTTAGTTATCAACAATTAAATATGTTAATTTAACTATAATTTACACATTAAAAAAAATTTGCTAAAATATTACAAGAAATGAGGAATAAAAATGAATGAAGCAAAATTAGCCTTAAAAAAATTGCAACAACGTGCAGATGACTTATGGAGGTCTCTTTGACATTGATAAATTAGAATGCGAACTTAATTTATTAAAAGAAGAAATGAATGCTGATGATTTCTGGTCGGACTTAGAAAAAGCGGGTATTGTAAATAGAAAATATGCTAAAATATCCAAGTTAATAACAGATATTAATAATATAAAAACTAGTATTAATGATAACTTAGAACTTTTAGAACTTTTAAATGAAGATGAAATAACAGATATTATTAACTCAATAGATGCCATAACTAAAAATTTGGATGAATTAGAAATAGAAAATCTTTTAAATGGTGAATTTGATGACTTAAATTGTTACTTAGAAATTCACTCTGGAGCAGGTGGTACAGAATCATGTGACTGGGCTTCCATGCTTTTACGCATGTATAAAATGTTTTGCGAAAAAAATGGCTTTTCCTATGAAGTTATTGAAGAACAAAAGGGCGATGAAGCAGGTATTAAAAGTGCCACAATAAAAATAAACGGACCATTTGCTTATGGCTATCTTAAAAATGAAAAAGGAGTACACAGGTTGGTAAGAATATCACCATTTGATGCTAGTAAAAGACGCCACACCTCATTTGCAAGTGTTGGTGTTATTCCAGAATGTAATAAAGACATATCGATAGATATTAAAGAAACAGATTTAAAAATAGACGTGTATCATTCTAGTGGTGCCGGCGGTCAATCAGTTAATACGGCCAATTCTGCTGTTCGTATTACTCATTTACCAACTAAAACAGTTGTAACCTGCCAACAAGAACGCAGCCAATTAAAAAATAAAGAATTAGCAATGAAACTATTAAAAAGTAAATTATTTCAATTAGAACAAGAGAAAAAGCAAAAAGAACTAGCTACATTAAAAGGTGAAAACACCAACATTGACTTTGGTAGCCAAATTAGAAATTATGTTCTAGAGCCTTATAAACTAATTAAAGATACTAGAGTAAACTATGAAACCAGCAATGTTGATAAATTCTTAGATGGGGACATTTTACCACTGCTAGAAGCATTAGTTAGAAACAAAAAATAAAGAGGTAATTATGAAAATAAAAGTAAAACAATATAGTGCAGTAATTTTAGGCCTTTTCTTAGTATCGGTTGCTTTTAACGTATTCTTATCACCTTATAACCTAGTGGCCGGTGGTGTATCTGGTTTTGCAATAATAATTAGGAGCCTTTTTCAAATTAACGAAAGTATTACGATTTATCTAATTAATATATTCTTAGTTTTAATAAGCTTCAGATTACTTGGTAAAGAAAAAACCAAAAACACTTTACTTGGTTCATTTGTATTTCCCTTATTTGTTTCTCTTACGTCAGGACTAAAAGATTTAATTATACTTGATTTAGATCCGTTAATAATTGCTATCCTAGGTGGTGCTATCAGTGGCTTTGGGTATGGTCTCGTCTTTCGTAATAATTTTACAACCGGTGGCACTGATATATTAAATCAACTTGTAGAAAAATACTTAAAAATACCTATGGCTAAATCAATCATGATGGTTGATGGGCCTATTGTACTACTAGGATGTATTTCTTTTGGCATACCAAATACTATGTATGCTTTAGTTGCATTAGTCTTAATAAGTTATTTATCAAATAACACTATGTTAGAACTAAACAAAAACCGTGTATTATATATAACAACTCGTTATCCAAAAGAAATAAAAGAATTTCTTATGCAAGAATATTATTATGATGTAACTATACTAAATACACAAGGTGGTTATAAGAATACTAAACGTAAAATGCTAATGTGCAGTGTTAATGAAAAAGATTATTACATAATAAAAGAAGGAATTCTTCTAATTGATGAAAATGCCTTTATAGTCGTTACCAAATCATATGAGCAAAAAAATGCCAATAAAACATTGCGTAGCAAATTAACACTCTGAGCAAATAAGTGCTAAAAATATATTGCTATTTAGTTAAAAATAAAGTACAATATTAATTGTTCTTAAGGAGATTTATGAAAGAAGCAAAAGAATTTATTGAAAAAAATATTATAGATAACGAACCAGTCATTTTAGCCTTATCTGGCGGGCCTGATTCAATGTGCTTGTTAAACTTACTACTAACTCTTAAAAAAAATGTAATCGCTTTGCATATTAATCATAATACGCGACAATCTTGTGATGACGAATACATATTTTTAAAAAATTATGCTAAAGAAAAAGATTTCATTTTAGAGTATTTTAAAATAGAAAACTATACTAAAAATAGGTTTACTGAAGAAGAAGCAAGGAGCATTAGATACAAACATTTAAAAGAAATAGCGGCTAAGTATAATGCTAAAAAAGTACTTACTGCTCATCATGCTGATGACTTAACTGAAACCATTTTAATGCGTTTATTAAGAGGTAGCACTATTGGAGGGTATGCTGGTATTAAAAGAAAAAGTACTTGGGACGAGATAGATATACTAAGACCTCTTCTTTTAGTAACTAAAGAAGAAATCTATGCCTATTTAAAAAGTAAAAATATACCTTATGTTGAAGATGAAACCAACGCTCTGGACATTACCTTAAGAAATCGTATTCGGCATCATATTTTACCACTATTAAAAGAATATGAACCAAATTATGCCAAAAAAGTTTTTAATATGAGCACAACACTTACGAATGCTGAAACCTTTATAAAACTAGAGCTAGATAAAATAAAAAAAGATGTTATCAACAATAACCAAATAAATATCTCAAAATTTACTAAACTAGATGATGTAGAGCAAGAATTTTTACTAGAAAGTTACTTACATGATATTTATAAAGATGATTTAAAAAAAGTTAGTCATAAACATCAAGAAATTTTAAAAAAACTACTATTAAGTAGTAGAAGCAGCCTAGAATATGATTTTCCCGATGATTATAAACTTATTAAAACCAATAGTGTCGCTTACATAACAAAAGAAACTATGCAAAAACAAGAAAAAATTTTAGTAACTGAGTATAATGTTCTAGCTAATAATCACATATTAAAGAAAGTGGATAACTACACTGAAAAAAGTAATAATGAAATTCACTTAAATAGTAAAGAATTATCTCTACCATTATATATTGTAAAAAGAGAAGTTGGCATGCGTATGCAAGTTAAAAATCTTTTAGGCTCAAAAAAAGTGAATGATATCTTAATTGATTCTAAGATACCAAAAGAACAAAAAGACCTAGTTCCTATCATGATTGATAGTAAAGATAAAGTCTTATGGGTTTTAGGCTTAAAAAAATCAAAATATGACATAGAAAAAAATGGAAACTATGATATAATATACAAGTACACAAAAGAGGAGGAATAAAAAAATGAAAAAAAATAATCAAAATACAATGAAAAATCTATTTCCTTACTTAATTTTGGTAGTAGTTATTTTTGTTGTTTTAAGCGTTCTAAACATTGGTAGAACAAAAGTTAACAACTTTACAACTGGTGAGTTATTAAATGAAATATCTAATAAAAGCGTAACAGAAATAACAATTACTCCAAGTGGGGAAGAAAACGTTTACTACGTTGAAGGAAAACTTAGTAGCTATGGAGAAAATGAAAAATTTAAAGCTACTGTTGTTGAAGCAGAATTAAATAATGTCATTAAGTATGCTGAAACAAATAATTTAAAAGTATACGAAACTAATCCGGATCCTGGTTCAATATCTTGGGTTTATATCCTTATCAATGTTGTTCCTTTAGTTGTTTTAGTCGGGGCGACATACTTCATATTTATTAAAATGGCTAATACCAATAAAGGGTCTATGGATTTTGGTAAAAGTAGAGCTAAATTATCTGCTGATGGTGGCAAAGTAAGATTTTCAGATGTTGCGGGTTTAAAAGAAGAAAAAGAAGAAGTATCAGAACTTATTGATTTCTTAAAAAATCCTAAAAAGTTTCAAAAACTAGGAGCAAGAATTCCTAAAGGTGTCCTTTTAGTAGGCCCTCCAGGAACTGGTAAAACATTACTTGCTAAAGCTGTTGCCGGTGAAGCCAATGTTCCATTCTATTTTATAAGTGGTTCTGATTTTGTTGAATTGTTTGTTGGTGTAGGTGCTAGTCGAGTTAGAGACATGTTTAAAGAAGCCAAAAGAAATGCCCCATGCTTAATATTTATTGATGAAATTGATGCTGTTGGCCGTCAAAGAGGTTCTGGTATCGGTGGTGGACATGATGAAAGAGAACAAACGCTTAACCAATTACTAACTGAAATGGATGGTTTTGGTGCTAATGAAGGTATAATCATAATTGCAGCAACTAATAGACCAGACGTTTTAGACCCAGCTCTTTTAAGACCAGGAAGATTTGACCGTCAAGTGACAGTTAATCTACCTGATACTGAAGAACGTGAAGCAATTTTAAAAGTTCATGCTAAAAATAAAGTATTAGCTAAAGATGTTAATTTAAAAAGTATCAGTTCTAGAACATCTGGTTTCTCTGGCGCTGACTTAGAAAACTTAATGAACGAATCTGCATTACTAGCAGTTAGAAAAAATGAAAGTGCTATTACTCTTGAAGATATTGATGAAGCAACCGATCGTGTTTTAATGGGACCTGCTAAAACAAGTCGTAAAGTAAGTGAAGAAATTAAATGGTTAACCGCGGTTCATGAATCTGGACATGCCGTTATAGGTTTAAAATTAAAAGATGCAATGGAAGTTCAAAAAATTACCATCGTTCCTCGTGGAATGGCTGGTGGGTATACATCATATACCCCAAAAGAAGATAACATTACTAGATATACTAAAAACGAAATGATTGCCATGATTACAAGCAATCTAGGTGGTCGTGCCTCTGAAGAACTATTCTTAGGCGATGTTACTACTGGAGCTAGCGATGATTTCAAACACTCAACTAATCTAGCTCGTAGTATGGTAACCGAATATGGTATGAGTGACTTAGGACCAATTCGTTACGAACAAAATCAAAGTGAAAATGTTTTCCTTGGAAGAGATTACAACAAAACCAAAAACTACTCTGATCAAGTTGCCTTAGAAATTGATAAAGAAGTTCAAAAAATAATTACTAAATGTTATGAAAATGCTAAAAAAATACTTGAAGAAAACAAAGACTTAGTCATGCTACTATCACATACTTTAATTGAAAAAGAAACTATTACAAAAGAACAAATAGATGAATTAGTAAGAACTGGTAAAATCGTTGATGATAAATTTGAAATAAGTGATGAGCCAACTCTTTCTAAATTAAGAGAAGAAGCAAAAGCACTAAAAATTAAGGGTTATACCAAAATGACTAAAGAAGAATTGGAAAGTGCAATTAAAGAAAGTGAAGACAAGAAAATAGGGTAATAATTATCCTGTTTTTTTTACTATTAAAATTAGCTAATCACAAAAAAATACTATATATTTTTCTCATTTTCTAAAGACAAAAGGATTATCTTATGATAAAATGTTAATAGACTGAAATTAGAGGGTGGTATTATGGCAAAAATTATTTCATTAGTAAATCAAAAAGGTGGTGTAGGAAAAACTACAACTAGTATAAATCTTGCAGCAGCCTTAGGAAAAGAAGGTAAAAAAACGCTTTTAATTGACTTGGACCCCCAAGGAAATGCATCCAATGGTCTAGGCTTAAATAGCAATGACTTTGAAAAAGATATTTATGACGTTATAACTGCGGCTTGTAACATAAAAGAGGCAATTATCAAAACTAAATTTAAAAATTTGTCAATTATTCCTGCTACAATTAACCTGGCTGGTATCGATGTCGAGTTTGTAAAAAAAATGCTAGAAGACCCAACATTTCACCAAAATGAACAACTAAGAACGGTTTTAGAAGAAATAAAAGACAAATATGATTTTATCATAATAGACTGTCAACCTTCTCTAGGTATATCAGCAATGAACGCGCTTGTTGCAAGTAATTCAGTAATTATACCAGTACAATGTGAATACTACGCTCTAGAAGGAATAACCCAACTTTTAAATTCCATTATTTTAGTTCAATCTAATATGAATCCTGATTTAAGAATTGAAGGCGTTTTACTAACAATGTTAGATGGTAGAACAAACATTGGCCTAGAAGTTATAGAAGAAGTAAGAAAGTGCTTTAAATCAAAAGTATTTAATACTATCATACCTAGACTTGTTAGATTAGTAGAAGCTCCAAGTCATGGCAAACCTATTAGTGATTATGACCCAACATCACGAGCTACACTTGCTTATGAAAACTTAGCAAAGGAAGTGATTAATAGAAATGGAAACTAAAAGAAAAGCCCTAGGAAAAGGTTTAGAACAATTATTTTCCAATGAAGTTATCAACTTTGAAAATTTTGAAAAAGATATTGTAACCAATACACCTAAGAATGATATAACAGAAATAAAAATTAGTGACATAAGATCAAATCCTTATCAACCACGAAAAACGTTTAATGAAAGCAGTTTAAAAGAACTAGCTGACTCTATTAAAGAATATGGTATTATTGAGCCAGTAATAGTTAAAAAAAGTGTCAAAGGATATGAATTAATTGCGGGTGAAAGAAGAACAAAAGCTGCTAAACTTGCTGGATTAGAAACAATACCAGCTGTTATCAAAGACTTTAATGATCAAGAAATGATGGAAATAGCTCTTATCGAAAATATTCAAAGAGAAGACTTAAATCCAATTGATGAAGCGTTTGCATACCAGAAAATCATTGAATTAAGTAAAATGACTCAAGAAGAATTTGCCAAAAAATTTGGTAAAAGTAGAAGCTATGTAACTAACATGTTAGGCTTATTAAACCTACCAGAAAACGTTAAAGAATTGGTTAAAAAACATGAGATAAGTATGGGTCATGCAAGAGCCTTAAGTAAAATTAGCGATGATGCAAAAGTAAGTGAACTAGCAAGTCGTATAGTAAGTGAAGACCTAAGCGTTCGTGATTTAGAAAAAACTATTCAAGAAGGGTCATTGCCAAAGTATCGTGAACAAGACCGCGTGAAAGAAACAAAATCAATTAGAAATACAATATATGAAAAAATAATGAGAGAAAAAGTGGGAACTAAGGTAAAAATTAAAACTAAGAAAATTGAAATTCCTTATGATTCAGAAAAAGATTTAGAAAGAATACTTGAAATATTAGGAATTAGAATTGAAGGTGTTTAAAATGCAGAAATTTTTAGAATTTATCTTTCAAGAAAAAATTGTTACCTCCGTTTTCATTTTTCTTTTTACTTTTGTTTTAGTTAAAGCATCTAAAGCCATTATAGATAAAATATTTTCTAAAGGCAAAGACAATTATGAAATGAAAAAAAGAACTACCATAGTTCAGTTAGTTTCAAATGTTATTAAATTTTTCTTATATGCAATTGCTGTTATGATGATTTTAGACATCTATGGTGTTGATACAAAAGGTATAATTGCCTCTCTTGGAATAGCCGGTGTTGTTTTAGGACTAGCTCTACAAGATACCGTTCAAGATCTTATGAGTGGAGTATCTATTATTTTATACAACTATTATGTTGTTGGTGATATTATTAAAATCAATAATTTTACAGGCGAGGTAATAGAACTTTCCTTAAAAAGTACAAAAGTCAAAAATATGATGGGAGAAGTTTACGTTTTCTCAAACCGTAACATGAGTTCAGTTGTTAATTTATCACAATCTAAAGCAGGCGTTTTAATAAAAGTTCCTACGGCTTACGAAGAAAAAACCGAAAAAGTAGAAACTGCCTTAAAAGAAGTTATAAACATTATAAAAAAAGAAAAAGGTGTTTATGGTAATAGTTGTTACTTAGGAATTGACTCATTTGAAGATTCTTTTGTAAACTATGCAATTATAATATATTGCGAATCAACTATGCAGTGGCAAATAAAAAGAGAAACTCTAAAAGTAATAAAAGAAATATATGAAAGAGAAAATATAAAAATTCCCTATAATCAGATCGAGGTGCATAATGGACAAAATAATATATAAATTAGAGGATCATGTCATCATGAAAAAACCACATGCTTGCAAAACAAATGATTGGATTATAAAAAGACTTGGTGTAGATATTAAATTAAAATGCTCTAACTGTGGTCGAGAAATAATGATGGATAGATTAGAATTTGAAAAAAAATTAAAGAAAGTAATAGGTGAGACTCATGAATAAAAAAAGAGAAAAAAGTCGTCTTCAGCCTGTTATGATGTTTCTAGTACTAACTGCCATAACATTAGTTTTAAGTGGTGTCCTAAATTTACTAGATATCAGTCAATATACATATAAAATCAATAGTACTACTCTTGAATATAGTACAGATTTAATAAATGTCGAAAATTTATTTAGTATAACTGGTTTAAGATATATTTTTAGTGAAACAGTATCTAACTTCGTTAACTTTGCTCCATTTAGTAGTCTTATTATAATTTTGATTGGCGTCGGTGTAATGGAAAAAAGTGGTTTTCTAAAAACTGCCGTAAGCTTTATTACAAAGAAAATGAAAAAAAATACTGTTACATTTATAATCGTTTTATTGAGTATTATAGCTAGTGTAATGGGTGATATTTCCTATGTTATAATGCTACCATTAAGTGCTTTAATATTTAAACACGGTAAGAGAAATCCATTAATTGGTATAGTTGCTTCTTTTGCGGGACTTACATGTGGTCAAGGCTTATCAATAATTTTTACAAGTGTTGATTCATCACTATTATCTGAGTCTCTATTAGCAGCAAGAGTAATTGACTTAACGTATCGTATGGCTTCTATAAGTGGTATATTTATTATGATAGTAGCAACGATAACTATAGCAATAGTTCTAACAAATACAACTGAAAAAGTAGTCGCACCTCGTTTTAAAAAATATGAGGTAACGGATGAATTAGAAGAAAAACCTTTAGCTAAAAGGGAATTAAGAGGGTTATTATTTGCAGTGTTTGCATCATCCCTATATCTAATAATATTCTTATACAATATTATTCCTGGTCTTCCATTCTCTGGAAAATTACTTGATAATAGTCAAATACTATATGTTGATAAATTATTTAGTTATAATTCATTTTTTTCAAACGGTTTCGTTTTTATAGTTATGATGTTTTTCCTTATTCTAGGCCTTTTCTATGGATTAGGTGCAAGAACTATTAAAAGCAATAAAGACTTTGTTGATAGTCTTGGCTATTCACTTGATGGAATAGGTAGCACGATTGTTCTAATACTAGTCGCATCCCTTTTTATAAGTGTTTTTAAAACTTCAAACATTGGTACAGTAATCGTGGCCTCTTTAGCAAACCTTTTTAGAACAATTGGCTTCAAAGGACTAGCCCTTATAATATTCCTTTTTATCGTGTCTGTTATTTCAACTTTAGTTCTTCCAACTACAACTTTAAAATGGAATATCTTAGCCCCAATAGTAATACCTGTATTCATGAATGCTGGATTAACTCCAGAATTTGCTCAAATAATATTTAGATTTGGTGAATGTGTTACCATGGGACTTACCCCAATAATGGCTTATTTTGTAATATACTTAGCTATTCTAAATAAAAATTGTAAAGAAGATGATTCAATAAGCATCAAAGACGCTATTCGTTTCCAATTACCTTATATTGCCATAACATTTGTAATTTTACTTGCAATAATTATATTATGGTATATAATAGGCTTACCACTTGGAATTAACGGTAAAACCGTACTATAAAAAAAGGAAGTGATTAACATGTCATTAAAAGCTGGAATTGTTGGTTTACCAAATGTAGGAAAATCAACTCTTTTTAATGCAATAACAAAAAAGCATATCTTGGCTGCCAATTATCCATTTGCCACAATTGACCCTAATGTCGGTGTTGTAACTGTTCCAGATAAAAGACTATCATTCTTAGAAGAACTATATGTACCCAAAAATACTGTTCCAACTACTTTTGAATTTACTGATATTGCTGGTCTTGTAAAAGGTGCTAGTAAAGGTGAAGGACTTGGAAATAAATTCCTTTCTCATATAAGAGAAGTTGATGCCATTGTTGAGGTAGTTCGTTGTTTTGATGATGAAAATGTTATTCATGTTGATGGAAATGTTGATCCAATTAGAGACATTGAGATTATAAACATTGAATTAATATTGTCTGATTTAGAAATTATATCTAGTCGTCTAGATAAAATAACAAAGAAAGCAAATACTACTAAAGAAAAAGATGTAGTAACGGAATTTAATGCCTTAACTAAATGCAAAGAGGCTCTAGAAAAAAACATTCCTATCCGTCAAATTAAAGACTTTACTGAAGATGAATTGTTAGCTTTAAAAAACTTTAACTTTATTACTATTAAACCAATAATTTATGTTGCCAATGTTTCTGAAGAGGATGTAGTATTAGGTGAAAATGAATATACTAAAAAAGTTTTTGAATATGCTGGTAAAGAAAACGCTGGTGTCATAGTTATGTGTGCTAAAATGGAATCAGAATTAGCCGAATTAGAAGAAAGTGATAAATTAGAGTTCTTAAAAGAACTTGGCATCTCTCATAGTGGACTAGATAAATTAATATTTGCCACTTATGATTTACTAGGCCTTGAAACATTCTTTACTGCCGGAAGTGATGAATGCCGTGCTTGGACATTTAAACGTGGTATGACAGCTAAATCATGTGCTGGTTTAATCCATAGTGACATTGAAAGAGGTTTTATTAAAGCTGAAATTATGAAATTCAATGATTTAGAAGAATTAAAAGATGAGAAAAAAGTTCAAGAAGCCGGCAAACTTTATCTTGAAGGAAAAGACTACTTAATGCAAGATGGCGATATTGTATACTTTAGATTTAATGTCTAAAGTTTTTATTTAAAAATTAAAATAAAAAGGACCTCTTAAATGTAATAATTTATTGAGGTCTTTTGTTATAAATGAATTATTGTTTTAATGTTTTAATTTCTTCAACTGGTAAGTTAGTGATTTCTGCTATTAAGTTAATATCCATGTTTTTCTTTACCATAGCCTTAGCAATCTCTAACTTAGATTCTTTTGAACCCTCTTCAATTCCTTCTTTACGAGCATACCCGCAGGCTTCACTAATTTCAGATTTTACATACATTTCATACTCTTCATCGTTTGATAGTAACCCTACAAATTCTTGATTGGTATTAAGTTCCACAAGTTTATCATAGTACTTTTTAGCTAGCTTATCAGTTTGGGATAATTCAAATAAATTTTCTTTGTCCATATCAAGCATAGCTAAATGTTTGTACTCATCATTCCAATACCATTATAATAATTCTTAAGTAATTTGTCCATATTGACATTGATGATCATTCTCTTGTCAGAATAACAAATGCCTTCTTCATCACGATAAGTAAAATGTCTTAAAATTGGTCCACCTAAGTCTTTAATGAAATTATAGTTAATTAAAATAATCTTGTCAGTCTTTGTATAATCATCACCACGTTTAATAATTTGACTAGAGTAAGTTTCTAAAAATACTAAGTTTCTTTCTTTAGTTATGTAGCTAAAAGA
>JABLTO010232881.1_pt1 | contig 11651 bp, 12 predicted proteins | sample 7160091 | NCBI WGS metagenome assembly JABLTO01 (sample SAMN14651225, study PRJNA627086) | human gut metagenome | isolation source: feces | host: Homo sapiens
GCAGATCCGGCAGTCGGGGAAGCTACGATCACACCCATGGAAGCATTGGTTTCCAGAGTTGCCATCGCGTAAATGACAGCTCTTTCCAGAAGATCCCCGCAAAGACCTTTTCCGGCATCCTTGTGATCTGAGATTTTTTTAGCTTCGCCACCGATCAGTCCGCCCATTGATTTGACCGGGGTATGGATCGGAGTAGAAGCGGCTGATTTCATGATCTCAAGAACATGGTCCATTTTGCGGTCTGTCTCTTCCGGATCCTGTTCTCCCTCTGTGAGCTCTCTCTGAAGCATCACAGCAGAAATTGAAAGGCTCTGTTCCTGACAGACTTTTAATAATTCTTTTGCATTTCTAAAATCCATAATCTGTATTCTCCTTCCAATTACATCTGAACAACCATAACGTTGTATACATTTTTGTTTCTTCTGATTGTATCTGCGATATCTTCCGGTACCAGATCATCGGATTCTACGATGGTATAAGCGGTATTTCCTTTGGATTCGCGGAACAGACGCATGAATGCGATATTGATTCCAAGTTCACTGAGGCATTTGGTAATGTAAGCAACAACGCCCGGTGCATCTTTCTGGACGACGACGATCGAGCTGTATTCTCCGGTAAAATCAACCTCCACACCATTGATTCGGCATAGGCGGGCTTTTCCGCCACCGAGAGATTCTCCGCGGATCGTCATCTCCTGCCCTTCTTCATTTACCATCAGGATATCGACGGTATTCGGGTGTACGTCGGTTTCTACGTTGTTCGGAATGAAAGAATATTCGATTCCGTTGTCTGTCGCGATCTGGAAGGAATCGCGGATGCGCACGTCATCGGTGGCAAATCCCATAATACCGCCGAGAAGAGCACGGTCCGTACCATGACCATGATAGGTTTTGGCAAAAGATCCATAAAGGGTAAATTCTACTTTTTTAAGAGAACCGGTGAGAAGCTTTCTTGCAAGCAGAGCGATTCTGGCAGCTCCCGCAGTATGAGAGCTTGATGGTCCGATCATATTCGGTCCCATGACATCAAAAACACTGATAAAGGACATAGTAAACCTCCTGTAAAATAATTGTTTCACGTAAGTAAAAAGGATTGACGTCTTATTAGTTATATTGTACCATCAACTTATGAGTGAAACAAATTCATAGATTTTATGAAGACGTTGAAAATTTTTCATAATGGAGTCAGAAGATGGAATTACGTCAATTACAGACTTTTATACAGATCGCGCAGATGCAGAGCTTTTCCAAAACGGCAGAGATGCTGGGGTATTCGCAGTCGGCAGTGACGGTTCAGATCCGCCAGCTGGAAAACGAACTTGGAAAAAGGCTGTTCGACAGGACAGGAAAGAAAGTGGTGCTTACTCCGCAGGGGGAAGAATTTCTGGAGCATGCCAACCGGATCCTTTATGATGTTCATCAGGCGAAAGCATCCATGAACGATACGGATGAATTGAAAAATCCACTTCACATTGGGACGATCGAGTCTCTGTGTACGGTGAAATTTCCGAAGATCATAAGGAAATTCAGGGAACAGTATCCCAGGGTTTCTATCCGGATCACGGTAGATTCTCCGGAAAAGCTGATCCAGATGATGGAACATAATGAATTGGATCTGATCTATATTCTGGATACACCAAGATGGGACAGCAACTGGATCAAGGTGATGGAGAAGGCAGAACCGGTTATGTTTGTGACATCAGTCAGTCACCGGCTGGCAAAAGAAAGAAATTTATTGCTTGGTGATCTGCTGAAAGAGCCTTTTTATCTTACAGAGCGCAATGCCAATTACAGGCAGGCACTTGATGGTCAGCTGGCGTTAAGAAGAAAAGAGCTTTCTCCGATGCTGGAGATCAGTGATACTGCATTTATCAAAAAAATGCTGATGCGTGGGGGAGGCGTTTCATTCCTGCCACGTTTTGCAGTAGAAGATGATATTGAGAAAAAGAAACTCACACTTTTGGATGTGAAAGATATAGAAATTACGATGTATCGTCAGATTTTCTATCATAAAAATAAGTTCAAGACAAAAGAGATGGAGAAATTTGCAGAGTTTGCACTGGAGGACAACTAAGAGAAAATACGGCTATGGATAAGAAAAAATATACTGGGAGAATTCCGAACAAGACAATTGCGGAATTTTACAAAAATAAATAGAAAAATCAGTTGACAAATGGAAAATATCAGCATATACTACATCTAATTAAAGCAATAAACCGATGAACAAGAGGAGTAAGTAAAGATATTTATTTCCAGAGAGCTGCCGGTGGTGGAAAGGCAGTAGTAAGAGTTTTTACCGAATGGACTTGTGAGGGCAGCTTGAAACTGCAGAGCAGGAGTAGACGCTGACGGGATGCTCGCCCGTTACCAAGGAGATGTGTATGTCAGTACGCAGTTGAGAGGTCGATCAAAATCGGCAATAAGGGTGGTATCGCAGAAGTAGAATTTCAAGAGCTTTTGTCCCTGTATAAGTGAAAATCTTATACAGGGATGAAAGCTCTTTTTTCGTGCTACAAAGAGGACGTATAAGTAGTATTCACACGACCGAGATGCAGCGTAGCGGAATCGAGGTGTGTAAAGATGCCCGCCCGGAGTAAATCATTCAAAAAAAGCTTACTCAACATAAAAACAACAACGAAAATTTAGGAGGAAGGAATCATGTACCCAGATTGTGATGAAATTTTAAAAATGGCACCGGATTATGACATCATTCCGGTTTGCCGTGAAATCTACGCAGACGTTATTACACCGATCACACTTCTACGGAAGCTCGCAGCAGTCAGTAAATGCTATTACCTGCTGGAGAGTGTAGAGGGTGGCGAAAAATGGGGACGATATTCTTTCCTTGGCTTTGATTCGGTGATGCGTGTGAAATGCAGCCGCGGAAAAGTCACTATCGAAAAGGATGGAGAAGAAACGGAAAAGTGATGGCAGTCCAGCATAAAGAGTATCCGGTGTACGGATTACAGTTTCATCCGGAATCGATTCTGACACCGAAGGGAAGGAAGATTCTGGAGAATTTTCTGGGACTGTAGAGAGGAAAGGTGTCAAAATATCTTTTGAAACCAACTCATAAAATAGCAGAGACAACAAGGCAGGCAAGATGGAGGACAAAAATTATGATCAGAGAAGCAATTGCAAAGTTAACAAGAAAAGAAGATCTTACATACGAAGAGGCAAGAGGCGTTATGGAAGAAATGATGGACGGTACTGCTACGCAGGCGCAGATGGGCGGTCTTTTGATGGCACTTTCCATGCAGGGCGAGACCATTGATGAGATTACCGCATTTGCAGAAGTGATGCGTGAAAAGGGTGTGAAGATCAAACCGGAGAGAGAGGTCATTGATATCGTCGGAACGGGTGGAGACCAGGTGGGAACCTTCAATATTTCCACAACATCTGCATTTGTAGTGGCAGCAGGCGGCGTGCCGGTTGCAAAGCATGGAAACCGCAGCGTGTCCAGCCGGAGCGGAGCAGCTGATGTTCTTGAAAAGCTTGGCGTGGAAGTTGCACTTACTGCGGAGCAGAATGAAACAGTATTAAACGAGACCGGTATCTGCTTCATGTTTGCACCGGTTTACCACTCATCGATGAAATATGCGGCACCGGTCAGAAAAGAGCTGGGAGTGAGAACAGTATTCAATATTCTCGGACCTCTTTCCAATCCGGCAGCGGCAACCATGCAGCTTCTCGGTGTATATGATAAAGAGCTTGCAGGAACGATGGCAGAGGTACTTTCTAATCTGGGTGTGACCAGGGGCGTTGCCGTTTGTGGCGAGGACGGACTGGATGAAATTACACTCACCGGAGAAACGGATGTACACGAAATCCGTTTTGGAGAAATTACTTCTTATACGATCACACCGGAACAGTTCGGGCTGTCCAGATGCCCGCTTGCCGATCTGATCGGAGGAACACCGGAAGAAAATGCGCAGATCACGATGGATATTTTGACCGGAAAAGAGACTGGGGCAAAGAGAGATGTGGTTCTGATGAATGCAGGTATGGCACTTTACCTTGGAATTGACGGGATCACGCTTGCCGAAGGCGTGGAAAAAGCAAAAGAATTGATCGAGAGCGGAGCAGCACTTAAGAAATACGAAGAGTTCCGTGAGGCAACAAAAGCAGTCACAGCAAAATAGGAGAGGGCAATGATTTTAGAAAAGATTGCAGCAGATACGAAGCTGCGTGTGGAAAAAGCAAAAAGAAAGGTTCCATATTCGGAAATCTGCAGAAGGGCAATGGCGATGGATGCCAATACCGTATTCCCATTTGAAAAGGCACTTGCAGAGCCGGGGATCCATTATATCTGTGAGGTGAAAAAAGCGTCCCCGTCAAAGGGTGTGATCGCGCAGGATTTCCCGTATCTGGAGATTGCGAGGGAGTATGAAAAAGCAGGGGCAGCTGCGATTTCCTGTCTGACAGAGCCAAAATATTTTCAGGGGAAGGACACTTACCTGAAAGAGATTACGGAAAATGTATCGATCCCGGTGCTCAGAAAGGATTTTACCATTGATGAGTATATGATCTATGAGGCAAAGACACTGGGGGCTTCGGTGGTGCTTCTGATCTGTGCACTTCTGGATACCGAGACACTGAAAAGATACATAAAAGTTGCGGACCGGCTTGGTCTTTCCGCACTGGTGGAAGTCCATGATGAAAAAGAAATGCAGTCAGCGATTAAAGCAGGAGCAAGGGTAATCGGTGTAAATAACCGGAATCTGAAGGATTTCACCGTGGATATCGGTAACGGCATCCGGCTTCGCACTCTGGCACCGGAAAATGTACTTTTTGTGGCAGAAAGTGGGATAAAGACAGCGGAAGATATTGAAAAACTGCGCGAGGCGAAAGTGAACGGTGTATTGATCGGTGAGACACTGATGAGAAGCCCGGATAAGAAAGCGGCGCTTGAAAAACTGAATGGTGGAAGCTTATAAATGGGAAAAACAAAAATTAAAATATGTGGTCTGAAAAGACCGGAGGACATCCGGATCGTGAATCGCCTGAAGCCGGATTTTGTCGGGTTTGTATTTGCGGAAAGCAAGAGAAAAATTGACAAAAAACAGGCGGAAAAACTACGTGAAGCACTGGATCCGGATATTCCGGCAGTTGGAGTTTTTGTAAATGAACCGATTCAAAATGTCACAGAACTTTGCCGGGAAGGGATCATTCAGCTGGTGCAGCTTCACGGGAATGAGGATGACTATTATATAGAAGAGATCAGAAAGAACCTGCCGGATACTCCGCTTATCAAGGCGGTGAGGGTGCAGTCAAAAGAGCAGATTCTGGAGGCGGAAAAGCTGGATGTGGATTATCTGCTTCTAGATACTTATGTAAAAGGGCAATATGGTGGCAGCGGAACCGGTTTTGACAAGGCACTGATCCCAAAGCTTACAAAGCCATATTTTCTTGCAGGTGGTCTGGATGCAGAAAATGTAAACGAAAATATTTCCAGATGCAATTCGTTTGCGGTGGATGTGAGCAGCGCAGTCGAAACGGATGGCGTAAAGGATGAAACAAAAATAGAGGAATTCATAGAAAGGGTACGAAATCATGAGTAAAGGAAGATATGGAGAATACGGCGGACAGTATGTACCGGAGACGCTGATGAATGCAGTGCATGAGGTAGAAGAAGCATATGAGAAATATAAAAATGATCTGGAATTTAACCGGGAACTGGATGATCTGTTAAAGAACTATGCAGGGCGCCCGTCACTTTTATATGAGGCAAAGAAGATGACCAGAGATCTTGGCGGAGCAAAGATTTATCTGAAACGTGAAGATCTGAATCATACCGGTGCACATAAGATCAACAACGTTCTAGGTCAGGTGCTTCTTGCAAAGAAAATGGGGAAAACCCGTGTCATTGCAGAGACCGGAGCCGGACAGCACGGCGTGGCAACAGCGACAGCAGCAGCACTGATGGATATGGAATGTGAAATCTTTATGGGAAAAGAGGATACGGATCGTCAGGCACTGAATGTCTATCGTATGGAACTTCTTGGAGCGAAGGTGCATGCTGTTACAAGCGGAACCATGACGCTCAAGGATGCGGTCAACGAAACTATGAGGGAATGGGCAAACCGCATGGATGATACCCTTTATGTATTAGGTTCTGTGATGGGGCCACATCCATTTCCAATGATCGTCCGTGATTTCCAGAAGGTCATCGGAGAAGAGATCAAAGCGCAGATGCTGGAAAAGGAAGGACGTCTTCCGGATGCAGTGATCGCCTGTGTCGGAGGCGGAAGTAATGCAATGGGAACTTTCTACGAATTCATTCCGGACAAGGAAGTACAGTTAATCGGATGTGAGGCAGCAGGACTTGGTGTGGATACTGAGAAAAATGCGGCAACGATCGCAAATGGTACAACTGGTATTTTCCATGGTATGAAATCTCTGTTCTGCCAGAACAAAGACGGACAGATCGCACCGGTTTATTCGATTTCCGCAGGACTGGATTATCCGGGAATCGGACCGGAGCATGCGATGCTTGCAGACGAAGGAAGAGCACAGTATGTACCGATCACCGATGAAGAAGCGGTTAATGCATTTGAATATCTGTCCAGAACCGAGGGAATCATCCCGGCAGTAGAAAGTGCACATGCGATTGCTTATGCGATGAAGCTGGCACCGACGATGGACAAGGACAAGATCATCGTTGTGACCGTATCCGGACGTGGAGACAAAGACGTAGCGGCAATTGCAAGATACAGAGGAGTGGAAATCTATGAATAAGATAAGCGAAGCATTTGAAAATAAAAAAGCATTTATCCCATTTATCACAGGAGGGGATCCGTCCCTGGATGTGACGAAAAAACTGATCCTTGCAATGCAGGAGGCAGGAGCAGACCTGATCGAGGTCGGAATCCCGTTTTCTGATCCGATTGCAGAAGGACCGGTGATCCAGGAGGCTGATGAACGGGCACTTTCAGCGGGCTGTACATTGGACAAATTATTTGACACGATAAAGGAAGTAAAGGATGGGATCCATATTCCGATGGTATTTATGACTTATGTCAATCCAATTTTTACTTACGGAAAAGAGAAGTTTATGCAGCGATGTGTGGAATGTGGCATGGCAGGTGTGATCGTACCGGATGTTCCTTTTGAAGAAAAGGGAGAGCTTTCCGGTGTATGTAAGGAATATGGGATCGAACTGGTATCTCTGATTGCGCCGACCTCCCATGAAAGAATCAAAATGATTGCAAAAGAAGCGGAAGGATTTCTCTATTGCGTGTCTTCCCTTGGTGTTACCGGAGTCAGAAAGCAGATTACAACCAATATCGGTGAGATGATCGAGAAGGTAAGAGAAGTGACAGATATCCCTTGCGCGGTAGGTTTTGGAATTGCCGAGCCGGAGCAGGCAAAGGAGATGGCATCCCTTTCCGATGGTGCGATCGTGGGATCGGCAATCGTGAAGATCGTCGCAAAGTATGGCGAGGATTGTGTGCCGTATGTGGCTGAGTATGTGAAGAAAATGAAAGCGGCTGTAGAAGAAGCCGGAAAATAAAGAGATATGGGAAATGGCTGTCTGGGTGGCAGCCATTTTGTGTGCATATGGAAAAATACTGATTTTGGCTTGGATGTATTACGAAAATTTATCTGAAGAGCAGGGAGAGCATAATATTTTCTACCTCATCTTGCGAAGTCTCAAAAAAGGATTTATACTAAAAATTAGCAGAAAATCATAAGAGGAAAGAAGGAAATAAAAGATGGAAAATTTCACATTTTATGCACCGACTTATTTTGCTTTTGGTAAGGATACAGAAAATGATACCGGAAAGTATGTAAAACGTTTTGGCGGCAGTCGTGTACTGCTCCATTATGGCGGAGGTTCTGTCATTCGTTCCGGACTTTTGGACCGTGTTAAAAAATCTCTGGACGGGGAAGGAATTTCTTATGTAGAATTAGGAGGCGTAAAGCCAAATCCGAGAAGTGGTCTTGTATATGAGGGAATTGACCTGTGCCGGAAAGAAAAAGTAGATTTTGTACTGGCAGTCGGAGGCGGAAGTACAATTGATTCCGCAAAGGCAATTGCGGCAGGTGCAGTATACGATGGAGATTTCTGGGATTATTATGAAGGAAAGCTTGTCGAGGAAGCACTTCCGATCGGAACAGTTATTACGATCTCAGCTGCAGGAAGTGAAGGATCACCGGACTCTGTTATTACAAAAGAAGAAGGAATGTTCAAAAGAGGGGCAAGCGGAGAAGCATTCCGTCCGAAATTCACGATCATGAACCCGGCACTTACACAGACACTTCCGGCATATCAGACAGCTTGCGGAATTACGGATATTATGGCACATCTGTATGAGCGTTATCTGACCAATACCGAAGAAGTAGAAGTGACAGACCGTATGATCGAAGGGCTTCTTTTGACGATGATCCATGAGGGACCGAGAGTCATTGCAGACCCGGATAATTATCAGGCAAGAGCAAACATCATGTGGGCAGGTATGATGGCACACAATAATTCCTGCGGAGTAGGACGTACACAGGACTGGACAAGTCATAACATCGAGCACGAATTATCTGCATTGTATGACTGCGCGCACGGTGCAGGGCTTGCGGTTGTTATGCCGGCTGTATTTACTTATACACTGGAACACAATGTGATGCGCTTTGCACAGGCTGCAGTCCGTGTCTGGGGCTGTCAGATGGATTTTGCAGATCCAAAGAGAACGGCACTGGAAGGAATTGAGGCACTTCGAAACTTTTTAATTTCGATTGGAATGCCAAAGAATTTTGCAGAGCTTGGAGTCAAAGAAGAAGATATTGAAAAGCTGGCACATACCTGCTGTTATGGAGATGTAAATACTGGTACAGTGGAAGGATTTGCAACTCTTGATCAGAAAGATGTGGAAAATATTTATAAACTGATGGTATTTTAGAAAAAGAAATATCGGAAAACAGAAAATTTGGAAGAGGGAGTGCGTGACTTAAACTCAAGTCATACACTCCCTCTTTTTGAAACGTCTATTTTCCAACAGGCTATGCATTTTCATAAATCGGTTCGAAATCATCTGCGCCGTGTCCACAGAGCGGGCAGGTGAATTCTTCCGGAAGATTGCTTCCTTCGTATACATAATTGCAGATCTTACAACGCCATCCGATAATCTTCTTATCCTCTTTTTTCTGTTCTGGTTTTGGCTTTACATGTGCCTGATAATCTGCGTAAGTCAGAGGAGGATTGTCGCTTAAAAGTTTCGCATCGGTTACTTCAGCAATAAAAAGGGTATGTGTTCCAAGATCCTGTCTGGAAACTACTTTTGCGCTGAGAACAGAACATGTCTGCCATCCGAGGTAAGGAACTGCATTTTCATCTGCAGGTGCAGTGATATTTGCGAATTTATCAACATCTCTGCCGGACTGGAAACCGAAATGCCGGATCGTTTCAAAAGAGCAGGTCTGGTCAAGCAGGCTTAACGTAAAAATGCCGCTCTCTTTGATCAGATCACAGGTATAGTTGCTATTCAGCACAGAGATTGCGATCCGTACCGGATTATTCGCAACCTGGATGCAGGTGTTGGTAATACATCCGTTTACTACATTCCCAGAGCGTGTTGCAAGCATAAATACTCCATAAGATAAATTGTAAAGTGCTTTTTTATCCATATGACATTCCTCCTGACTTTTAAAACTTGATAATAAGAATCGTTACTATAATTAAAGAATACATGATAAAAGAAAAATTGTCAATTACAAAATCAAGATTTCCGGAAAATCAGAATCACAAAAAATGTGATGATTTCTGATCCTAAGAAGGAAAGCCAGATTCCATTCAGCCCCAGAATCTGTGAGAACAGGATCGCACAGAAAGCAATTGCGATAATGCCGCGCATAACAGAACCAAGGACGGCAGGAAGTGCCCGGTCGATTGCGGAAAAATAGGCAACCAGCACAATATTGATACCGGCGACTAAAAAGCCCAGGAAATAAAGCCTAAGACCAGTATGGGCGTAAGCAAGCAGCTGGAGATTATGTTCGCTGTTAAAGATACTGATAAAGGTATCCGTAAATCCGTAGATCAGTACAACGATCACAAGCTCGATCAGAAGTGCTGCAGCAAGAGACCAGTTGAGAAATTTACGGACTAGATCATGTTCACCCTTTCCATAACTCTGGCTGATCAGCGGCTGTGCACCCTGGGCAAGTCCGTTTAGGATCGCCATTGCGACTAGTGAAATATTTGCAACTACGCCGTAGGCTGCGATCCCGATATTTCCCGCAATGCGCAGGATCAGCATGTTAAATATAATCGTAATGACAGCGGAAGAAATTTCAGCAAAAAATGCAGAAACACCAAGCTGGCAGCATCTGATGATCCGGCGAAGAGAGGGCTTGCGCCAGTGAAACTCTACATGGTTATTCTTTCCAAGATAATGTGTCGAACATACCAGCATCGTCACAACCGGTGAAAGAGCGGTTGCAAGTGCAGCCCCCAGAAATCCAAGATTCAAAGGGAACATGAAAATATAGTCAAATAAAATATTAAAGAAGCTTCCGGAAATGGAACCGATCATGGCGATAGAGGTCGCATGGTCATTCCTCGCAAATGCCGTGAAGGTATAGTTTGACATAAAAAACGGGGTAAATAGCAGGACGATACGCATATAATTACGTCCAAGCCGGATGAGCCCGGCATCTGCCCCTAAAAGTGCAAGTGCTTTATGCGGAATGAAGATTCCGGTGAGCATAAAAGGAATGCTGCATATGAGACACCAGAAGATGGACTGGGTAAAATAGTAGTCCGAAGTTGAACCTTTGGCTGTGCTGATATTGTATCGTGTGGCGGAGCCGATTCCGATCATCGAACCGATTGCGAAGACCAGACCGAACACCGGCAGGATCAGATTCAGGGCAGCAAGTCCATCTGCACCGCATTTGTAAGAGATAAAAAAGGTATCTGCCAGAATGTAGACGGAGACACCGATCATTCCGGAAATACTCTGGGAAATGTATTTTAAAAATTTATGAAACATGTTTTTGAATTCCTCGTCTTTCTTAAAGCTAGATTAAATGAAATAACCATCAGTACCAGCCTGGTAATAAGCGGACTCTGATATCTCCATATAAGAATAGCATAAACATACTGGTTTGTCGAAAAAATAATCTTGCAATTACTGCGTTACCGTGCTATAGTAAGTTTTGTAAAACCAAATAATGCTTCAGGGCGGGGCGAAATTCCCCACCGGCGGTAAAGCCCGCGAGCCGTAAGGTATGAACTGGTGAGATTCCAGTGCCGACAGTAAAGTCTGGATGGAAGAAGTTGAATCGTTGCTGATAGAAAGATTCTCTATCATATCTACAGGAATAAAGAAAGTAAAACGCTCTGGAACGTGAATCGTTTCAGAGCGTTTTTTCTATACCGGGAAATAAAGTTTTCAGGATAGAAGGTCTCCTGCAGATACGGCAGGATCTACAGAAATACAACCAATAAAAGAAAACCCTGACAGGAAAAAAGCTGTCAGGGTTTTCGTATTTCACAGGAACTTCCGGTTAAGTGGAAAAAACATTTTCACAGGAAAATTATCCGACAGATCTAAACCGTTCAGTAAAGTACATTTCCCGGGGGCTTTTCTGGGAGAGATGAGAAAGGAGAAAAAATGACAGATGAATTTTACATGCGCCGTGCAATTGAACTGGCAA
>JABLTO010076081.1_pt1 | contig 11647 bp, 9 predicted proteins | sample 7160091 | NCBI WGS metagenome assembly JABLTO01 (sample SAMN14651225, study PRJNA627086) | human gut metagenome | isolation source: feces | host: Homo sapiens
TCAACGTACGCACCGCGTACGCCTCAAAAATTTGGGCACAACTGACAAAAAATCTTCTCACGAAATCAAGCACAAAAAGATTCCGAGAGTACATTAAATAAAAAGGAGGTTTTTTACCATGAAAACAAGAAAAACTATCATTATGATCCTTACACTTTGTGTAGCGTTATCATTTACTGCATGTACAGGAAAGGGGGATTCGGGAAAAGCAGATTCTGCATCTGTGTCAGAAGGGACAGATAAGACAGAAGACCTGCAGGCAAAACTGGATGATTTATATCAACAGGAAAATCAGATTTTTGAAAAACACAAAGATGTCTGGGAAAAAGTATTTAGCAAGATGTCCAAAACAGATGCTGGTTCATGTGACTATGCCGATTATCTTGCTTCTACGGTGGAAGCAAACAAAAAGTCTTTTACGGAGGATGAACTGAAAACATTAAAAGAAGATATAGAGACAATCCGGGGAATGGAAGAACAGATAACGGAAGTTGAAAACAAACTGGATGCATCAGGTGCTTCCGAATCCGAAGATGATGATATAATCGCATTCAATAATATTTCAGGAAAAGATTTTGATGGAAATGATGTTGATGAAAGTCTTTTTTCTAAAAATGCAGTAACGGTTATGAATTTCTGGTTTACAGGATGTAAGCCTTGTGTAGCAGAATTGTCAAAGCTTAATGAATTAAATGATGCGATCAAGTCAATGGGAGGGGAAGTTGTAGGAGTGAATACCGATACTTTTGACGGAAAGGAATCTACAATAAAAGAAGCGAAGAAAATTCTTGAAAGCCAGGGTGCAAAATATCGTAATTTCGCATTGGATGCTAATTCAGATGCAGGCAAATATGCCTCTAAGATTATGGCATTTCCGACAACAATTCTTGTAGACAGAAAAGGGAATGTTGTAGGTGAGCCAATGGTTGGAGGAATCGATAATCAGGATAACTATGATGCGCTTATGAAACAGATTCAGTCCGTAGTAGATGCAGATAGTGCAAATAAATAATACAAACGCATAACGTAAAGCGAATACCACATCTCCAAACTGTTTGTTTAAAAAAAAATTCATTATGCGAATCACATGACAATTGAAAAAAACAGTGTTATAATGTGTTTAAAAAATAAAAAGAACAACAGAAAGAGGCTAATTATGGATATTGAAGAAATGTTAGAGATTCATGACTGTCCATTATGTGATGGTGGATCATTGTTAGAAGAAGAAAGTGGCTGTGGATATTATGTAATGTGTCTGGATTGTGGATGCCATTCTGTGACCATTGACTTCCACTCAGAAGAAGAACGACTAGAAGCCGCTAAAAAGACAGTAATGTTATGGAATGCCGGAAAGGTAATTTCAAGTCACCCAGGAGAATAGAATATAAAGAAAGGAAATTCTTATAAGTTTGATTTTGCTGCTTATAAGAATTTCTTTTTTTTGTAGAAATGCCAAGACGGTCCATAATCTTATCAGTGCAAACACATTTTTTATGGTAAAATATGATTGATATCAGGGTTAAAAGCAGGGGCAACAGACTATATTGTGAAGCCTTTTGCCAAAGAGGTTCTTCTTGCGAGAGTAGAGATGCATCTTGCAAGAAGTGCACAAAATTCATGAAAGACGGTTATAGATACGCAAATTCATGAAAACAGAAAGAGAATACAGGAAAAATTAATACCAGTTGAATGGAAAGTTGCGTTGGCCGTTGCACAGGGTATGGAAAATAAGGAGATTGCCGAGCAGATGAATTATTCCTATGGATATATCAAAAATGTGATTACCCGCATTTTTTTAAAACTGGACATACAGAAGAGGAGAGAGCTGCGGAAATTACTCATAGGATAATTTCTACTTGACAGGAAAACAAAAGGCTGTAAAATAATAGGAGTGCTGCGTAAATAAAAATCAGAAGAACATACCAGGAGAAATATATGAAAAAAGATGCTGCGAAAGATATAAAAATAGCCTTTTTTGATGTGGATGGAACTTTAGTTGACATGGAGAAGAAGATAATTTCTCCTAAGATGATAGAGACATTAAAGCGATTGAAAAAGAATGGAATTATTTTATGCATTGCTACAGGACGAGGTCCATACATGGTTCCGACTTTTCCGGGAATTGATTTTGATGTCTTTTTAGCTTTTAACGCATCTTATTGTTATACAAAAGATGAAGTTATTTTTGAAAATCCAATATTAATTGAAGATGTGAGGAAAATTGTTGCAAATGCAGCCGCAATTAACCGTCCGATTTCTGTTGCAAACGTAGAAGGATGTGCTGCGAACGGCTGTGATAAAGACCTGGCGGATTACTTTGCTATCGGAAAGCAAAAGGTAAAGGTAGCGGATGATTTTGAAAAAATCATGAATGGGAAGGTATATCAGCTCATGGTTGGCTGTGGTAAGGAAGAGTATGAAGCACTGTTAAAAGATGTAGATGGTGCAAGAATTACTGCCTGGTGGCCACGAGCAGCAGATATTACACCGGCAAAAGGAAATAAAGGCGTTGGCGTAGAAAAAGTTTTAGAATATTATCACTTGAAAAAAGAGAATGCGATTGCATTTGGTGATGGTTCAAACGATATCGAAATGCTGCAGGCAGCAGGGATTGGTGTTGCGATGGGCAATGCGACAGAAGATGTGAAGGCAGCGGCAGATGTCATTTGCGGGGATGTTACGGAAGAGGGAATTTATTATTATTGTATAGAACATGGTTTGATTTAAGGAGAACAGAATGAACATAAAATTAGTTGCACTGGACATGGATGGAACATTACTTAACAGTAAAAAGGAAAAACCGGCAGAATTTATTCCATGGGTAGAAAAGCATCCGGAAATAAAAGTAGTGATTGCCAGTGGACGACAGTATTATACTTTAGAAAAAGACTTTATGGAAATCAGAGACAAGCTTACTTTCATTGCAGAAAATGGTGGTCTTGTATTTGAAAAAGGTGAGGTCATTTTTAAAGATGAAATGGATAAGCAGGATGTATTAAACTGTATTGACCTGATTGAAAAAGTTCCTTATGCAACAGCAGTTGTCTGTGGGGCGAAGTCAGCATATGTCACAGAACCGGACGAGGAGATTCGTTATAACGTAGAAATGTATTATGAGCGTAATACAATCGTGAAGGACTTAAGGGAAGCTGTGAAAAATGATGCAATCGTAAAAGTAGCTGTTTACTTTAAGAAAGAAAAAGCAGAAGAATCCATGAAATATTTTGAAAATGTCGGTAAAAACCTGAATACGGTTTTATCCGGTGCAAGCTGGATAGACATTGCAAACAAGACAGAAGGAAAAGGAAATGCAGTAAAAGCAATCTGTGAAAAATATAGTATCGCAAATGAAGAGGCAATGGCATTTGGTGATTATTTAAACGATATGTCTTTGTTAGAAAGCTGTGGTGAAAGTTACTGTATGAAGAATGGACATCCGATTTTGAAATCATTGGCAAAGTATGTAACAGAAAAGACAAACGATGAAAATGGAGTAATGGAAGTATTAAAGAATTTTTGATTTTTGTTTGCTTAACAAATAAAGAAAGGGATTTTCTCTCGTAGATTGAAAAACAGATAAATAATAGAAAACCTGAAAATTATAATATATAAAAGTGTATGACAGAGCTTTATGAAGAATGTTTTATCACATTCATCGGTTCCTACACTATAGTTTTATATATTATAATTTTCAGGTTTTTTGTTTTTTTAAGGGATAAAAAGTTGTTTGAATAAAGGGAGAAGTTTTGAAAAAGCTATTGACATTTTGGTAAGTTAAAACTAACATAAAATAGTAATAAAGTAATTATATTAGTTTTAACATATAAAAGATAATAAACCCTAACCTATATAGATAAGGAAAAATGAAGGAGGATTGTGCTTATGTTTTTAGAAATAAAACAGATTAAAAAGTCTTTTGGTACAGGTGACAGCCGGGTTAATGTATTAAAAGGTATTGATCTGGAAATTGAAAAAGGAGAATTTTGTGTTTTGCTTGGACCTTCTGGTTCAGGAAAGTCTACATTGTTAAATATCATTGGTGGTATTGATGGAGCAGATTCCGGAAGTATAACGATTGAAGGAGAGCAAATTGAGGATATGACAGAGAAGAAACTGTCCTTGTATCGGAGAATACACCTTGGTTATATTTTTCAGATGTATAATTTAATTCCGAATCTTACGGTAAGGGAAAATATTGAAGTTGGAGCGTATTTAAGTGATAAACCACTTGATGTTAATGAGCTTTTACATACATTAGGACTTTATGAACATCAGCGTAAGCTTCCAAATCAGCTTTCTGGCGGACAGCAGCAAAGAACAGCAATTGGAAGAGCAATCGTAAAGAATCCAGATATTCTGCTTTGTGATGAGCCGACGGGGGCGCTTGATTATAATACGTCAAAGGATATTTTGAGATTGATAGAAACGGTAAATCAAAAATATGGAAATACAGTTGTGATGGTAACGCATAATGATGCAATCAAAGATATGGCAGATCGTGTTATAAAATTAAGAGATGGAATGATTCGGAAAAATTATACGAATGAACAGAAGATTCCGGCAATGGAACTGGAATGGTAGGTGATTGGGCATGAAGAATCCTTTAAGAAAAAGATTTTTTCGGGAACTTCGAGAAGAAATCGGGAAGTATTTAGTTGTATTCATCCTTATGGCTGCAACAATCGGTTTTGTGTCCGGATTTTTAGTGGCCGATGGAAGTATGTTAACAGCATATAACAACAGCTTTCAAAAATATAATATTGAAGATGGAAAGTTTGAAACAGAAGAAAAAATATATAAAAATCAACAGGAAGATATCGAAAAAAAAGGGGTAACACTTTATGAGAATTTTTATGTAGAAAAAGCATTGCTTAACGGGACAACACTTCGTATTTTTAAAAACAGGACGAAGGTGGATAAAGTCTGTCTGATGAAAGGGAAGCTGCCAGAAAAAACTGGAGAAATTGCAATTGACAGAATGTATGCGGATAATAATAAATTATCTGTGGGAGACAGTTTGCAAAGTGGAAAAAGAAAATGGAAAATAACAGGACTGGTTGCTCTCTCAGATTACAGTGCCTTGTTTCAAAATAATAATGATACAATGTTTGATGCAGTAAAATTTGGAGCTGCAGTTGTGACGGAAGAAGAATTTTCTTCTTTTAATCAAAGTCAGCTTGTATATAATTATGCATGGACATATACCCATAAGCCAAAAACAGAGGCACAGGAAAAGAAAAAGTCTGAAAATTTTATGGAAGAACTTAGTAAAGATGTTACGCTAGAAGAGTTTGTACCACAGTATCTGAATCAGGCTATTCATTTTACAGGAGATGATATGGGAGGCGATCGGGCAATGATCATCGTACTTCTTTATATTGTTATCGCAATTATGGCCTTTGTATTTGGGATTACGACAAGTAATACGATTCGAAAAGAAGCGGGAGTGATTGGAACATTACGTGCATCAGGTTATACAAAAAATGAATTAATACGGCATTATATGTTTATGCCACTTCTCGTAACATTTATTGGAGCCATTGTTGGTAATCTTTTAGGATATACTGTTTTTAAAAATGTTTGTGCAGATATGTACTACGGAAGTTACAGTCTTCCAACATATGTAACTCTCTGGAATGTAGAGGCTTTTCTGCTTACAACGGTAATTCCGGTTTTCATTATGTTTGTTGTAAACTATGCGATATTGCACAGAAAACTAAAATTATCACCATTGAAATTTTTACGAAGAGACTTAAGTAAGAGGAAGCAGAAAAAAGCATTTCCTCTTAGTTCGAAAATCAATATTTTTGTGAGATTCCGTCTGAGAGTTATTTTTCAGAATTTCAGTAATTATATTGTATTATTTGTTGGAATTGTTTTTGCAAATCTTTTGCTGTTCTTTGGACTGCTTTTACCATCTGTGCTTGATCATTACCAGACAGATATCCAGAATAATATGCTCGCAAACTATCAGTATATGCTTTCGGTCCCGACTAGTGCCATGAGCAGCAACAAACTATCCAGTTTATTTTCTTTACTGGAATATTCTCTTGGTACAAAAACAGAAAATGAAGATGCAGAAGAATTTTCTGCGTACTCCTTAAATACAACACCAAAAACATTTAAAAGTGAGGAAGTCACACTGTATGGTGTGAAATCAGATAGCAAATATATTAAAATTAATTTAAAAGATGAAAAGGCAGATTTGCAGGAAAACAGTAAGATAGTAGCCGATGTTTATATTTCGTCTGCTTATGCAGATAAATTTTCATTGAAGCCGGGAGATGCGATTACTTTAAAAGAAAAATACGAAAAAGAAACTTACACATTCCGGGTAAAAGGTATTTATGCTTACAATGGAGGACTTTGTATTTTTATGAATCAGAATCAGCTAAATCGAATCTTTGACCTTGGTTCGGATTATTACAGCGGCTATTTTTCTAACACAGAAATCACCGATATCAGCAGCAAATACATCGGATCCGTCATCGATTTAAATGCCCTTACTAAAATATCCCGCCAGTTAGATGTATCTATGGGAAATATGATGGGACTGGTAAATGGATTTGCCATTGCAATTTTTCTGGTGCTTATTTACCTTCTCTCCAAAATCATTATCGAAAAAAATGCCCAGTCTATCTCTATGGTAAAAATACTTGGTTACAATAATGGAGAAATCAGCAGGCTTTACATCTTATCGACTTCCATTGTCGTTGTGCTGTGTCTGCTGTTAAGCTTTCCATTAGAAACGATTTTCATGAAAGTAATCTTTCGAGAAATGATGCTCCAAAGTTTTTCCGGCTGGATTGCCCTGTACATTGCACCGGAAATTTATGTGAAAATGTTTCTTATTGGAATTATAAGCTATGCAGCAGTTGCATTATTAGAATATCGAAAAATCAGGAAAGTACCGATGGACGAAGCTCTGAAAAATGTAGAATGATAACTTTTGATTTGTAGATTTCGTGTAGACGAAAAAAGAAAAAATACCATATCCCATCTGCTCTGTAGTCGCGGTGTTTAAAATGCTCATCCGCATCTTAAACACGCTCCGAAGCCGCATCTGGGATATGGTATTTTTTCTTTTTTTTGTCTAATCTAAATCCATAGTTTAGCAACATGGAATGTATCAGAAGGATATGACTTTCCGGGGAATTAAATTTTAAAGGATTGACATTCAAATTGTTGTAAGTTGGATCAAAAGTGTATCGACTTTTATGTCAAATTATATATATAATAATCATATAGTAGCCATTAACCAGCCTGTCGGAAACGTATATTATATCTATTTAATTCTATAGAAAGCTACAACTTTCTGGCGAATTCCCATTCTCACCAACTGTGGATTTGGAATGGTCAGAAAAAAGAAAAAAATATATCCCAGATGCGACTACAGAGCAGATGGGATATATTGTTTTTTCTTTTTTCGTCTACACCGAATCTACAAATCAAAACTTTTTTGTGGTATTTTGTTTTTATATCGTATTTGTTAGTATAGAAAGTACCAAGTTGATATGAAGTTTGGAAAATTACCTTTGCGAGAGGAGGTTTTTATGGACGGCAGGAAAATATTTGATGCCATTAATACCTGTGATGATGTATTTATTAAAGAAGTTGTTCTGGATATGGAAAACAGAAGGAAAAAGCAGGATCGATTCAAGAGATTATTCTTTAATAAGAATCAGCATTTGTCAGGAATTCGTATTGCAGCGGCAATTGTTCTTTTTATTGCAATTCTGGGAGTTGGAGTAAAGACAACAGCGCATGTTTCCATGCTTTTTCGTGATTGGATGGAAAACGTTTTTCAGAAATGTGATGTTACGGAGATTGTTCCAGATAGTAAAACAGTAGATATGGGTGACTCTAAGATTTCCTTAAAAAATGATGTGCAGATGACAGGGCAGAATGAAACATTTCTTTATGAAACAAGTTATGATGGAATAGAAGAAAAAGTGGAGAAGGTATTTTCGATTGAGGGAAAAAAACAAAAGGAACTTTTGAAGAAGAAATTTGAGGGAAATTATAAGCATTTAGAAATTTCTTTTGAATATTCAACGATTGATAACGAGATTTTTGCCTACAACATACATGGAGCGGTAGAAAAAGTTTTTCCAGTAATGCAGAAGAATACCATTTATGCAGTTCTTGAGACTTCTGCAAAAGAATATACGCAAAATTCTAGTCAAAATGGGAAACGTCTTGTTGCAATTAATTTAAAAACTGGTGAAATACAAAGTGAGCTGGCTTCAAAAACAGTGATTGACTTTGTGATGGCACCGAATGGCAGATATGCGTTGGTGCAATATAATCTCATCCAGTCGGATGGAAGTGTAAAGAGAAAGTGGACTTCTTTTGATTTACAGACGAAGGAAGAAAAGAACCTGGAAAAGCTAGAGAATAAAAATTTGGAAATTGATACATTGAACTTTATAGATACTACGCACATTGCAGTAGGTGGCAAGGTAAATAATGAAGGAGATTATGAAACTTTATATTACACAGATATTTCTACAGGAAAAACGAAAGAATATACCGAATGTGGAAATGTGACTCCAGAATGGAATTGCGATTATAGTGTAAAAAAGAAAACAGCATTATTTCAGAATATAGTTACAGGTAAAGAATTTCTGATAAAAGATATAGAGACAAATCCATCTTATTCCATATCCATTTATAAAGATTATTTTCTCATATGGAATGAGGAAGATCTGCCCTCTTATCTTTGCAACATAAAAGAGAAAACAGCAGTGAAATTAAATCCGCCGGAAGAGTTACGGTATACGTTACAAGTGTATTTTTCACAAAAAGAAAATGCGTTGTTATTTACAAATGAAAAAGAAGTCTATTTGGTGAATCTTGAGAAATAAAGGAGTGAACAATATGACAGATAAAGAAATTATTGCTTTATATTTTAAGCGTTCTGAAAATGCGATTGAGCAGACTGATGTAAAGTATGGAAAGCTGTGTCATTCGATTTCCATCAATATTTTAAATGATACAAGGGACAGTGAGGAGTGTGTGAATGATACCTATCTTACACTCTGGAATAAGATTCCGCCTAAAGAACCAAACCCATTTAAGGCGTACATATGCCGGATTATAAAAAATCTTTCTCTGAAAAAATATGAATTTAATCATGCAAAAAAGCGAAATAGTGAGTACGAAGCTTCGCTTGATGAGCTGGAAGAATGTGTGAGTGATGGAACAGAAGCATCTGAATCTGTAGAATTTAAAGAGTTACAAATGGCAATTGATATGTTCCTTTCTGAACTTCCAGAGAAAAAAAGAATCCTATTTTTACGCAGATACTGGTTTTTGCAGCCAGTAAAAGAAATTGCAAAAGATTATGGAATCACAGAAAAAACAGCGTCTATGCGGCTTTCCAGACTTCGTGAAAAGTTGCAGCAATATTTGCAGGAAAAGGAGTTGATTTGATGGATAAAAAAGAACTGTTTCGTGCGATTGATGCCTGTGAGGATCGCTTTATTAGGGAAGCGGCAGAAGATATCCAAAAAAGAAAATCATCAATAATTCGGAGATTTTTCTTTGTAAATTCTTCAGAAAATGCAGAAAAAGATATGAGAAAGCTGTCTGGTGTAAGAGTTGTTGCAGCAATTGTAATCTGTGTTATAGTGCTGAGCATTGGAGTACAGACAGCGGCTAGAGTTTCTACTGTTTTTCGTGATTGGATTGAGCAGACATTTCAGATAAAAAGTTCTTCTGATAATCAGAAAGGAAAAAATGGCAGAAGTAATGAGGAAGAAACAGGAAGAGTTCGCCGAAGAAATAACAAAGCAGATGAAGTGCAAGACTCTGTTTCACAAATTGAAAAAGTACCAATGAAAGATAGTCTGCAGATTGTGGGAACGAATGAAAGTTTTATTTATGAAAGTAAAACGGATGCAAACTCCGATGAAATCGTAGAGAAAGTCTATAGCATTAAAGATGGTAAACTTAGCAAATTGCCAATGCAATCCTTTTCGGGCAGTTATAAGAGAAATACATTCTCTTTCCAATATTCCATCATTGGGCAGGAGATTTTCGGATATAATTACAGCGAAAATCTAGTGCAGGTATTTGACCAGATGAATAAGAAGGGAGAAATCTATCTTTCTATAGAAAATGCCAAAGGAAATGAACAAATTCTTTGCGTAAATCTAAAAAGTGGAGAATGTAGACAGGTCGCAAAACCTGGGGACGGAATGAATATGAGCATGTCTCCAGATGGAAAATATATCTTAATCAATCACAGCAAATCATATTGGACTGTCTTTAACACAGAAAACGAAACGGAAAGAAAAGTAGAAGGACTTTCCGGCTATGCACTTTCTAATGAATATGATTTCATTAATGATGACCATATTGCCGCTGTTGGAGATGCATTTACCAAAAACAATACCGAATTCTATCGACTAAATTATATTAATCTTGAAACTGGAAAAGTGAAAGTATATCCTGAATATGGTGATATTAAAGGCTGCTGGACTTATCAGTGTGATACGAAGAAAAAGCAGCTAGAAATAGAGGATCTTATAACAAAACAAAAGAAGGTAATTCCTTTAAAACAGGCAGAAGATGTTCATATAATGCAGATTAATGGAGATTATGTTTTATTAGGAACAGATTCCGGTGATGTGTATTATCTTTATAATTTACAGAATGAAACCTATAGAGAATTAGATATCTCAGAAGAAATCCGGGGAACACTGGAGATGTATATTGCGAAAAAGGAGAAGAAATTACTGCTTACAAACGAAAAAGAAGCGTATTTGGTGAACTTAAAATAAAAATTATATATAGAGGTATCAAAGATATAGATTCTGTATTATAATGAGATTCGATAAATGGAATATACATTTGATTGGAGGATTTATATGAAGAAAGTACCAATAAAAGAATTGAGAGAAGATTTAAAAGAAGAACTCAAAGAAGAGCTGGTTCCTGATTCAGCTATTTTTGATGAAAAGAAGATGGGAGAGGAATTATATCATAAGCTGGAAATTCGAAGGGACATAAAAGATTCGCTGATTGTTATTGTGGCTTCGGTTTTATATGCGGTGAATGTAAATGTTTTTGTAAATGCGGGAAATCTGCTGCCGGGAGGTGCGACAGGAATCTCCTTGCTTTTGCAGCATATTTGCAGAACATTTTTGCATATCAGTGTGCCATATTCATTATTCAGTATACTTCTTAATGCAGTTCCGGCAACGATATGTTACCGGGTAGTTGGTAAAAAGTATACACTTCGTTCGGTTCTCTGCATTTTTGTGACCAGTATCGCAGTCGATGCGATTCCTTCTCATTTTGTTACGGATGATTTATTGTTGATTTCTATTTTTGGTGGGATTATTAATGGAACATTAATTGCTCTTATTTTAAATAGTCATGCGACAAGTGGTGGAACGGATTTTATCAGTATGATAATCTCCAAGAAAAAGGGAATCAGTGTCTGGAACTATATTTTTATGGGAAATGTTGCAGTTCTTCTTATTGCAGGATGTATTTATGGTATGAATGTGGCATTGTACTCTATTATTTTCCAGTATGCATCTACACAGATGATTAATATGATGTATAAACGATATGATAAAGATACTTTGTTTATTATTACGAAGAAGCCGGATGAAGTTTATAATATTATCTTGAA
>JABLTO010012199.1_pt1 | contig 11644 bp, 10 predicted proteins | sample 7160091 | NCBI WGS metagenome assembly JABLTO01 (sample SAMN14651225, study PRJNA627086) | human gut metagenome | isolation source: feces | host: Homo sapiens
CATGCAGGAAATGTTTTTTCTATCCGGGAACGCGAAGTGGATGCTGATGCGGCAGCGGTTGAATTTCTGCGCGGCGTCATACGAGAGGTGGACGCCGGGCGCGATTTGGGATCGTCTCAATGTTCTATCGTCCTTTTGTATTATTTCGTTTGTTCCATCGCCAGATACTCTTCCAGCGAGAGGCCGGAGGCGCGGATAGCGAGGGCGTTGTCCCTGCCCACATACCGCCAGTGCCACGGCTCAAACACCATGCCGGTGGCGGCCTGACGCTCCTGCGGCCAACGCAGGATGAAGCCGTGCTCTGCGGCATAGGCTTCCAGCCACTCATAGGCGCGGGTGTCGGCGAAGCCGGTGTCCTTCTCCATGCTGTCTGCCGCGAGGATGTCGGCACCGTAGCCGGTGGCATATTCGCTGGCCTCCGGCGCAGGCTGGACGGTCGCAGCCCTGGCAGTGGCCTCTTCCTCCGAGCAGCCAGACTCTCGGTAGCTCTGGACAGCAGCCTCATAGGCGCTCTGGCGGGCGGCGGCATCCTGATACCCTGCCGTCAGCACCAGCTCTATCTCATCCTGCTTTGCGGCCTCGGCCATTTCGCGGTAGGCTGCGGCGGCCTCGGCTTCCAGCGAAACGCCGGTGGCATCATCGGCCACGGCCAGCTCCGGCGTCGGCTCTTCCGTCAGGGGAAGGTTTGCATTCACCAGCATGAGGCGCTTATCCGAAAGGTCCGTCTCCGCGCTGCCCTCATACTCCCGGGCCTCGAAGGCCGTCGGCGGTGCGATGAGGGCATAGGCCCTGGGCAGCAGCCAGAGGATGCCGCCGGTCATCACAGCCATGACCGCGCCGCAGCTGAGCAGAAAGACCGTCCAGTTGCGCACGAGGCGGATACGGTGTCTCCGGCGGCGTTCTTTCGGCGACAGCGCGCGGCGGGGTGCGGGTCGATTTTGCTCCATGATGCAGCTTCCTTCCTGTTTTTGACGTTTGCCCTGGATACAGGCACATAATAATATTATACACCCCTTTTATCTGGGTGTAAACGGCAGGGGCTGTAAAAAAATTGTGTACGCAAAAAGCCGCCGCACCGGCGCAGGACGCACGGCACAGCGGCTTTGAAGCCACGTCTTACTCGAACAGCATATCGTGGATGGCGCTGACAGCCTTGTCGGCGTCCTCACGGTCGATGATGCAGGAGATCTTAATCTCACTGGTAGAGATCATCTTGATGTTGATGTTGTTGTTGGACAGAGCCTCGAACATCTTGGAGGCCACACCGCTGTGGCTCTGCATACCGGCACCCACGATGGACACCTTGGCGCAGGTCTCGTCGCAGGTGACCTGGTCGAACTTTGCGCTCTCGCGCAGGACGCGCATAGCAGTCTCAGCTTCGCTCTCCGCGCAGGTGAAGCTGATGTCCTTCTTGCCGTCGCGGCCGGTGGACTGCAGGATGATGTCCACGTTGATATTCTTCTGGGCCAGCAGGCCGAAGATCTTGAAGCTGGTACCCGGCTCATCGGGAACATTCAGGATCGTAATAACAGCAACGTCGGTGTCCTTTGCGACACCCTTGATCAGCATACCTTCCACGTCTTTTACAACCTCCTTGACGACCGTGCCGGGCACGGGGTTCAGGCTGGAGAGGACCTCCAGCTCCACATTATACTTTTTAGCCAGCTCCACGCTGCGGTTGTTGAGCACCTGTGCGCCGAGGGAGGCCAGCTCCAGCATCTCGTCGAAGGTGATCTCCTCCAGCCTGCGGGTGTTGCGCACCTTGCGCGGGTCGGCGGTGTAAACGCCCTCCACGTCGGTGAAGATCTGGCAGCGGTCTGCATGAAGCGCCGCCGCGATGGCAACGGCGCTGGTGTCGGAACCGCCGCGGCCCAGCGTGGTAATGTCGTCCAGCTTGTTCAGACCCTGGAAGCCTGCCACGACGACGACGCGGTTGCGCTCCAGCTCCGAAGAGATGCGCTCGGTCTCCAGTTTGGTGATGCGGGCCTTGGTGTAGGCACGGTCGGTGCGGAAGCCTGCCTGCCAGCCGGTCAGACTGGTGGCATGGCAGCCCAGCTCGTTCAGAGCCATAGCCAGCAGGGCGATACTGATCTCCTCGCCTGCTGCCAGCAGCATATCCATCTCACGGGCAGAAGGGTTGTGGGTGATCTCTGCTGCCTTTGTGATGAGGTCGTCGGTGGTGTCGCCCTGTGCGGACACTACCACGACTACGTCATTTCCCGCGTTGTGGGTGTTGGCCACGATGCGGGCCACGTTGAAGATACGGTCCCGGTCCTTCACCGAAGAACCGCCGAACTTCTGTACGATCAACGCCATATCTTGTCACTCTCCTCTTTTTGCTCCCTCAGTGTGTGAGGGGTACACCGGGCGGAAGCGGTCTTGCACTTCCGGTCCTGTTTATCATTCCACTGTCGCACCGGTGTTGTCGGCATCCAGCCGCAGCAGTGTAAATGCTTCACATCCATCCAAACCTTCCAGCAGCTCGAGGCCCTTTTCCAGTTTGGAGTAGAATTTCTCGGCGTTGGCCTTTTCGGCCACAGCCATCACGGTGCTGCCGGCACCCGAGACGTACACCGCCTTGGCACCGCAGAGCCGCGCCATATCGAAGACTTCCTTCGAGCCGGGCATCAGGGGCATCCGGTAGGGCTGGTGGAGCTTATCCTCGGTGGCGATGGCCAGCAGGTCGTGGCGGCCCTCGCAGAACGCCGCCGGGATGAGGGCCGCACGGGACAGGTTATACACCGCATCCTTGTGAGTGACCTCTTTGGGCAGGGCCGCACGGGCGGCTTCGGTCAGCAGCTTGTAGTCCGGCACGATGGCCGCGAAGCAGAGGCTCTCGTCCACATCCCGCTTGACGGAGTAGACGACGCCGTCTTCGAAAACGCTGCTGGTCAGACCGCCCAGAAGGGCCGGTGCCACATTGTCCGGGTGGCCCTCGATGGAGGTAGCCAGCGTCAGCAGCTCCTGGGTGTTGAGCACATCGCCCAGCATCCGGTTCGCACCCAGCAGGCCCGCGATGATGCAGGCCGAGGACGAGCCGAGGCCCCGGGCCATCGGGATGGCGTTGGTCTGGACGAGCTTGAGGGGCGGCATGGTCTTGCCGACCTTATCGAACAGACCCTTGGCCGAGCGGTAGACCAGATTGGTCTCACCGCGGGGGATGCGGGTGCCGTCCGCCGCCGAGATGTCCAGATGGTCACTCTCTTCGAATGTCACGGTATTGTACAAGGTCACAGCCAGACCCAGCGCATCGAAGCCGGAGCCAATGTTGGCACTGGTGGCCGGGACGGAAACTTTTATCTTCATCGCAGTTCCCTCTTCTCTCACGCTCAGGCGTCCTCAGGCAGGCGGCGGAGCACCAGCTTCACGCTGCCGCCCATGGCCTCTACCTTGCGGGCTGCTTCGGCCAGAGCCTTGCCGTCGGCGCTGTCCACAAAGTAGGAGCAGCCGTCGAAATGCTCTTCCACCACATGGCCCTTGCCGTAGATGGCCTCGGCCACCGCCGGAGCGATGCCTTCCACACGCACATAGTATGCGGCGGGAGCGGGGTCGGTGAGCATTCCTTCCACCGGCTCGGCGGGCTGCCAGAACAGGCTGTCGTGGACCTTGACGCCGTTCTTGAGGGCGTCCACCACGTCGGCCACGACAGCACTGGCAGTGGGCAGCTTGCCCGCGCCCTTGCCGTAGAAGACCACATCGCCCAACATATCGCCCTTGACGAGGACGGCATTGAAGACGTCATCGACACCGGCCAGCTGGTTTGCCTTCGGCACGAGGCAGGGCTCGACACCGGCGGCAACGCTGCCGTCCTCGCCCCGCTTCATCCAGGCGATGAGCTTGATGACGCAGCCCAGCTTCTCCGCCGCCGCCACATCGGCGATGGTGATCTCGCGGATGCCGCGGGTGGGGATGTTCTGGGGGTAGATCTGGTGGCCGCAGACCAGCGAGGACAGGATGGCGATCTTGCGGCAGGCATCGCGGCCGTCCACATCGTCGCCGGGGTCTTTGGTCTCGGCATAGCCAAGCTCCTGTGCGATCTTCAGCGCCTCGTCAAAGCCCAGATTCTCGTGGATCATCTTGGTCAGCATGAAGTTGGTGGTGCCGTTGACGATGCCCTCCACCTCGGTGATGACGTTGGCCGCGAGGCACTGGTGCATCGGAGTGATGATGGGGGTGCCGCCGCCGACCGAGGCCTCGAACAGGAAAGCACAATCGTGCGCCTTGGCCAGACCCAGCAGCTCGGCGCCGTAGGTAGCCACCATCTCCTTGTTGGAGGTGCAGACGCTGCGGCCGCTCTCCAGGCAGGCTTTCACATACGGGTATGCGAACCGGGTGCCGCCGATGGTCTCGACCACCACCTTGATCTCCGGGTCTTCCAGAATGGTGTCGAAGTTCTTGATGAAGAGATCCGCGGCCGGGTGGCCGGAGAAATCCTTGGGGTCGAGGATGTACTTCACCTCAACGGGTTCCCCTGCCCGGCGGGAAACGCCCGCTGCATTGCGGCACAGCACCTCGTACACGCCGCTGCCAACCGTGCCAAAACCTAAGATCGCGATCTTTGCCATGGTAACCCCTCGTTCCTATCTCTTCGTTGTTTACAGATTGTATCCACAGTGCACATCGACGACCATCCGCTGCCGGGAGAGCTTTTCGGTCAGTTCTTCCGGGGTCATCTGCATCGTGTCGGTGCGGATGGTGACAGCCACCAGCGCAGCACCATTTTCCGGCGTGGACTGGTTGATGGTCACGATGCTGGCACCTGCGGCACTGATGCCGGCCAGCAGACTTTGCAGCGCACCGGTCTCGTCCCGCAGGGTGGCCATCACGGTGATGACCTCGCGGCCATTCTCGGAGTCAAAAATGCAGTCTTTGTATTTATAGAAAGCACTGCGCGACAGGTCTACGTTGCGGGTCGCAGCCGAAATGCTGCGCGCCTCCCCGCTGGCCAGAAGCTCCTTGGCCTTGACGACCTTCAGGAAGACCTCCGGCAGGACCTGTGCATCCACCAGATAAAAGCGGCGTTCCAACTTGTTCACCTCACAAACACAAGTGTTCTTGCAGAGAATATAATAACATCCGGCCCCCTGCATTGCAAGAGGCCGGATGCGTTTTTGTCAGATTGTCCAGTTTTGATGCGTGAAGTGGCGCATCGCCTTGCCGGAATGGCACCCATCCCATGGGAAAAAGTATGAGTTTTGCGCTCAGTCGGTGTCAAGACCGGAAGTGTCCGCCGGGATGGTGGTCTGGTCGGCTGCGGGCTGGGCCGCCTGCGTCACGCCCGAAGAGTGGGAGTAATTGCAGGTATCGGGCAGGTCGTCCGCACGGTAATAACCAGTAGCGCGGCTGGGGCAGCTGGGGCCTGCCAGCAGACCGCTCTGGGTGCAGTAGGCGCGCTCCACCACGCCGTCTGCCGCCGGGAATGCCTTATAGGGCAGGTCCTTCTGGACCTCTTCCATATAGGCCTTCCACGCCGTGACGCAGGTGCGGGTCTTGGCCTGATTCTTGCTCAGGGTGTTGGTCATGTCATACGGCGCATCGTAGCCCCACCACACAGCGGTGACGTAATACGGTGTACCGCCCACGAACCACAGATCCTTTTCGTCGCTGGCCGTACCAACGTTGGAGTACAGGACGTTCTTCAGCAGGCGGTTCATGACATAGGCCGTCTGCGGGGTCAGGGCCTGATAGCTGGTGGAGTTGTTTTCCAGATAGATGTTGCCGTCACGGTCCAGCACACGGGTGTACAGATGCGGGGTGGTGTACTGGCCGTCGTAGAAGATCTGGAAGGCTGCGGCCAGCGCCGTGGGCGTGCCGCCGTGGGTCTGGCTGCCCATGACCATCTGGGCAAGGCCGACGTCGCTGGAGGGGTCCAGCGTGTCCAGCTGCAAGGTATTATAGACGAAGTTGAAGATGTTGCTTGCGCCCACCAGGTCGCCCACGCGGATGGCGATGGTGTTCAGCGAGCGGGCCAGACCGTTCCACAGCGGCAGGTCGGAGTTGTCGCCATAGTTGCCGCCATAGTTGCGGGGCCAGCTGCGCCATGCGTTGGGGTAGGCCTTCAGTTGGGTGTCGGACATGCCCATCAGGCCGTTCTTTCGGCAGTAATCCTCATCGCGGATGACCATATCCTGCTTGAGGTAGAGGGGCGAGTTGTTCAGCATGGTGGACCAGTTGACAAGGCCGTACTCGATGCCCAGAGCGTAGGCGCCGATGGGCTTGATGGTCGAACCGGTCTGCCGGGTGACGCTGTAAGCACGGTTCAGGGAGAGGCTCTTGGTCTTCTTGCCCAGGCCGCCCACCATGGCCAGCACATTGCCGTCATAGTCCAGGGTGACCATGGCCGCCTGGGTGCGGACATTGCGGTAATAGTAGACCGTGCCGTCGTCGCCGGTGCGGGTCTTGGGGGTGCCATCCTCGTTCATCACCTGCACGTCGTCGTCCGAGATGGAGGTGACTTCCTCCTCATGCCAGCCTGCCGGGAAATAGGCATCGTCGGTGTTGAGCATGAGGTTTTCCATGGCGGTCTGCATCTTGGGGTTGACCGTGGCTTCGATGGTGTAGCCGCCGGTGTAGAGCATGTTCTGGGCCGTGGCTTCGTCCACGCCCTCCTTCTCCATGATGTCGCCGACCACCTCGTTGAACAGAGCATCGGTGAAGTAGCTGGTCACGGAGGAGGTGTTCTTCTTGCTGGTATCCTCCGCCAGCACCAGCGGCTGGGCGGCGGCATTCCGGTAGTCATCCTCCGAGATCACGCCCTGCTGCCACATATTATACAGGATGAAATTGCGGCGGTGGATCAGATTTTCGGGGTTCGTATAGGGGTTGTAATTGGTGGGGTTCTTGGTGATGGACGCAATGGCCGCGCACTCCCACAGGGTGAGCTGGCTGACGTCCTTGTTGAAGTATTCGTTTGCCGCCGTCTGGACGCCCTGGATCGTGCCGGTGAAGCTGATGGTGTTCAGGTAGGCTTCCAGAATGGTCTCCTTGGAGTAGGTGCGGCTCAGGCAGAGGGCGCGGTAGATCTCGCGCACCTTGCGCAGGGCACCCTGGATGCCGCTGGCGCTCTTGTCCGAGGTCAGGTTCTTGATGAGCTGCTGTTCCAGCGTAGACGCGCCCTGCTTGGAGCTGTAGATCGGCAGCACATACTCGTTGACCATGGCACCGATGGTGCGCTTGAAGTTGACGCCCGGCTCATTGTAGAAATCTTTGTCCTCGGTGCAGATGAACGCATACTGTAGGTTGGTGGGGATCTGCTCCAGGTCTGCCCAGACACGGTGGCTGTTGGAGGAACGCAGGGTGGCGTACTCCACCTGTGCCCCGGTGTCAGGGTCGGTGGCCACCACCGTGCTGGACTGGCTCAGCTCGATGTTGTCTAGATCCAGCAGGTCGCCGTCGTTGGCCGTGGCCTGCACCGCGTAATAGACCATGCCCACCATCAGCAGGCTGCCCGCCATGATGCCCAGACAGATCAGCATCGCGAGGGTGCGGCCCAGGAACCGCAGCAGGGGGTGCCTGCTCTTCTCCTTCGGCTCCTTGGGGGGCTTCCCGCTGGGAGCCGGGTCCCGGCGGCTGTTGTTCACATTGACTTGACGTCCCACGGAAGGCTGGGGTTCTCTCTTCGCCCCGCTCTGGTGGATCTTTCTTGGTTCGATAAGGATCGCCTCCTGACCGGCCACTGGGCCGATGATTCGCTGGTAATACGACAAGCTGCCCCGCCCGGTCCGACCGGCAAAAGGGCAGAATTTTCTCCGGATAGGGGTAGTATAGCACATTTTGCCCTGCAAAGTACAGCATTCTGCTGTGAAAATTCTGTTCTTCTGTCTGGAAAACTTTCTTTTTGCGCATACTACCGTTTGAAACTTTCCCTGCAAAGGAGTGATTTCCCTGTGCGCAAGCTCGTTCTCTGCCTGTTTTATGCGCTCTGCGCCTTTGCCATCGCGTTCAGCCTGTTCTGGATGGCCCTCCCCCGGCTGACGCTGCCCTCCCCTGCCCCGCAGGACGAAGCGCCGGACTCGGTGCCGCTGAGTCTGGCGGCGCAGGCCCTGCCGGAGCGGACGGCCCTCTACTACCTCTGCGACGAGGGCGGGATGCTGACGGTCTATGCCTGCGGGGCCGACGGGGAACCCGCCGACCGGTTGGAGGAGACCGGCATCTACGTCAACCTTCTGCCCGAAAACGACGCCCTCCGCATCAAGCAGGGCCTTGCGGTCTACAGCGAGACCGAGCTGCGGACCGTGCTGGAGGACCTGGGAGAATGACAGAGACCCTCCCGCCGGGGAGGGTCTCTGTCATCGGTGCATTACGCTTCCATGGCTTCCAGCGGCACAAGGTAGTCCTTGCAGCACTGTTCGTAATGGAGCGAGTATTCCTTGGTGGGGTTGTGGTGCATCAGGCTCTTCAGGGTGTGGGAGTCGTAGTCCTCGCCCTGGTTCGTGCCGATCAGACGGGCTGCGATGTTGGAGCAGTGGTCAGAAATGCGCTCCACATTGTTCAGCACATCCAGGAAGACGACGCCGGTGTCGATGGAACAGATGCCATTCTTCAGGCGCTTGATGTGCTGGTCGCGCAGCTTTTCGACCATGATGTCGATGACCTCCTCCAGCGGCTCCACCTGACGGGCCAGTGCGACGTCATTGTTCTCAAAGGCGTCGTTCGTCAGGTCCAGCACGCGCTCCATCGCGCCGGTGAGGAGCTTGAGCTCCTCCTTTGCGTGGTCGCTGAAGGACGCTTCCTTCTCATAAAGCTCCTCGGATTTTTCCATGATGTTGACGGCATAGTCACCGATGCGCTCGTACTCGGTGACGAAGTTCAGCAGCTCGGTCACGGCATGGCTCTCGTCGTCGCCCAGCTCCTGATCGGTCATCTTGATGAGGTAGTTGGAGATCTCGACCTCCATCCGGTCGATGAGGTTTTCCCGGACGTTCACTGCGCTCACGACGTCTTCGTCCATCTTGAGCAGCAGCGGAGCCGACAGGTTCACGTTGCGGGCAGCACGGCGGGACATCTTGACCACTGCATTCTTGGCCTGCTGCAGGGCAACGGCCGGGCTCTTGAACAGGCGCTCGTCCAGCACGGGCATACTGAGCTCCTGTGCTTCCTCGGCGCTGTCGGGCACGGTGAGGACAGCCAGCTTCGACAGCACACTGCTGAACGGCAGGAAGAGGAGCATCGCCGCCACGCTGGACATGGTGTGGATGTTTGCGATGGAGCTCTTGTTCATCACATCGCCCCAGACAGGGATGCCGATGGTGTAGCGCACCGCATAGATGGCCGCCAGAAGCACCACACTGCCGATGATATTAAAATAAAGGTGGATCAGCGCGGCGCGCTTGCCATCCTTGGAGGAGCCGCCGATGGTCAGCAGCGGGGTGAAGGCCGTGCCGATGTGGGCACCCAGAATGATGGGGATGGCCGAGCCGAAGGTGACAAGGCCGGTGCTGGACAGTGCCTGCAAGATACCGACCGATGCCGAGGACGACTGGATGATGACCGTGACCACCACGCCCACGAGAACGCCGAGGAGGGGGTTGGTCATGCTGACGAACAGGTTCTGGAACGCCGCGCTCTCCCGCAGGGGCGAAACGCCGGTATCCATCAGGTTCATGCCGGTGAACAGGATGCCGAAGCCCAGCATGATCTGGCCGATGTTCTTTTTCTTGGCGTTGCGCAGGAACACATAAAAAATACAGCCAATAAACGCGACCACCGGTGCGAAGGTCTTGGGCTGCATCAGGGTCAGCCACAGGCTGTCGCCGGAGATATCCGCCATGCGGATGAGCTGGCCGGTGACAGTCGTACCAATGTTCGCACCCATGATCACGCCTACCGACTGCGTGAGGGTCATGATCCCGGAGTTGACAAGGCCGACACAGATGACGACCGTGCCCGCCGACGACTGGATGACGCCGGTGATAAGGGTGCCGAAAATGACGCCCTTGATGGTGGAAGAGGTCAGCTTTTGCAATACGCCCTGCATCTTGCCGCCCGCCAGCTTCTCCAGGCCGGCGCCCATGATCGACATGCCGTACAGGAACAGCGCAATACCGCCCAACAGAGAGGTGATGTGTGTGATATCCATCTCGATACTCCTAAAAATGTTCTTCCTTTTTCTTTTGAACAGACAAAGGACGGCCGCCGAGCTCTTTCTGCCCGAACGCCGTCCTTTTTATTATAGCATCGAGCGGCCTGTTTCAACAAGCCTTATTTTACATGTTTTTTGCGTTTTTGATACATTTTTGCGCGTTTCGCCAGGTTTTGACGCAGTTCTTTTCGCAGATTTTACATGGATTTTACAAATAATTCAGTTTGCTGCAGCTGACGCCATTTCCCGCCGCCGGGCCGGTTTTGCGGCGGGCTGCTCAGCGCGGGCCTTATCGTAGCAATACCGGATGATGGCCTGCCGCCGGACGATGCCGATGAACATGCCCCGGTCGTCCACCACCGGCACAAAGTTCTGGTTCATGGCCGCTTCGATGAGCTGGTCCATGCTGGTGCTCACGGTCACGGCTTTGTAATCCCGCTTGTGGGCAAAGCTGGAAATGGGCACGTCCTCGGCGGCTTCCAGGTCCAGGCCATGGTATTTTTTCAGCCCCCAGAGGATATCCCCCTCGGTCAGGGTGCCCACATATTCGCCTTTGCGGTTGAGCACCGGAATGGATGCGTAGCGGTTGTTCTCCCATTTTTCCAAGGTCTGCCGCAGGGTGAAATCATCGTAGACATACATCAGGTCCTGCTTTGGGGAAAGGAAAAACAAAATGTTCATCATCAGCTCTCCTATCGAAAAACAAATTCTGCCGTTGTGGGCGCAGCGCCCCGTCTCTCTGATTTGATTTTAGCACTTTTTCACAGCAAGTTAAAGGGAATAATCATACTTTTTAGATTTTATTCACAGTCATTTTTCGCTCTTTTTCAAAACATGCGGAAAAACCATGCACGCTGGCGCATTTTGTGCTATACTAAACAGAAAGGAACTGCCCACCGGGGCCTCTGGCACTGCGGCCCTGTTCTCAGGATACCCACTGCGGCGCTCGAAATCGGGTGCAATGGGGCATGTCCGGCACAGGAGTTGCAATTTTCCGCTGTACACCGGGCCGGTAAAGAGGTATAATAAGCGTGTAAGATTCCTTTCCCGGTTCGCCGGGCCAAATCAAACAATCTGATAAAAGGAGCAGAGCGACTATGATCACTTCCCGTTTCCCGCTGGGAGATGTCAGCTTCTCCGCCGAGTATTTTTCGACGCTCGTGGGCGAAGCAACCAAACAATGCTACGGTGTGGCCGCAATGACCCCCCGCGATCTGACCGACAAGGTGCGGAGCATGGTGCACGGCGCTGATTTTTCTGCAAAGGGCGTCCGCGTCACCCAGGAAGAGGGCCGTCTCGTGATCGAGCTGCACATCGCCGTCAGCTATGGGCTCAACATTTCGACCGCTGCGCGCAGCATCTCGCACCGCGTCAAGGACGAGGTGGAACAGGCCACCGGCCTCAAGGTCGCCCGCGTGATCGTCTCCGTGGACGACGTGATCGCCTGATCGGACAAGAGAATAAGGAGAAAATTCAAATGATTTCTGGTAAGATCCTGCGCGACGCGATTATTTCCGGCGCAAACAACATCAACAACCAGCGCTCCCGCGTGGACGAGCTGAA
>JABLTO010162070.1_pt1 | contig 11642 bp, 11 predicted proteins | sample 7160091 | NCBI WGS metagenome assembly JABLTO01 (sample SAMN14651225, study PRJNA627086) | human gut metagenome | isolation source: feces | host: Homo sapiens
ACCTTGGCAAGGTTGCGCTCTACCAGATGAGCTAATACCGCATAAAATGGTGCCTCCGGTCGGAATCGAACCAACGACACGGGGATTTTCAGTCCCCTGCTCTACCAACTGAGCTACAGAGGCAAACCATGGCGACTCCGATGGGACTCGAACCCACGACCTCCGCCGTGACAGGGCGGCGTTCTAACCAACTGAACTACGAAGCCGTATAAGCGATTGAAATCGGACAGTGCGTTTAAGAAAAGTGGTGGGAGTTACAGGGCTCGAACCTGTGACCCTCTGTTTGTAAGACAGATGCTCTCCCAGCTGAGCTAAACTCCCGTTCTTAAACAAACAAATGTCCGCAATTTTGTTACCGCTTGACTATTATATCACAGCGACCGTGATTTGTCAACAGTTTTTTTTGAACTTTTTTCTATTCTTGCTGACGGAATAAAACAGGGTCGGCTTTTGAGCGTGAAAAAACGAACCGTCACCGCCAGCCCGTTTTATAAAAAAGGACGCAGTTGCCCGCGTCCGAAAAAAGATAAAACTCAATACCAGTAATTGCTCGAGGTATATGAATAAAGAGAGCTTATCGCGCAGATCCAAGTAATGACGGAAATAAGGGAAAAAATCATTCCGAGAATGGAAAGAACAAGCCCCGCAACGGACAATCCGACGGACGCGCCCGCGGATTTTGATTTTTTAATTCCGATCGCGGAAAGGATGATGCCCGCAATACACATCAACAGGCACAGCGAGTTAAAATACGGAATCCAAAACAGGCAGCAGCTGACAATTCCCATAACAAGAGCTGCAACTCCCATTCCTTTTCCGGGATTCCCCGGCGTTTTCACAACCGGCTGCTGCTGATATACGGGAGGCTGCTGATAAACCGGCTGCTGATACGAGGGTTGTTGATAAACCTGCTGCTGATAAACGGGTTCGCGGTATTCCGGCTGAGGAGCAGGCTGAGAAACGGGTTGGGGGTTGGGCTGGTTTACAGGCTCGTTCATACTTGTTCCGCAGTTGCCGCAAAAAGCAGAACCGTCGGGAATCTGAGCCCCGCAATTTTTACAAAACATTGTCGTCCTCCGTTAAAATTCTGTTTTTGAAATCTTCGTATTTAATACAGTATATCATTATTTTCCGAAACTGTCAATATACATCGACATTTTTTTCATCGAAAAAGGCGGCGACGGCGCGGCGTGAAATGTGAAATTTTTGTTTAATTCTCAAAAACCCTTGATTTTTTCGAATTGATTTGGTATAATGATAGTCCAGGTAAATCTTGATGGAGGTGTTTTGAACATGGCAAAGTGTGATGTTTGCGGAAAAGGCGTAAGTTTCGGGATTAAAGTTTCCCACTCTCACAGACGCTCGAATAAAATGTGGAAATCGAATGTCAGACGCGTAAAGGCTGTTGTTGACGGCTCTGTCAAGCACGTTAACGTATGCACGAAGTGTCTCCGTTCCGGCAAGGTTCAGAGAGCGGCCGACTGATTTTCCGTCGGTATAATATGAAAACAACAGAAATGTTCTTTCTCCGACGGGAAATTGCATTTCTGTTATTTTTTTTGAGGTTTTTATGAGCGTGCTGACGATAAAGAAAGACGTAAAAGTTGAGTTCACCGAGAAAAAATCGGTGTTTATCGGGCACGCCTTTTTTGTTTCGACGGAAGAGCAGGCTCTCGAAAAACTCGATCTTGTTGCGCACGAACACGGGCAGGCGACGCACAACGTCTACGCTTACAGTTTAAGGCAGCACGGGGTGCAGCGGTGCAGCGATGCGGGAGAACCGCAGGGCACGGCGGGAATGCCTGTGCTGAAAGTTATAACCCTGAACGGACTTGTTGATGTCTGCATAGTTGTAACACGTTATTTCGGCGGTATCTTGCTCGGTGCGGGCGGTCTTGTTCGAGCATACACAAAAGCGGCGGCTATGGCGGTTGAAGAAGCGGGCAAAACGGAAATAATCCTTGCGACGACGTTTTTGCTCGAATACGGCTACGAACTCCATGAGAGCATTATACGGATACTTGAAAAGTACGGAGCTACTGTCACGGACAGGCAGTTTACGGACAAAGTCGAAGTTGCGGCGGTTCTGCCGTCGGACGAACTCGAAAAACTGAAAAACGAGTTGAACACGCTTTATTATTCGCGTGTTACGGTCACAGATATAGATTCGACTTTTACAAGAAAATAATTTTTTTGCGGGCTTTAAGCCCGCTTTTTTCACGGCAAAAGCAAAAAACACGATTGTTTGAAATTATTTCACAAACAGGTACTATCCAAAAACCGCGTTTTCGGTTATTATAGAATAAAAAGAGGAAAGAAGTGTTGAAATATGATTTTTTGTGTCGAAGATGACAAAAGCATACGCGACCTTGTGATATACACGCTGTCAAGCGTCGGTTACGAGGCGGCTGGGTTTGCGTCGGGCAAGGAACTTTTCGCGGCGCTTGAAGCAACCGTCCCGCAACTTATAATGCTTGACATAATGCTGCCTGAAGAAGACGGACTTTCTATCCTCAAAAAACTCAAAAACGACCCTCGGACGGAAGACATTCCCGTTATCATGGCAACCGCAAAGGGAACGGAATACGACAAGGTAATAGGGCTCGACCTCGGAGCGGACGACTATCTTGCAAAACCGTTCGGAATGATGGAAATGATCTCGCGCGTCAAAGCGGTTCTGCGCAGAGCCGCACCGAAAAAAGATGATTCGGTATTGAAAAAAGGAGACCTCGAACTCGATGAAAAAAGACACGAGGTTCGGGTACACGGAACGCCCGTCCAATTGACGCTCAAAGAATATGAACTGCTGCGCATTTTTATGAAAAACCTCGGCATTGTTTTTTCCAGAGACAGGCTGCTTTCCAGCGTCTGGGGCATTGACTTTGTGGGTGAAAGCCGAACCGTAGACGTGCATATAGGAACACTTCGGACAAAGCTCGGTGACTGCGGCGATTACATAGAAACCGTTCGCGGCGTCGGATATAAAATGGAGGACAAAAAATGACGAAAAGGATTTTCCGCTCCGTCTGCATTGTTGCCGTTGTTGTGCTTTTTGCGTCGCTGGCACTTGTTATGGGAGTGCTGTACGATTATTTCTCGGGTTCGCAGGAAGACCAGTTGAAAACGCAAACCGACCTTGCGGCACAGGGCATAGAGCACGAAGGTTCCTCATATTTCGACGGGCTTGACTCCGAAGACCTGCGTATAACTTGGATAGATAAAGACGGTAAAGTTCTCTTTGACAATAAAACGGACGCTTCCTCCATGGAAAATCACCTCGAAAGAGAAGAGGTCAGACAGGCTGTCGAAAACGGCTACGGCAAAAGTGCGCGTTATTCGGAAACGCTGACGGAAAAAAGTCTGTATTCCGCAAAAAAACTTTCCGACGGTTCAATTGTCCGTCTTTCTGTTTCTCAATATTCGGTTCTGACGCTGTTCCTCGGAATGCTGCGTCCCGTGCTGATAATCGCTCTTTTGGCGGTCGTGCTTGCGCTTTTGCTGGCTTACCGCCTTTCCAAAAAAATAGTTACGCCGTTGAACAGACTCAATCTCGACTCACCGCTTTCGAACAAAGTTTATGAAGAGCTTTCGCCGCTGCTTAAACGTATGGACGCGCAGCAAAAGCAGTTAAAGCATCAGTCGGAAGAACTCAAACGGAAGAGAGAAGAGTTTGAAACCGCGACGGAGAATATGAGCGAAGGGCTTATCATTCTCAATGAAAAAGGAGTTATCCTGAGCCTTAACCGTGCCGCAACAAAGATGCTCGGGCTTTCGGAAGACTCTGTGGGAAAAGATATTTTCTCCGAAAAAACGTCTGTCAACCTGAAAGAGCCGACGCAAAAGGCACTCTCGGGACAAAATACGGAAGAAGTTTTTGCGCTGAGAGACGAAAACTGTCAGTTGCTCGCAAACCCCGTTTCGACCGACGGAAAAGTGACGGGAGCCGCATTGCTTGTGCTTGACGTGACCGAAAAAGAAAGAGCGGAGCAGATGAGACGCGAATTTACGGCAAACGTGTCTCACGAACTCAAAACCCCGCTCCAAACAATCTCCGGGTATGCGGAACTTCTCGCAAACGGAATGGTCGCAGATAAAGACAAATCCGCTTTCAGCGAAAAGATATACGCGGAAGCACAGCGCATGATACGTCTCATTGAGGACATTATAAAACTTTCGAATCTTGACGAGGGTGCCGTCGAACTCACAAGAGAGACCGTCGATATTTATGCCACGGCGGAAAACACGGTCAAAAGCCTGCTTCCCGCGGCGGAGAAAGCAAATGTTACGCTTTCTTTGAAGGGAGAAAATGCCGAAATATACGGTATACCTCAACTGCTGACGGCAGTTGTTTACAATCTTTGCGACAACGCGATAAAATACAACAAGGACGGAGGAACCGTTTTTGTGAGCGTTAAAAGCAATGCGGAAAATATCGTTCTTTCCGTAAGAGATACCGGCATAGGAATACCGAAAGAACAGCAAGAGCGCATTTTTGAGCGGTTTTACAGAGTTGACAAAAGCCATTCGAAAGAGGTCGGGGGAACGGGTCTCGGACTTTCGATAGTCAAACACGCGGCAAAGCTGCACGACGCAAAAATAACGCTTGAAAGCGAAGTCGGAAAAGGAACGGAGATAACCGTGATTTTCCCGAAGAAACAGCAAAACGCTCCGGCAGATATATAAAAGTTCTGTTCTTTTGATTTTTCCTCTTTTTTTCTGAAATTTTACGTTTTGAGTATTTTATAGTCCCACTTTACATGGATTTTACAAAAACCATATAACGGATTTGACCTTTCTCTATTAAAATTATCATGTATCATGGTAGTTTTTGTTGAGAAAGGTCTTTGTTATGAATTTTTTTGATTCGGGCTCGGCATTTAATATTTTTAACACGCTGGCACTTGTCGGAGGTCTCTGTCTTTTCCTTTTCGGAATGAATATTATGGGACAGGCGCTCGAACGCCGTGCGGGCAACAAATTGCGTCCGTTGCTGGCAAAAATGACCGAGCATAAATTTAATGGATTTTTAACGGGTCTCGGAATAACCTCGATAATTCAGAGTTCGTCGGCGACAACCGTTATGGTCGTGGGTTTTGTAAACTCCGGGCTTATGACGCTGAAACAGGCGACAAACGTTATCATCGGCGCAAACGTCGGAACAACGGTCACAGGATGGATACTCAGTCTGACGGGCATAAGAGGAGACAATGTTTGGGTAAATATGCTTAAACCGTCATCCTTTGTTCCTATACTCGCGCTTTTCGGCATAGTTATGCTTATGATGTCGAAAAAGCAGAAATCAAAGGACACGGGAACAATTTTGCTCGGGTTCGCAACGCTTATGTTCGGCATGGAAGCAATGTCCAATGCGGTTTCGGGGCTGTCCGAAATAGAGGGCTTCCGTAATCTTTTCATCGCGTTTGAAAACCCTTTCCTCGGCGTTCTCGTCGGCGCGGCGTTGACTTGCATAATTCAATCGAGTTCCGCATCCGTCGGAATTTTGCAGGCTCTTTCAACAACGGGGCAGGTTTCGATAGGCGCTTCCGTTCCCATAGTTATGGGCGACGGCATAGGGACGTGCATAACAGCCGTTATCTCTTCAATAGGCGCAAAGCGCGAAGCAAAGAGAGCGGCGGTCATACACCTTGTTTTCAACATAATCGGAACGGCTTTCTGCATGACCTGTTTCTGCGTTGCGAAATATGCGTTCCTTGACCCGATGGGCTCGGAACTGCTCTCGTCCTCGGCTTCGGAACTCACGATAGCGATAGCGAACACGGCGTTCAAGGTTGCAAGCACGCTTCTTATTCTTCCGATGTCGGGCATTCTTGAAAAAATCGCAAGAAAAGTGCTTCCCGCAACAAAGGAAGAGAAACCGGAAGAACTCGACACCCGTCTTTATTCAACGCCCGAACTTGCCATTGAACATTGCCGCGCCACCGCCGCAAAAATGGCGAACCATTCGTTTACTGCTCTCAAAGAGGGAATGTCCTGCATAGACGCTTATTCTTTAAAACTTGCCGAAAGCGTGCGTAAAAAAGAGACCAAGACAGATAAATACGAAGATATGCTGAGCGAATATCTCGTCGGTCTGACGGCGCTTCCCATATCCGAAGACGTAACCGTTGCCTCCGCAAAACTGCTCAAAAGCATCGGAGACCTCGAACGAATCGCGGATCATGCGGTAAATCTTGTTGAAGCCGCGGAAGAGTTGAAAGACAAGAACGAAACACTCTCCGAAACGGCAAAAACGGAACTCGCCGTGCTTGAAAAGGCTGTTACGGAGGTTCTGGACAGAACTTATGCGGCGTTTTCGGAAGACGACCCGTTGGCGGCGGAACATATCGAGCCGCTTGAACAGGTGGTTGACGGACTCAAAGAGCAACTCCGAACAAACCACGTTCTGCGTCTGCAGAACGGCGGTTGCAGTATGGAAGTCGGGTTTGTATGGGCTGACATTCTGACCGACCTCGAAAGAGTTTCCGACCATTGTTCAAACATTGCGGACTGCATCATAGATGCGGCAAACAACAGCATGAATATGCACGAGGAAATGCGCGAAGAGATGCGTACAAGTCCCGAATTTGCAAGGGATTACGAGAAGTTCGAAAAAAAATACGCGCTGCCCGAGCGTTGACAAAACACATATATTTTGATATAATATCCGACGGAGATATTTTCTCCGTCGGATTTTTTTGAAAAGGTAACACCTATGAATGATAAAATAATACTTGAAGGCGCGATAAGCGTTAAAGCGGCGGTCGAGGCGGGCAATCGCGACGTTTTCCGCATATATACGGACAATAAAAAAATCTCGCGCGATTTCGGATATATCTGCCGAAAAGCGGAAGAAAATGGCATTGAGTGTATAAGGACAAACGCCGACACAATATCCGAGATGACGCAGGGTTCAACTCACGGCGGAATATGTGCGGAGGTCGGGGCACGGAAATATGCCGAACCCGAAGAGCTCTTCAAAAGTGAAAACCCGTTTATCGTTTTGCTTGAAGGGATAGAAGACCCGTACAATTTCGGAGACATAATCAGAAGTGTTTACGCCGCGGGCGCAACGGGAATCATAGTTCCGAAAAGAAATTGGATGAGCGCGGACGCGGTTGTGACAAGAGCCTCCGCAGGCGCGTCCGAATTTATAAAAGCGGCGGCGGTCGAAGATTTTGTGCCTTTTCTGAAAGAAGCGAAAAGACGCGGAATCTCGGTTGTGGCGGCAGACAGAAAAGACGCCGCGGATATGTATTCAGCAGACCTTTCGGGGGCTCTTGTTCTTGCCGTCGGGGGTTCTTACAGAGGGCTTTCAAAGCCTGTTTTTGACGAAGCCGAAACAAAAATATTTATTCCTTACGGAAATGCGTTCCGCAATTCGCTTTCGGCGGCGGGCGCGGCGGCGGCAATATCTTTTGAAATATTGAGACAACGTTCAGCAAAAAGATAACTTGACAAAAGACTGTTACCTCACAGAAAATGGGGCTGTAAAAAACTTATGTTTTTTACAGCCCCGTTTATTTTCACCTTTACAAGGATTGTTTTTAGTCTGTCCTTTCAAAAAACAAGGTCGGCGAAAGGACAGTATGTTCGGGAAAGTTATCTTTCCTCGCAGGGCAGCAAACGCTTCTCCCTGTCTTGATTTTATTATAGCAGATATGTTCCGTAGTGTTTTGTCGAACGGAGAAAGGATATTCGGAAAATTTTGGGGAAGAGTTTTACGCAAAGACGACGTAAAAGCCGTTTGCAAAACTCTTCCCCATACGATTTATTTCATTTTTTACAGATTACGCTGTGTTTTTGCTTCTTTTCTGATCTTTCGGCGTGCGTCTTTTCTGTTTTTCGAAATCAGAAAACCGCAGGAAAGAATGGTTGTCACACAGTTGATAAGGCACATCCACTTGAATGTTCCGCTGTTGATAAAGCCCATTGCGTCATTGATAAACATATCTATAACAAGAATCACGATAAAAGCAACGGAAAAACCTATCGAAATATGCGGCACGACCGCTTTGACAATTCCACAAACCTTTTTCATCAGCAGTCACCTCAATCTTTCGGGAAATAAATTATATCGCTGACGGAGCGACCGCCGCCGTCGGGAGTGTTTATCGTTGTTGAGCCGCCGTCCCATACCATAACGGAAGATTTTCCGCCGTCAAGGTTGTATGCGACGGTACAGCCGAGATCGCTGAAAAGTTGCGCAAGGTCAGCCATTTTTAATCCCACGCTGTTCTCTTCACCTCTGCCGTTGACGGCAACAAGGCAATAGTGGCCGGGTTCGTAATATCCTATCGCGGAGCGCGGATTTGCGGGGGTTACGGAACTGTCGAACTCGGTTTTTGCGTTGCCGTCCGCATCCAAAAGCGACGGACCGAAAGACCATATATCGAGGATAGACGTTCCGGCACCATCTGCGGCGGTCTTAACAGCATCAAGGCTGAACTCTTCTTTCGAATACGTTTTCATAACGCCGTTTTTGAACAGAACGAGAACATCTTTGAACCTGCTTTCGCGGATCAGTTGTCCCTCACGAACAACCGTGCCCTGATTTCTTGCGCCGAAATAGTCTCCGTTGATGGCGACTATCGCGTTATTCGCTTTTGCCATATCCGCGACATCGGAAGAAAATCCCGAAGAGCGCGCGGTCTTGAAATAATCGGTGTTTCTGATGTATATATCGGCAACATAGTAAACAACAAAACCACCGGTCGATTTATCTTCATAACGCTGCCATGTAACGCTGACGTTTTTGCCCATGTACGAATTTTCCGTCTGTACCGGTTCGCCGTCCGTGAATTTGTTCTTGAATACTGTGCTGAAATCACCGTCTGTAACGGCGGTCTTATCGCCGTTGTTGTTGACAACTTTCATCGTCGGCGCAGTTCCGTCGGTTTTGAGCGTTGCGCCGTCCGTGACTTCGATCGTAACAGGCGTCACACCCTGCAAAGGCTCTTTGACTTTGAAAGACATGGAAAACACCGTGCCTTTATAGGCAAACACCGAACCCGATGCGCCCGCAGAAGCGATCAAAGTAACAGTTTTCAAGCCGTTTTCCCCGTCGGCGTCCGTGAACTCAAAAACCGCATCGGAAGCAAGTCCGTCACCGGGGGCATAAGAGCCTTCAGGCGTCAGTTTTGTTGAATCGTAAGAAAAGACAATCGTCGTTTTATTTATGTTCGCGGACGAAACAACGGCAAGCTCCGCTTTTACCGTTTCGCCCACATTTGCGGCAGGCGCGGAAAGCGTCAGTTGCAGTTCTTTCGGTTTTTCGGTCAGATCCGTTATGCCGGACCCGTCCACGGTACTTTCATTGCGCAGATAAGCGCGTCCGTGATGTATGTATGCGAACAAAAGAAGAATAAAACCCGCAAGCAGAATGTCCGCGGCAATTGTGACTGGCAAAGGACAGATTTTTTTTGTTCTTTTCTTTTTAGGTCTTCTTCTTTCTTCGCGAAAATCATCGCCGAAATTGTTGTATTCGTCCAAATTTTCCACCTCTTTCAGGCATTTTGCACTTTTCGGTTTCATTCTAACATACAAATATGGACATTTCAACACAATAAGATATTTTTTACGAAATTGCCTTGATTTTTTCAGAGATATATACTATAATAATTATAGGAAAAAATATACCTGTGAAGTTTAATAAGAGGATGGTATTTTTATGGAGTCAAAAGCCGCAATAATGCTTAAAATGAAGGACGACCAATTTCCTATGGGAATCGTTCCGACAGTCGGAACGGTCGAACTCAGCAACAAGATAAACGAATATCTTATAAAATGGTATTATGAAGCAAATCCCGAAGTAGCGGACGAGCCTGACGCTAAAAAAACGCTTCTCGTTTCCGCAAAGTGCCCGCGTTTCGCGTCGGGTGACGGAAAGGGAACACTTTCAGAAACTGTCAGAGGCGACGATCTTTTTATCGTTACCGACGTCGGAAATTACAGCTGCGAATACAATATGTACGGCAGAAGCGTTCCGATGAGCCCGGACGACCATTACCAGGATCTGAAAAGAATTATTTCCGCCGTTGGGGGAAAAGCCTCCCGTATAAACGTAATAATGCCTATTCTTTACGGAGGCAGACAGCACAAACGTTCTTCCAGAGAGTCTCTTGACTGCGCGATAGCGTTGCAGGAACTCGAAGCGATGGGCGTTGAAAATATCATCACTTTTGACGCGCACGATCCGCGTGTTCAGAATGCCGTTCCTCTTATGGGCTTTGACAACGTTATGCCCTATTATCAGGTTCTGAAAGCACTTTTCAGAAAAGTCAAAGATCTGAAAATTGACAAAGAACACCTTATGGTAGTCAGCCCCGATGAAGGCGCGATAAACAGAAACATGTATTATGCTTCCGTTATGGGCGTCGATCTCGGAATGTTCTATAAGAGAAGAGATTTCTCCGTTATCGTCAACGGCAGAAACCCCATCGTTGCGCACGAATATCTCGGAGCGTCGGTCAAGGGCAAGGACATTCTTGTCGCGGATGACATCATCGCTTCCGGAGACTCCATGCTCCGTCTTGCGGAAGACCTGAAAAAAGAGGGCGCAAACAGAATCTTCATGTTTGCGACTTACGGACTTTTCACCGAGGGGTTGGACAAATTCCAGAAAGCTGTGGACAAGGGTCTTATTTCGGGAGTTCTTTCAACAAACATGACATACCGTATGCCCGAACTGCTTGCAAAAGACTGGTACATTCAGGTCGATATGGCAAAATATATCGCTTATTTCATTCTCGCGCTTCACAGAAATCAATCCATAACAACACTTCTCGACCCGCACAAGAAAATTGCGGATCTGCTTGAAAGATATAAGAACGGAAACATTTAAGATGTATCACTTCTATGCCGTTATAAACAGGATGAAGTACATAAACCGCTGGGGTCTTATGCGGAACACCGACCGTGAAAATCTGAAAGAGCATTCTTTTCAGGTCGCCGTGCTTGCCCATGCGCTCGCTTTGATTGAAAAAGAGCGTTTCGGGCAGAATATCGACCCCGACAAAGCGGCGGTCATCGCACTTTTCCATGACGCTTCGGAGATAATAACGGGGGATATGCCGACACCTGTCAAATATTACAACGACGGTATCCGCAACGTTTACAAGGATATTGAAAAAGAAGCGAACGCTTTGCTTGTCAAAAAACTTCCCGAAGATATGCAGCCGACATATTCGGAACTGCTTTCGGAGAAAGACTCCCCCGAACACAGATGCGTCAAAGCGGCTGACACATTAAGCGCGTACATCAAATGCGTCGAAGAACTCAAAGCGGGCAACCGTGAGTTCGAGGGCGCGGCAAAGTCGATAAAAGAAAGGCTTGAACAGATACCTCTCAAAAGCGTTCGGGTATTTATCGACGAATTTCTTGAAAGTTATTCACTCACACTCGACGAACAATCATAGGCGTGAAAAGCGCCTCCACCTTTCTTCTCGATTCGCGGAGGTAAAGATTTGAAAAAGACGGCAATATTACTGCTCCTCATATTTGCGGTTTCAGTATCCGTAATATCGGGATGCACGGTCACCAATTACAACAAACCGGTTGAAAAATATACCGGTCCGTATGCGGAAGTTGACGGCGTTTATTCGGGCACGGACGATCTCGGCAGAGTTCTGACGGAAAAAGAAGAA
>JABLTO010114726.1_pt1 | contig 11641 bp, 10 predicted proteins | sample 7160091 | NCBI WGS metagenome assembly JABLTO01 (sample SAMN14651225, study PRJNA627086) | human gut metagenome | isolation source: feces | host: Homo sapiens
CAATATCTGAACGGCTCTTCCCCCAGACGTATCTCGAACGTATAATAATCAAACTCTCCCTGTGTGCATTCTTTTTCCATTACATATGTGTCAGCTGATGTCACAAGCCCTACTCTGTCTGCATCATCCTTCGCCGTACGGAACCGTAATGTCACCAGTTCGTTTTCTTTCGGTTCAGGGGGATACACATATCCTTCTGTTCCATCACAAAATAAAGCCGCCTTATTCATATAACTAACACCTCTCTCATTTTTTGCTCTCGGAAAGGAGCACGCTTTCTTCTAGTCTTCTGATACATCTTCCGGGAACAGCGCTTCAAATTCTTCCCGGGAAATCTTTTCTTTTTCCAACAGAAGATCTGCGCATGCATGCAGAACATCATCATATTTTCTAATGATATGTCTTGCTCTGTCATAACATTCATCAATAATTCTCTTTACTTCCTGGTCGATCACAGTCGCCACGCCCTCTCCGTAGCCTCTTGCTGTGTGCGCCAGATCACGTCCGATGAACACCTCATTGTTGTCATCATCATAGTTAATAAGTCCGACTGCCTCTGACATACCGAACTTCGTAACCATGGATTTGGCCAGGCCCGTTGCCTGCTTGATATCCTGAGATGCACCGGTTGTAATATCATCAAGTACTTCTTCTTCGGCTACACGTCCGCCAAGTGCTACCGTAATATCCTGAAGCATCTTTCCTTTTGTATTAAACATCTCATCCTTTTCCGGAAGCGGCATCGTATATCCGCCCGCACTTCCCGTCGGGATGATTGAAACACTGTATACAGGTCCCACATCCGGAAGCACATGGAACAAGATCGCATGCCCTGCTTCGTGGAATGCTGTGATTCTCTTCTCTTTTTCGGAAATAACGCGGCTCTTCTTCTCCGCACCGATTCCGACTTTGACAAATGCCTTTTTTATGTCTTCCTGTTTTAAGAATACTCTGTTATCCTTTGCAGCCAGAATTGCTGCTTCGTTCAAGAGATTTTCCAGATCAGCTCCGGTAAATCCTGCCGTTGTCTGCGCGATCTGCTGCAGATCGATCTCTTCACTTAACGGTTTACCCTTCGCATGTACCTTGAGGATCTCTTCACGGCCCTTAATATCCGGTCTTCCGACCATAACCTTACGGTCGAATCGTCCCGGACGTAAGATTGCAGGGTCAAGAATATCCACACGGTTTGTAGCCGCCATCACAATGATGCCTTCATTGACGCCGAATCCGTCCATCTCTACCAGCAACTGGTTCAGTGTCTGCTCACGCTCATCGTGTCCGCCGCCCATTCCGGTTCCACGGCGTCTTGCAACTGCATCGATCTCATCGATGAAAATGATACACGGCGCATTCTTCTTCGCTTCCTCGAACAAGTCTCTGACACGGGAAGCTCCGACACCAACGAACATTTCCACAAAGTCTGAACCGGAGATTGTAAAGAACGGAACTCCTGCTTCTCCGGCAACTGCTTTGGCAAGCAGCGTCTTACCGGTTCCCGGAGGGCCTACTAACAGTACACCTTTCGGGATTCTTGCTCCCACCTGGATATATTTCTTCGGAGACTTCAGGAAATCAACGATCTCCTCCAGTTCCTCTTTTTCTTCTTCCAGACCTGCCACCTGGGCAAATGTCACTTTCTTGTCACGGTCTGTACTCAGTCTTGCACGGCTCTTTCCGAAATTCATTGCTTTCGAATTGGCCCCGCCGCCCTGACGGTTCATCAGACCAAAGATCAGGAACACTCCGACCAGTGTAAGGATAACCGGCAGAAATGTAGTTGCTGCCCAGCTGTCCTGTGGAATATCCGGCATGGTATAATCCACATTCTGCTCTTTCAGGTAATCCTGGATCTCATTTACATCGGAGACATACAGATATCTGACATTATCGGAACTGTCATCTCCCTTCAGCGTAATCTCCACGCGCCCCGTCGGAACGCTCTTGTTCTGATTCACTTCTACAGACTCGATCTTGTCGTTCTGAACCAGCTGTTGGAATTTCTTCCAGGAAATTTCTTTCTCTCGTTGATCGAACTGATTGGTAAACCACAGTGCTGCGAACAAAAATACGACAAACACGAGGAATACAACACCATTCAGCCCTCTCGCTTTCTTATTATTCAATTTTCAGGCTCCTTTCTTATGCCGCGCCTTATTCCACGCCCTCTACCACTCCGATGAATGGAAGATTTCTGTATCTCTGGGCGTAATCCAGGCCATATCCCACAACGAATTCGTCCGGGATATTGAATCCGACATAATCTACTTTTACATCTTTTACTCTTCTTTCCGGTTTATCCAGAAGCGTACAGAGCTTCATGCTCTTTGGATTTCTCTTAGATAAGATGTCCATCAGATAATATAATGTTCTTCCGGAGTCAATAATATCCTCCACGATCAGTACATCTTTTCCTTCCAGTGTCTCATCTAAGTCTTTTGCGATCTTAACAACACCGCTTGACTTCGTTCCGTCACCGTAGCTGCTGACACTCATAAAGTCCATTGATACCGGAACGGTGATTCTCTTCGCCAGTTCGCACATGAAGAATACGCCACCCTTCAATACACAGATCAGATGTACCTGCTTTCCGGCATAATCTTTGCTGATCTGTTCGCCAAGGTCTTTGATTCTCTTTGCAACATCCTCTTCAGGAACTAATACTTTTACTTTCTCTGCCATCTTCTTCTCCTCCGTTAAATTCTATTTCCAGAATTCTTCTGGTTTTATCTGTAACCTGATATGCCTGGTTCTGTCTGTATCCGATGATCCACAGGATGTGGCTGCCGTCTGCTGCCAGCCAGATCTTCTCCCTGTCTTCTCTCGGGACTTTTACATTGACAAAATACTTTTTCAGGCTCTGTGTACTGCCGTTTTTGTCAATCGTAATATAGTCTCCAGGCTGCTTATGTCTTATTTTTACAGTGCTCTTAATTATATCATAGTCAAACCATTTCGTGTAGGTTTTTTTAGGAAATACACTGGTTTGTGGTGTTCGTTCCAGTATGCGCATCTGTACCGGCGGCTTAGAATTTTCTCCGGATTTTTCTTTATCCTTCACTTTATGAAGCCAGATTCCTTCGTAACACCTTTCCCCGGTCATCTCATAAGGCAGCATAATCTTCCGTCCGGTCTGATGTTCCATCAGTTCTTCCACCAGTTTTACGTGGATCTGTTCAATATCTTTTTTGCGTCCTGCCGTTTCGCACAACAGTTCATGGATCAGAAACGTCCGGACAGTCGCATTTACACTTCGGAAACCCTCTTCCAGGATCACTACTCCATCTGCTTTATCTTGTTTGGGTTTTATGCAGTATTTTCTGCATTTTTCCACTTCCTCTTCCATAAATGCCCACACTGTCCGCATTTGCTCCATCGTATCCGCCATATGTGAAACAGCTCTTGGATTAATCTCTCGTTCCAGGTATGGGATCACATGATTTCTAAGACGATTCCTTGTATAATGGTCTTCCAGATTCGTCTCATCGGTACAATAGTCTATATTATTTTCTTTTAAATATTCTTCGATTTCCTGTCTTCTTACCCCCAGAAGCGGCCGGATATACTTTCCGTCAACCGGACTGATCCCGCCGATCCCTTTAAGACCACATCCACGGCTTAAATTCCACAGAAGTGTCTCCGCATTGTCATTCTGATGATGCGCCAGCGCAATCCTCGTTCCGTTTTTCCTGTGACAGACTTCTTCGAATATATGTCTTCTGACATTCCTTCCTGCCTCTTCGAGCGTCAGCTTCTGTTCTTTCGCATATCTTCCGACATCTTCATGAAAAGCCAGAAGTTCAACATCCAGCTTCTCACAAAGGGCTCTGACGTAATTCTCATCTGCATCCGCACTTTCTCCGCGAAGTCCGTGATGAATATGCACTACCGTCAACCCAAACCGCATTTCCTTTTGAAGTTTTACAAGCATGAAAAGAAGGCATACGGAGTCTGCACCTCCCGATACGCCTGCAATTACATGATCTTTTTCCTGCAGCATATGGTATTTTTTCACATATGCCCTCACCCGTTCATACATTCCGGTCTTCCTTTTTATCTGATTTGTTTTCATATTTTTTCGAAATATATAACTCTTTTATTTGTTTCGATATCATGATAAATATATATAATTTCTTATAGAAAGTCAACTTATCGGAAAGTCAGCTCACGCCCCACAGGCCGATCACAAGGATCGTCATATCATCCAGTGGCATTTCTCCCGAATATTTCAACACCTCACTTAGAATGCTTCTTGCAAACTCTGTCGGATTTACAATATTCGTGTTTTGAATAATATCTATCATCTGTTCTTCCTGTTCTTTTGCCGGAAGTGCATCCAGAACTCCGTCCGTCACCATGACCACATAATCCCCGGATTCCAGATCACACACTTCCCGGTCAATCTCAATATTCTGTATAACCCCGATCGGAAGTGTTGTTGATACAATTTTTTCAACTTTATCCTTCTTTTTGATAAATGTTGCGGCCGCGCCCGCCTTTACAAATTCACAGCTTCCACGATACAGATCAAACAGACATACATCCAGTGTGCAGAATTTCACTTCTTCCCTTCCGATCACCAGCGCCGTATTCATCATCTGCACCGCCGTCTCTACCGGGAATCCTGCCTCTAACAGTTCTTCTAACATTTCTACCACCATCGTACTGTCCCGGAATGCTTCTTCTCCCGATCCCATTCCATCAGAAAGCGCGATTCCTTTGCGGCCTCCCGGCAGATCTTTCATAAGAAAAGTATCCCCAGATATCTGCTCCAGTCCTTTTCCGATCCGGGCAATCCCCTGAAGCGTCTGGAATTTCGCACCTTCCACACATGCAATGGTGCCATATTCCCCTCCTATCACAAGTCGTTCTCCCTGTCTTGGGATCATGGTTCTTCCTATACATTTTCCCACCAGAAATGCGATATCTTTTGCAAGGATTACCCGTCCCTTAACCGCTTTTACCGTCAGATGTACCTCATATTTTCCCTGCTGGGTCATATAAAATACAATCGATAACATCTTTACATTCTCTTTTTTTAAGGCTGTTTTTATACGTTTTTCCAGATATTCATCCTGAAAGATCCCCGCATCCAGTTCTCTGGTTGTATACTGTATCATCTTTGCAAAGCTTGTAAGCTGTGTGGCATATCCTTCTCTTGTCTGCAGCATCCTGTGATTCCACATCAATATCTGTTTGGCATTTTCAAACACTTCCAGACTTTCCCTTAGGAAACGCGGCGCAAGCATGCATTGCCTTTTCAGCCTTTTTTTCAATTCCATATTCAGTTCTGCACCATACTCTTCTGCTGCACACATGATTTCATACATCATCTGATATGTTTTCTCCCGCCTCTCGCCGAGACACACTTCTTTTCGCTCACAACCGGCACAGACATTCCCCGTTACTTTGTCAAACATTTCATCAATTTCTTCTTTGGACAATGTTCCTTTATAATGTTCCATATTTAAAAATGTTTTTGATAGATGCTGCAGAGACTCCGCAAATTTGTCCATCTGCACCACATATGGATTCACAAATATTTCCTGTTCTTTTATCCGTGCCACTTTATTGCTCCCCTTTCGACCTTTTCTTTTTATTTCCCCGATAAACAGAAAAAAGCTTCAGGAATCTCTTCCTGAAGCTTATCATTTGTTCCGAGTACTCTTATTTTGCTTTGAAAATTATCTCATTATTATGTACCAGACCCAGCTTTTCTTTCGCTACGTCTTCTACGTATTTGTCTGTTCCAACATATTTATCTAATTCTTTGATCTCTTTTGACCGGTCTTTTTCTGCCTGGATCTGCTCTTTCAGTTCTGTCTCCTGCGCCTGATATTCTCTGTTCTTCGCCTTTAACGTCATACTGTTCGCAGACACCATAACTGTCAGCAAAAGAACAACAGCACTAATCGCCAGCACACTTCTCTTATGATCCTGAGAACGCCTGCGCTGCCGTCTTCTGCGGTTTCTCTGTTTTACATCTTTCATCTTATTTTACTCACCCTTGTTTGACATCTCTGTCATTCCACTCACCTGTTAATTGCCTTTATTCTATCTTTTTTTCCGGCCTTTTTCAAGTGTTTCAGCCAAAAACCCGCTTCCCGGACATACAATTTTTCGATACCACTTCCTGACAGCCACTAGAAAAACCGACATAGCTGATGCTCCAAGCCCAATACCTAGTACAAAATACCACCTTACACTACCACTACTTGTGTAGTAAATCTGCACAAACAAAAAAATTGCGGTTCCGACCCAGTATGCCAGATCTTCCAGCTCAACGATCCAGTGCGTATGATGTATCATATTTCGCAGACAGCTTATGCAGCGGTATACAAGACGTACAATTGCTCCGGACAATATTGCAGAAAGAAATATAAATAATTCTTTTGTTATTCCCATCTCATATTTCCATCCCGTTTCATAAATTTCACCGGATTTCTCTCCGCTTTTTCAGCGAAACAATTTTCCAAACAGACTTTCCGCCTGTTTTCCGGGAGACTGTATATCCGAATAAGAGATACTTTCAATGTTGCCGGACAGATCAATCTCTCCCTTTTCCAGATTCACCCGGTTTACATGCAGATCCGTGCCCTTTACCATGAGCATTCCCTGCTCCGTCTCCAACAATATCTCATTCAGATTAAAAGACAGGACATCCAACACTCCGGTCACCAGTCCGGTTTTCCGGTTATTTAATACCAGTTTATGGCTTTTTTGTACTGCTGTGGTCTCCAAACCTATCACAACCTTTCTTACTAATCATATGAACGGAAATCACAAATTATGACTTTTCATATGATCACTTAAGAAAGGTTGTGCTGATCTGCTGATTTTTCGCAGGCTCTTTATTTATTTTATAAATATTTGAACAGGTCTCCTGCCTCTTCTTTTTTTGTCGTATCCTTGATATCAAGTACTTCTACTTTTACGGTTCTTGTTCCAAACTGGATTTCTATGATATCTCCCGGTTTTACCTTTACCGATGCCTTGGCCGGCTTGTCATTCACCAGTACACGACCGGCATCGCAGGCTTCGTTAGCTACGGTCCGGCGTTTGATCAGTCTGGAAACTTTTAAAAATTTATCTAATCTCATATCTTTATTCTCCTGCATACTTTGGTATCTACAGTGCCTGTAGGTTGCAGCTTCTTTCGAACGCATAACGATTGAAAAAACCGGAGGGCATCAAGATACTCTCCGGCATAAAATACATTTATAAAAAATATTACAATTCAGACTACTCGTTGATAGCATCCTTTAATGCTTTACCAGCTTTGAATTTTGGTGCTTTACATGCAGCAATCTTCATAGTCTCGCCTGTCTGAGGATTTCTTCCTTCTCTTTCAGCTCTCATGCTTACTTCGAAAGTACCAAATCCAACAACCTGTACTTTATGTTCTTTCTTTAATTCTTCTGTAACAACATCGATAAAAGCTTTTAAAGCTTTTTCAGAGTCTTTCTTTGATAATTCTGCCTGGTCAGCAATTGCTGCGATCAGTTCTGTCTTATTCATGGATATGTTCCTCCTCTTATTTACATTTAGAATTCACGATTTCAATTCTTTTTATACAAAGTCAACGTCCATACCCGTCATATGGCATGCCTTTATGTACTGTTATACCTGTTTTCACTGTGAATGTCAAGGTAAATCCCCCGTTTCCCCTGTATTTTCAAGCTTTTTCGCTATTTTACCATACCTTTAAAGTTCAAATCCAAATACTTCTTTTAAAAACATTTTTTTCTCTTCTGTCTGCCTTATCGCAGTCTGAAGCTTTTCTATGTTTTTTACCGATATCCATGCTTTATTTGTACAATAATACGAATTGGCCGTTTTCCAGAATTTTTCCGGATAGATCAGACGGATCTTCAGATATTCCATTTCGCCCTCCGTAAGCGGATGTATTGCCGAATAGGCATTCAGCATGCCATCACCCAGGCGGATCTTCCATCCACTTTTTTCCAGAACCTTCCTGAGGAAATAATACAGATCTTCCACCTGAATGTCCCTGCGGAATTTTTCAAAATTGGTTGTGGCGATTCCTTCTTTTGTCATAATGATATTATGATAATTATACTCTCCATGTATCATACCGGACTTCTTCATCTCTTCGGCATACAGTTTCTCATAATCTGACCGCTCCAGTTCTTCCACTGCTGCCTCTGCCCATTGATACATCTGATCAAACTGCTTCAAAAAGGCAAATTCAAACTCACCCTTGGGAACAACTTTTCTTGTAAACTGCCGGACCTTTTTCAATTCACGATTATGCCGTCTGTATTTTTCATCTGTTTTGGTTCCTTCCGGTATCCCATGTTCCAGTTCATAACGCATAATGATATGTAGTTTTGCCAGATTTCCCGCCGCTTCAAATATTTCCCTTGTCTTCTTAATGTCGCATTCACGTCCGGCAAAACATTTCTTTAATATGTACCGGTCTCCGTTATCCAATGCAGATATATATTCGCCGTTACGGTTCGTGACCACATAATCGATCCTATGATACCCCTGCTCATAAAGCCGTGTATAAAGTTCACATAACGCAGGGATTCTCTTCTCAGATGTTGTAATCTCCTTTAAAAGGAATAATCCCTTATTTGTTTCGCATAAAACAGCACCCCTGACTTTGCGGGTGCTGCTTACTTCTATATCATATTGTTCCAGTATTTTTTGTTCAAATTCCTGCATTTATATTCCCCGCGCTTTACACTTGATATTCTTTTTAAATGTATGTGGGAAATATAAAAAATATTCACTGCTGTTATACTTCTTTATCCGGGAAACTATATTTCAGCAGGATCTCTTTGGTGTTCATTTCCGGATTCTCGATCACAAGGTTCAATAATTCGTTTAACTTTTCCCCTATCTCTTTTCCCGGCTTCATTCCCGCCCGGATCAGATCTCTACCTGTCACAGCTAATTCTTTTAATGAAACACACTGGCCTTTTTCTATAATCTCTGCATATGTCTGTTCTACTTCATCGAGGTTTTTTAATTTTTCTGCTCTCTGGTACTCACTTTGTGCCAGAACATCTGCTCTCCTTACTTCCATATAGTATGGGAAAATGTCTTCGCCGATCTTATTCATTGCCCTTCTGACATTTTTCGGCATGGCCGGCATGCGGTAATCATGATTCAGCACAAGTCTTGTAACCTTATGCAGCGTATCATTATCGAACTTTAATCTCCGAAGCACTTCTTTGGCAATCCGCTCGCTTCCTAATGCATGCATTTTAAAATGCGCCACACCGTCTTCATCCATCGTCTTGTATTCCGGTTTGCCTGTATCATGCAATAACATTGTCAATCTTAAGATCTTATCATTGCGGACATTCATCATCGCATGAATGGTATGTTCCCCGACGGTATACATATGATGCGGTGTCTCCTGCTCTGTCTCCATCATCCGGTCAAATTCCGGCAAAAATACCTTCGTAATCCCAAGTTCATAAGCAGTTCTTATAAGCTCCGGCCGGTCAGATGTCAGCATCTTCACCAGTTCTACCTGTATCCTCTCCGCACTGATATTTTCCAGTGTCGGCGCAAGAAGCTTCATTCCTTCTTTCGTCTCCTCATCAATCTCAAATCCAAGCTGTGCCGCAAATCTGACGCCTCTTAAAATCCGGAGCGCATCTTCCGAGAAACGTTCCCTGGCATTTCCCACACAGCGGATCATATGCTTTTCCAGATCCTGCATTCCTCCAAAGATATCTACGATCCCATCCTTGTCATTGTATGCCATAGCATTGATCGTAAAGTCTCGTCTGAGCAGGTCTTCTTTCAGATTTCTTGTAAATGTGACTTCTTTCGGATGTCTGCTGTCTTCGTATTTTCCATCGATTCTGTACGTCGTAACTTCGTATCCCTCATGATTCAAAAGTACGGTTATCGTTCCATGCTCAATTCCCGTATCAAATGTTTTGTCAAATAATGCCTTTGTCTCTTCCGGCATTGCTGATGTTGTAATATCCCAGTCGCCCGGTTCTCTGCCAAGGATGGAATCTCTGACACATCCTCCGACTGCGTATGCTTCAAATCCATGCAACTGTAAGGTATGAATGATAAACTGTACATCATCCGGTAATTTTATATTAAAGTTATTCACAAATATTTCCTCCGTTTATCCACGTTATCAACATTCTATATCATACCATATTTTTGCCGGTGGCTGTTGATAAAAAATGGACGGTAGATTCCTAAAATCCACCGTCCATTACTTATAATCTCTTTATTCTTAGTATGATTTTCCCCAGTAAGCCATGTGTTTCGCAGGTTTTCCGCAATAGATACATTTATCGGAAATAAACTCTTCATCTTCGATCAGACATCTTGTTGCAGCTCCGCCTGTCTGATATTTTACTTCGCCCTCACATTCCGGATCTCCACACCAGCATGCTTTTACAAATCCACGGTTGGCTTTGAACTTCTCAACCATTTCATCCATTGTAGTAGCTGTATCAATGTGGCTGTTCAGGAATTCTTCTGCTCTGTTGTACATATCCTGCTGCTCCTGCTCTAAGATCTCGCGCAGTTTTACTGCGATCTCATCGAGAGATACAACGATCTTTTCACGGTTATCACGACGTACCACAACAACCTGGTTCTTCTCGATATCCTTTGGTCCGATCTCGATACGTGTTGGGATACCAAGGATCTCCTGCTCAGAGAATTTCCATCCTGTACTCTTATCAGAGTCATCGATCTTCACTCTGTATCCTGCTTTTTTCAGTTCGTCAAGCAGTGCATAAGATCTGTCAAGTACACCTTCTTTGTGCTGGGCGATTGGGATGATTCTACATTCAACCGGTGCTACGTGTGGTGGCAGTACCAGTCCGTCATCGTCACCGTGAACCATGATCAGGGCTCCGATACTTCTTGTTGACCATCCCCATGATGTCTCATACGCACTGTGCAGTTCGTTGTTCTTATCTACATATTTGATTCCGAATGCATCCGGGAATCCGTTTCCGAAGAAATGGCTTGTCGCAGACTGAAGTGCTTTTCCGTCATGCATCAGTGCTTCGATCGTGTATGTGTCTTCTGCCCCGGCGAATTTCTCGTGTTCTGCCTTTCTTCCTGCTACGAATGGGATAGCCATTGTCTCTTTATAGCAATCCTTATAAACTTCCCACATCTGGATTGTTCTTTCTTCTGCTTCTTCATATGTTGCATGAAGTGTGTGACCTTCCTGCCATAAGAATTCTCTTGAACGAAGGAATGGTCTTGTTGTCTTCTCCCAACGGAGAACAGAGTTCCACTGGTTCCATACCTTTGGAAGATCTCTGTATGATTTTACTGTTTTAGCCCAGAGGTCACAGAACAGTGTCTCTGATGTAGGGCGTACACATAATCTTTCCTGCAGTCTTTCCATTCCACCGTGTGTTACCCATGCAACTTCCGGTGCGAATCCTTCTACGTGATCAGCTTCTTTTTCCAGAAGTGACTCCGGAATCAGTACTGGCAGGTATACATTCTCAACTCCTGTTTCTTTGAAACGTCTGTCCAGATCTGCCTGGATCAGTTCCCAGATCGCATAACCGTTCGGTAAGTAGTTCATGCATCCTTTTACGCTTGAATAATCACAAAGATTTGCTTCACGTACAACGTCTGTGTACCACTGTGCGAAATCTTCGTCACG
>JABLTO010080099.1_pt1 | contig 11637 bp, 12 predicted proteins | sample 7160091 | NCBI WGS metagenome assembly JABLTO01 (sample SAMN14651225, study PRJNA627086) | human gut metagenome | isolation source: feces | host: Homo sapiens
AACCGTGTTTTTGTAAAAAAAATCATTTAAATATTGATTCAACTCGGTTGTTACTTCTAAAATATTACCAGTTTTAATGAAATACTTCTTGGAACAGCCTGATTTTTTTATTGTAATAAATTTATTACAGATAAAATCCCCCCTAAATAAAACATATTTACCAAATTTTTTTCGTAAAAATGCCTCAATTTGAAAACCATAAGTAGAGATACGATAACAGGTCTGCTTAGGTGGACAGACTGAATAAACATAGTTTTCCATCTTTGTCTCCTTAATTAAAATTCATTTTCTTTATTAATATTTTCAATGATCTTGATCGGAAACTGCCGATAAAATTCCACATTTTTATTATTTTTTTCTGTTTTCCGTACCCAAGCCGTGATATTCTGAACTTTTTTTCTATTGATTTGTTTTATAATTTCTTCCATAAACCTGTTTTCCAGATTTCTGCCTAGTGCTCTGCAAGAAAAAATAAATGATTCAATACAAGCAGATTTCTTGTCATAATAAATAGAAGAAATCCCTATTAACCCCAGATCTCCAAAATCATCTTTTACTTTCATACAAAATATTTGATAGCTTTCTTCTTGTAAAAGTTTCTCCAATTGAGGAAGTGAAAACCTCATAACCGATAAGTTAAATTGGTTAGAGCGCTGAGATAGTTGTACAACTCGATTCAAGTCTTTTGTTCGAACTAAACGAACATCATACTCTGTATGATAATAGGTGTTAAATTCTTCAACTGAAGAAAAATTTTTCTTTTTCTGATTTCTTTGTAAATTCTGATGGTAAGACCGTTTGCGAATAGAATCTTCCCGACTTCCTTTTCCTGTCGCAAAACTGAAAGAGTGTAGAGCAGATATATATTGCTCTGGATAGTCCGAATCAAATAGAAATGTTTGCATCTGAGGTAAAATCTTACTGACAAGACTTATTTCATGTGGGCTATCGTCTATAAAGAGTAACTGCTCTAGACTAAGATTTAACCGTTCAGCCATAATTTGTATGTTTTGAGCCTTGTTTCCCCAATTAATCTGGTGATCAACAATATCCGTCCATTTCAAAATCATATCTGGATGCTCTTGAAAAACTTGAACAACTGCTGCCTCATTGTTCTTGCTACAAAGAGTAACAATCACTCCCTTCTGGATTAATTGTAGAATCTCCCGTTGAAACAAGCGAAAGGCTCTTCCTATCCCCTCCTTCTCCAAATGAATGCCGTCTATCCCATCTTCACTAAGAATACCACCCCATAAAACGCCATCGCAGTCCAAAACCAGACACTTAATTTGGTTTTCCGGTGGAATCAGCAGTTTCTGAACAGTCCTTATAATTTTTTCAAAGAAAAAAGGTCGATATTTATTTTTCAAATTCCAATTGCTACCAAGGTTAAATAACTTTTCCCAACCATACATCATGGGCATTTCCCATAAATCAATAAAAAGGCATCCATTTTGGGTCTGTTTTTTTACTTGTTCATTTACAGCAAAAACAAAAGCATTCCATTCCTCCTGTCCACTATATGATTCTGGAAGAAAAGAAAAAAAGATAATCTCACGGCAAATCTGCCTTAAGTGCACAAATAGCCGATTAAAAAAATCATCAAGGAACTGTACCTGAAGTTGCAAATCAACCTCACTTTTTCTGTAAAAGTGATCATAAAAATCCTGTATCAATATGGGAAGATCAAGCAAAATGAAAGTAAGATCATATTTTTTTTGTTTGAAAAAAGCCTCTTTTTCATCACAAAAATCAGGAAAAGATGAAATCGAAAAATAATGAAGATAATCTGAGAAAATGGGTTCTAGTGGAGTATTGCGAATTATCAGAGCAGATCTTTTAATAGGAGGTAATTGCTTCGACTGCTGAATAATATTGATATATGACGAGTCTTTCATGTTTTTCCTCCAATTTGATATTTTTTCAGTGTTAAAAACAGCCTTTTCAAAGTCGAAAAATTAGAGAGTATTAGATCACTATTTAAAAAAACGATATCATAATGTTCTTCCAAAAGTAAAATAAACCGAATCATATTCATAGAATCCATTCCTAATATTTCCAAAGGTTCAGAAAGTGGAAAATCTAAAATCTGTTGCAAATCCACTTCTAAAACAGTTGCTAAAAGCTTATAGATCGGTTCCAAGCTACATTCCTCCTTTTTCATATTGTCTGACTTGAATCTGGAACATTTGAGCGTATTTACCATTTTTCTCCATAAGTTCTTCATGTGTCCCTTGTTCGACTATCTGCCCTTGCTCCATAACACAAATCCTCGTCGCCAATTTTGCAGTGGACAATCTGTGCGAAATAAATAAAACCGTTTTATCTGGCAATCCATTCATTAATAATTGATTTAACTCATACTCGCTAGTAGAATCTAAAGGAGCCGTTGGCTCATCTAGCACAACAATCTCTGCATGATTTTTTATTAGTGTTTTTGCAAGCCCTAAACGGCAAAGCTGACCAATCGATGGATTCGCACCATTCACATCAAATTCTCGAGAAATTTCTGTATGTATGCCTTTTTTTAAGGTATGAATATAAGAATCCATTTTAAAAAGGCGTAATGCCGAATATATTCTATTTTCATCTTCTAAACAAAAAAAATTTCCCAGCAGATTTTCAGCAATTGTTAAAGGGAAAAACCTAAAATCTTGGAATAAGACTGAAAAAATGTTTCGATAAGATTGCTCATTATAAGAATAAATGTTTTGGTTATTCATAAGGATTTGTCCTTTACTGCAGTCATAGAAACGCAAAATGAGATTTATGAGTGTCGTTTTACCTGATCCATTATTTCCGATAATGGCAATCTTATCTCCGCGACAAATGGATAAATTAATGTCCTTTAACACCCAAGGCCCATCCTCCTGATAACGAAACCACATATTTTTTAAATCTATACGATAAAAGTTTTCTTCTAGCATTTTATGCTTACTTTGCTGCTTACTTGGTTCCTTCGAATTATACTCCAAAAATTTTCGATATTTCCCCGCAAAAAGGCCATGTTCTTTATACTGAGAATGCATATAATTTAAATCATTAATTTGATAAAATAATTTGGATACTCCTCCAACAACTGCAGCAAATTCTCCTAAAGAAATTGTGTTCGTTACAATCAATCGATAAGAAAGAGTCAACAAGACTGCTACATCAATTAACAAAATAACAATGAACACACTAAAAAAACTCAGCCAAAAAATTTTCTTTCCATGCTTCCGAATCGTATTTATACTCTCATCTATAGCTGTAGAAGAAAAAGATTTCATTACTGCTGAAAGATTTGTTGTACGAAGATCAAGAGCATAGTCTTTTAAATAATATATGCGTTCTACATATTTCAATTTTCGATTGCTACGCACCAATTCATTACGAAGCTGGTAAAAAACATCTACATTTTTAGAATAAAGAAACGCTGTTAAAAGTGATGCAATTGCAATTAATAAAATAATTATAATATCAATTGATAAAATAATCCCTAACATTGTAAAGGACGCAATGACTCGATTGATCGTTTTTCCAATTTCATTTAATAGCGCAATTGCTCGCGTATCGGATTCTTGCATACTCAAAATATAATCATCATAAAATTGGGGATCGTCATAGCGGTTTACACGGATTTTCTGAGCTTTTTGAATCAATTGAGAATGTAATTTATCCAGTAAAATAATCTTTTTTTTGGGTTGATAATAACTCCAATACCAAGCATGAAAAATAAAGACTACTATTAAAAAAACTGTAAGCAGCCCAATTGGCTTTAAAATTTCAGCAAAGGGTTCCTCTCTTTCAATTTGGTCAAAAATGATACGCAAATAAATTACACTTGTTACCGAATGAATGACTCCCCAGACAACTCCTTCTATAATCGCAGCATACAAAAGTCCTGGCGTATATTTGGCAATTTGCCGTAGCATAAATATGATATTCGAATATATTTCCTTATTCATGAAAATTCCCCTCATATATAATTGGATGCTTGCTTTTTCCACATTTGTGCATATATCCCATTGTCCTTTAACAATTCATTATGAGAACCGCACTCCCAGATTATGCCGTCTTGCAAAACAATTATACGGTCAGCTTTTGCTGCAAAGGATAGACGATGAGAAATAAGTAAAACGGTTTTATCCTTCAAATTACAAAATATGTTTTGGATCATTTTATACTCAGAAATTGGATCTAGCGCTGATGTCGGTTCATCGAAAATATAAATGTCTTTGTCTTGAGCCAACATGCCGGCGATACCTAACTTCTGATTTTCACCAATCGAAAATATTTGGCCATCCTGTTCAAATTCACGTGTCATCAGGGTATTGAGTCCGTTAGGAAAAGATTGAATTTTCTCTTCTAATCCACACAATGATAATGCTTTCCAGCAACGGTCATAATCTCGTTCATTTTTTGGAAGATTTCTAAGCATATTACAAATAACTGATGTTGCATAAATGTGAATTTGTTGTTGCAATATTCCTACAACTCTGGCAAGCTCTCCAGGATAATATTCGTCCAAGGTATATCCATTCACTTTGATCTCTCCCTCTGTCGGCGGATAGATTCCCAAGAGCAGCTGAATCATCGTAGTCTTTCCTGCGCCGTTATCCCCTACCAGCGCAATTTTTTCTCCTTTTTGAATATAAAAAGAAAGATCTTTTAGTACCATTCGCTGGGGGGTATACCCAAATGATACGTGAGAAAATTCAACAGACTGGATTTCCTTTATTTTTCTCTTTCCATGTTTTATTGTTTTTTCCTTCGATAAAAATAAAATCAGATTCTCTATAAACAAGTTTATCCGCTGATAATCTAATAAAATGGCTACCATTTCGATAATTGCATCGGTGCAGATTGTCATTGAATTGATCACAACAAAACAGTCGCCAATTAACATTGTTCTTTGCACAACTGTTTTATAAACAGCATAAATCATCGGAATTACCAAAGTAAAAAGTTCGTCACAGAAAAGTTGTATACAGCTTAGCACCGCAAGTTCTTTGTTGTTGCTTTCATACAGGAATTTTATTCTTTCAATACTTTTATGAAAATATTCCTTTAATACTACAGCTATGTTGTCTATCCGAACTTCCTTGGCATAATCTCTGAGATAAAAAGATCGTTTTACAAAATCTATTATTCTTCTCTCTTCTTGTTCTTTCATATTTCTTTGATATTTAACTTCATTAGACTTTTTTCCTGTAAAAGCTCGAATTAGAAAAGGGATAATCAGAAAAACAAGCAATATTGGTTCATCCCACATCACCATAAAAGAAATGGATAGAATCGTGACAATACTTTTCAATAGCCGTTCATTTGAAGATATAAATTCTTCAAACCGAGTAGAAATTTCCTCTAATGCCTTAATATGCTGATTGTAAAACTGGGGATTGTCATACTCCTCTAATGGAATTGAAGCCGCTTTTTCTTTCACACAATTAAAAAGATATTCGTATATTTTTTGGTTGGATACGTAGGAATAAATCGCATTATAATGAGAAGAAATTGCAGTAGATAATATACAAATTGCAATTCCTACTAAAATGATTCTTACAATTTCCTCAAAATTCTGAAATAAAAAAATATTATTAATGATATATTTTATAATATATACATAGAAAAAAACCTGAAATACACCACAAAAAACTGCATTAAAAAAAGAATATGGTATCCTCCATGGATCCGCATGGCAAATTTCTCGAAATAAATACAGATTATTTTTTATTATCTTCATCATTATTTAATTTCCTCAAATATGCACTAAATGTTAAATAAGCATCCTGCTGTACTACTATATTTTTATCATATTTTCCTTTACGAAAATCTTCGCTGATTTGAAAGGAAAGGGCAAGCGCTTGTTCATTAACCGCAGGGATGCAGATTTTTTTTCCATTTCTCTGTAAACCAACAACCTTCCCTATCACCTCTTTCTGACAGATATCTTCTAGCCGAAAAGCATTATCTCCTTTGCAGAAAAGGCGTTCATCCACTTTTATTAGACGATGTAGCAAAAGACCTTCTTCTTTGTAGGGATACAAAAGGATATCTGGTGGTTCATATTTTTCTGATGCTGCAATTTCAACAATATCATCAGGCTGAATCAAAGGGCACATGCTAATGCCCCGAACTGTAAATTTCAATATGTTGACCTTTGCTAGTTTTCTTAAAATATCTGGTGTTAGAATATCATTTAATCGACTCATAAAGCTCCTTCATCAATAAATAGTCTTCCTCTTTAGTCAAATAGACAAACTTGACTAATTCATCTTTCAAGTGCTGCGGCCACCTAAATTCTCCATACTTCATCCGATTTTTCAGAATAACATTGCGGATAATTTCTAAATTTTGTATAATGTCTTTCGTTTTAATTTCAAAATTTTCTGTTTGTTTTTTTGTGATATATCCCCTTTTTTGTAAAAAAAGGAGTCTCACTAGCATCATTTTCTTTTGATCAAATAGTGTTTGTACTAATCTCTCGTCGATACTATATTTCATAAATTGTTCTGCCATTTTTTCATAGAAAGACAATCCATAATAGTATTTTTTATCCGATATAAAATAGAGTTTGTTAGTATGATCTCTCGACTCCAAATAATCGGAAAGACTTTGTAGAAGCTCTTCTTTATGAAAAGCATATTTTATACAAGAACGAAATTGAAGCAACTGTATTCGCTGAATATAATCATTGGAATAATCATTAGCGTTTCTAACGTTTTTTTCAGCTTGCACAAAATCCTGATACAAAATTTTATGAAAGCCATGAAGATTATGATAAAAATATCCTGCCGTCAAAAATTCCTGTGTCTCATCATCATATCCATAAATCATAACTGGATTATCGTGGTCCTCTTTTCCGTAAAATGGCGTATTAGATAGCATTCGATGATTAATATACAAGTTGACATAATAATCATTATCCAGCATTTTTTTAAAAAAAGTTACGACATCTTTACTGCATTGGTGTAAAATTTCTCGATTCAATATATACTGTGAGAAGAAAGGACAATAAGAATATTGTCCTATCAGCCAAAGTCCAGATTCCAAATCCAGCAGAGATCCTGTCATTTCATGTAGATACTGATCATTTGTATTTTCATAGTAAACTACCTGAATAAAATTTTGAAAAATCCAGTCTTCCGTCTGTGGATAGCTTTGCAAAATTCCTAAAAAATTTGCTATACCTGGATAGGAAGATACATAAGGTTTTGCCATTTTTAATACTTTGACCATGTTTGTCCTCCATAAGATTTAACGGAACCTTATTCCTCCAAATAGAGCCTAAGCTTTCCCTGGAATGTAGCAAGGCAATTTTCATAGGTGTTGGTGTCCTCAAAATAGGGCTGGAATTCCTGCTTGATCATTTGGGTCACTTTTGGATTGGAGATCTGGCAATAGGCAATGTTATCATATATTTGCTGGATCGCCTGCCCTTGCTCTTCTGTCAGTTCCACATAATCAACGCCGTTTCCTGAAGACCGTACAGAAGGCGACTCCATCCACTCCCGCAAAGCAGCAAACGCCTCTCTTTTTACCGGGTTATAAACCAAATAGCTGACGTCTGAATGGTCCATACAGGTCCGGAGCAACTGATAGCCCAGATCCGGATTTTTTGCATCTTTCGTCACCGCACCGAAATACGAGATCAAAGCGGAATACCGGGAAGGGTCTTCCATCGTTGGAGGGATAAAAAAATCAGTATTCGTTTCAAAACTCTGCGCATAATAGGGTCTATCATATATCGTTCGGGGAAGAGGATGCATCATATTGTAGATCGATATTTCTGGAAAAATATCTTCGCCCTGTGGGATGTTCGCAAAATTTTGGTCTGACTGGTACATGGTTTTTGCGACATCAATGATCTGGCGAAGGTTTCCGTCTTCGATTTCCGTTCGCCCATCCTTCCGCTGGACAAGATTTAGGCAAGCTGAACTTTGCAGGAAATCGATATAATCGAATCCAGCTTGATAAGATGAGTGATACATAATACCGGTCGCGTAATGCGCCGGATCAGCGTTAACCTCTTTTGCCGCTTCATTTACTGCGGTAAAATACTCTTCCCAAGAGGTCTGGCCCTGTACGATATTCTTTTCCTGCATAAAGTTTGTCGGCTGGAATGCTGTAACAAGCCGGACTGCAAAGGGCAAAAAATACTGCTTTCCGTCTATCTTACTTCCTTCCATAGCAGAGGCGAGATACGCCTGCGGATCATAAGTTTCATCCTGAGAAAGGTATTCATCCAATGGAAGAAACGCACCGCTAAGGGCTGTCTTTTGAAAATCAATACTCCAGGTGTTACTGCTTAACTCATCGAAAATGACAACATCTGGTCCGGTATTGGTATTGAGGTTTTTGATGAGCTCATCTTCTAATTCCTGGCAGGTTTCAAATTTTACAGCCTGCAATGTGACTTCCGGGTGCTGGGTGCGGAATGAGCCAATACGAGCCAGTGTATCAAAACCATCAATATAATAAACCGTTAAGATTTTCTCCTCTTCTTCTAAGGAGTCAGATGACATGGAAGAAATCTCCTTATTCTGACAGCCGGAAAAAAGCGCGCAGATTAGGAAAAAGCAAGACAAAAAACAAAAAAATCGTTTCATCACAGAACCTCCTGTACACTTCAATTGACATTTTCAATAGATAAAAGGCGAAACATTTTTTATCTGTTTCTGAAAACCAAAGAACAGCGGCAATACTCTACTTATCTAAACATTTTTCTTCATTTCAAAAAATCAGAATTTTGCAATAGCACAGTGTAGTGGCAGACCACACCATCCGGGGTTACAACCGCTACGAGCATAGGTTTCAATATGTGTTTCAATTTCTTTCTCATCAATTATGAGAAGTTCTGGTTTTTTCCATTTTTTCATTTCATTTTCTCCCTTCATATATGTGCCGCTGTCCTAAGGAACAAAGGAATTTATTGGGTAGAATATGCCTGTACAATTTCTTTTAATACCGGAGCTTTCTTCCTTATTGCGCAGGTATATCCTGGTGAATATAAATCCTCAGTACCTAATAAACCATAGCACCCTCCATCTTTTGGGCATCCTGTATTTACTAAATAACAATCCTTACATAAGTTTGCTTCAAATAAGCGTTTTCGTGCAATAATGCTTTGCCGAATTGCAGTCGTAAGTGGATTATCTTTTGAAATTATTTCTCTTAATGGTTGTCGATTTATGTTTCCAATGCAAAAATATGTATCGTAAAGAAAATTACATACATGAACGTCTCCATTGGCTTTTACCGTTAACTGGGTTAAATCTTCCTTTTTCATAATAGGACAAGGTGCAAAAGGATTTGTAAGTTGAAGTCTTTTCGGGTCAAGATTATGCGTTTTTGCATATCGATCTATTTTTACTTGTGTACGTAATAAGTCGGTTACTAAAACACCAATGTTCTCCCAATCCTGCTTTGCTTGGCCAAGCCCAATAATCAATCCGAAAGATGGCGTGCAGTGATAATATTGCGCCAACTCAATAAAATCAATCACCTGTTCCATATTAAATCTGTTTACAGTCATTTTTAAAGCATGGTCTCTTCGTTCTTGATGTGATAACTTATTTAAAAACGAAATCACCTTTTCAAAAGACCCTGGGCCTCTTGTTTTTGTGTTAATTTCTTCAGTAGCCCCATCCAGACTAACTTGTAATGAAATATGGGGACTGCTTTGCAAATAATCAAAAATATCGTCATTAACAACTGTGCCATTTGTAATTAAGACGATTTTCATCATCTTTTTTTCACTTAAAAAATAAAGGATTTTATTGATATCTGGGTGCAAAAAAAGTTCTCCTCCTGAAATTGCCAGAGAAGTCCCTCCTAATTCGGCCATTTGATCAATCATATTCGTAAAAGAGGAATATTCCATATCAAGTGTCTTTCCTCTTCCGGAGCAATTATAACAATGTTTACAAGCTAAATTGCATTTTTCTGTAATTTCGGCATAAATACTTTCTAGCACAAACAACACCTCATTTAAATGATACTATTTATTCTTAATCATTTCAATTATCCCTGCTTCAGCCAAAGATATTAAAAATTCGTTTAAATCTTCTTGAATTGTATCTCCTTGATATTTATTTTTTACAGATTCTAACAAATGCTCATAGTCTTTTGTATGTCGAATCATTTGTAAAAGTTCGCATTCAAACTCTCTCAAAATATATATCTTTTCCGAATTTTTCTCCTGTCCTAAGACTACTTTTGTATCATTTTCATCTACTACCAATAATTCATCATGCACAACAAAATAATAATCTTTCATGTTTTCACCTCATTAATCACTTTATTAAATGTTAGTTCCAGAATAATTTTGGACTCCTCTACCATGTAACAGATTACTGAAAATTAACAACAAATATATCATTTTACATTTGCATTCACCTTTCTTATATTCTCGTTTCCAAAATTCCCACTTCCCTCCGATTCAGCATAATACAGCCCTTTAATAACCCCCACAGAAATTCGGATAGTTTTGATAGATAATTTAACTAGTCTAATATGGATATACAATTCAGATTAAAATGTTACACAAAATTTTACTTTTTTTGAATTTTTTTATAAAAATTAATAAAATTTGTAAAAAGGTGAACGCCTATGCCTACAGAAGATAAGGATATAGGTCTAGATAATTACGAAAAATTTACGCAATTATATACTCTATACTCTCAAGTACTGATCGGTCTGGCCACCGCTATTGTAAAATCTATCGATATTGCAGAAGACTTAGTTCACGACGTTTACGAATATATATAAATCGAATACATAGATGACCCTCGGTCCTCACGCACAAAAAAATATTTGATAATATCTGTTCAAAATCGATGTTCCCGTTATTTACATTATCATGTTTCCAATGCAGATCTTATTGCATACGAAAGTACTCTTTGTAATCCTTTGAATGCCGGTCTATGGGAGTACCTTTCAATGAAAGAAATACAAGAAAAACTCTTATCGTTTTTAAAAACTCTTTCTAATAAAGACCGTTTTTTGTTTATCGATGCTGCCATCAGAGGCTATCCGTATAAAACATTAGCGAAAAGTATCAAATATCCGAACAAAATATCCGGGTTAAAGTTTTTCGAATGCGTACTAGACTGCGTACATTTTTTTGAAATGGAATAACACAGAAAATAGTTTGTCCTTGTTGTTCTTTTATTATCGCCGCCTTGGAAAAGGCCAGGGGGAAAATCATCATCGACAATCCTACCGCCGACCTCCGGCCCCGGAGATCCAACCGGTAGACCGGCGGGTGCTTACGGTAGAGGAAATGGAGATCTTCCTCAAAGAGATTTTTTTGGAGCGCCTGCGGGTGGCCATGTTCCTTTCCCTCTTTACGGGGGCGCGGATGGGAGAGATCCTTTCTCTAGAATGGGGCGACCTGAACGAAAAGAAGCGGAGCATCCGAATCAACAAGGATCTGGAACGGGTACAGCTTTTCGACGATCCCTCCGGCAAAAAGACGGAGCTGATCGTCCAGGAAATCACGAAAAGCAAAAGCAGCAATCGGGATGCCCCTATTTACGAAAACATCTGGAAGCTACTAATGTAAAGCCATTTGCAGCGAAAAGGCAGTTTTCCCAACAGACGGACGCGCCCCGATTACTACAAAATCACCCGGCGCTATGAACAAAAGGCTAT
>JABLTO010010086.1_pt1 | contig 11633 bp, 10 predicted proteins | sample 7160091 | NCBI WGS metagenome assembly JABLTO01 (sample SAMN14651225, study PRJNA627086) | human gut metagenome | isolation source: feces | host: Homo sapiens
AAAAAAATCGCAAAACTAGTGAAGCAGCATGGTGCATCTTTTCGTTTTGATCTTCGTTTTGTAGAAGAACTCTGGGCCAAAGATGATCGCCCCGCAGTCTCAAAATCCACAATTTATCGTCATGATATCAAATACAGCGGAGAACATACTGATTCAAAACTTGCACGTGTTAGAGAAAAAATGAAAGAACTTGATACCGATGCATTTTTCTTATCCTCTCTTCCTGATATTGCATGGCTTTTTAACTTGCGTGGAGATGACATTGCATGCACTCCATTATTTTATAGTTATGCATGGATCACGATAGACAAATGTTTTCTTTTTCTTCGAAAAGATTGTATTTCAGCAGTTGCTTTTCAACGTTTTAAGGAACACGGCATTTCCATCCTCGATTACACAGAAGTTAGTGCTTTCTTAAAAGACCAACATGAAACTGTTTTGTTAAATCCAGATCTTACAAACTATCTGCATTATAATCTCTTATTCAAATGCAAGATCATTGAAGATAAGAATCCAACAGAACTAATGAAAGCTATAAAAAATGACATTCAGATCGATCATTTGAAAGCATGCCATATCAATGATGGAATCGCTATGACAAAATTTATGTACTGGCTTAAGAAAAACGTTGGAAAAATCCCTATGACAGAACGTATGATCTCTGACCATCTCGAGGAAGAAAGAAAAAAACTACCCGATTACATGGGCCCTAGTTTCGAGACAATCTGTGCTTATAAAGATCATGCTGCAATGATGCATTATCAATCCACTGAAGAATCCGATGTCGATGTCAAAGCTGAAGGTATGCTTCTCATTGATTCAGGTGGACAATATTATGGTGGTACAACCGATGTCACAAGAACTTTTATTCTTGGACCAATTTCAGAGGAAGAAAGGAAATACTTTACACTGGTATTAAAATCTATGCTGACTCTTGCCAATGCAAAATTCCTGTTTGGCTGCAGAGGAAGTAATCTTGATATTCTTGCAAGAGAACCTCTCTGGGAAGATGGCGTTGATTATCGTTGTGGAACCGGACATGGTGTTGGATATTTTCTTGGTGTTCATGAAGGTCCAAACGCTTTTCGTTGGAGATCGAATCCCGAAAATCTTGACGCAGTACTACAGCCAGGTATGGTCATCACAGATGAACCAGGTGTTTATGTTCCTGGAAAATACGGAATCCGTACAGAAAATATGCTGATCTGTAAAAAATGGCAGCAAAATGAATACGGTGCTTTCCTTCATTTCGAACCCCTGACACTTGTACCGATCGATCTTGACGGTGTTGACCTTTCTTTATTTAACGAAAAAGAAAAACAATTGTTAACTGATTACCAGCAGTTCGTATATGATACACTTTCTCCACACCTTAACGAGGAAGAATCTGCATGGCTTCATACACTCACACTTTGAATCTTACAAGAGCCTTTCTTAACAAACAAAATGGCAGGAACTTTTCATCTTACATATAGTTCCTGCCATTTTCTTATCTTTTATTCTTTTGTCTTGATCCACTGCTCCTTAAGCTTCTGATACGTCCCATCATTATTGAGAACCTGAAGTGCTACATTAAACTGATCCAGATATTTGTATCCCTTCACAAACATAATTCCATAATTACTTTCCTCGGAATTAAGTTGTTCATTCAACACACTAAGATTCGTATTATCTGCATGTTCTTTCATATAATTCTGGATTCCTGTTGTATCATAAATCGTTGCATCGATCGTTCCTTTTTCAAGATCGTTCCATACTTTTGTAATGTTTTTATAATATGTGATCTTGTTATCCTCTGACAAATAATCCTCCGCATATTGTGCACTGGATGTTCCTTCTACAACACCGACCTTCTTCTCTGTAATCTCCTTACGATCTGTGATCTGGCTGTCTTTTCTGACCACGATCTGAAGATATGTTTCATAATAAGTGTCTGTAAATGAAAACTCTCTCTGTCTTTCATCTGTGATTGAAATTCCTGCGATTGCAAGATCTAATTCTTTGTTCTTGATCTTTTGCTCTAATTTCTTCATATTCATTGGATATAATTCATATTCAAAGCCCAGATATTCACTAAGTTTATCAAGAAGATCAATATCAAACCCTGTGATCTTCTTCTGCTCACTATCATAATATGAAAATGGTGCCATATCATTCGATACACCAACCTTTAATTTCATTCCTTTCATTGTCCCTTCAACTTTATCTGCCTGAATAACTTTCGCAGCCTTCGTTTTCTCTGTCTTTTGTTTCATCCATGGAACGTTGCATCCACCAAGACAAAAAATAAGTCCAACCATCATAAGCAATGCTAATATCTTCTTCATCTTTACTCTCCTTTGATCGTATTTATCCTCATCATAGCACCTGAAAAAATATAAGTCAATTTCCTCTTCCATTTTTTTCAACGTATAAATTCCACCAGATCTGTACATGATTTTATTATACGAATCACAAACGGAGGAACTTATTATGGCACGAAAAAAAGTAGAAATCTGTGGCGTTAACACTTCTTCTCTCCCTTTACTTTCTGAAGAAGAAAAAGAAGATTTATTTGAGCGGATCGAGCAAGGTGATCTTCTTGCCAGAGAACATTATATCAAAGGAAATCTACGACTTGTTCTCAGTATCATCCAACGATTTTCAGGAAGTAATGAAAATGCAGATGATCTTTTTCAAGTTGGCTGCATCGGTCTTATGAAAGCTATTGATAATTTTGACCGGAATCTAAATGTGAAATTCTCTACTTATGCTGTTCCCATGATCATTGGTGAAGTCAAACGCTATCTTCGTGATAATCATAGTATGCGTGTAAGTCGTTCTCTTCGTGATACCGCATATAAAGCGATCAATGCAAGAGAAGTTCTTACCAAAAAATTAAATCATGAGCCTACGATCGACGTCATTGCAAAAGAAATCGATATGAAAAAAGAAGATGTTTTATTTGCACTTGATGCGATCGCAACCCCTCTTTCTCTTTATGAACCTGTTTATCAGGATGGAGGTGATACTCTTTACCTTATGGATCAGGTAAAAGATAAAAAAAACAAAGAAGATAGCTGGGTGGAATCCATTGCCTTAAAAGAAGCAATGGAACATCTTCCAGATCGAGAATATGATATTATCAAAATGCGATTCTTTGAAGGAAAAACACAAACAGAAGTTGCAGACGAAATCGCCATTTCCCAGGCACAAGTCAGCCGTCTGGAAAAAAACGCCCTAAAACACATGAAGAACCACTTAGTGTGATTCTTCAATATCTTATAGTATATGTTTCTTCTTCAAAATATACACCGCGATCAAACAGACGATCAAAGAAAAAATCGAGATTGCTGCAAACCCATATGCTTTCGTCGCAAACGGCATTCCAACACCATTGACGTTCATACCATACAATCCCGAGATCATCGTTGGTAATTCCAAAATAATCGTGATCGCTGCCAAGAATTTCATAACCTGATTCAGGTTATTATCAATGATCGATCCAAACAAAGACATTGTACTTCGCAGGATATTATGATAAATATCCGTCATCTCCATCGCCTGTTTATTCTCAATGATGACATCTTCCAACAGTTCTTCATCTTCTTCATAATGTCTAAGGCCAATATGTTTTCTTAATTTCTCCAACACTACTTCATTTGATTTTAATGCTGTTGTAAAATAAACTAGGCATTTCTCTAAATCATACAATTGGATCAAGTCTTTGTTCTCATATGTCTCATGCAACAGATCTTCCACTTGATTTGCTCTCTGGTCGATCACACGCAGATAATACAGGAACAATGCTGCATTATTGTAAAGAATCTGATATACAAATCTTGTCTTCATAAATGTATAAAAATTCGATACCAGTCCATCAACAAATTGTTTTAAGATATTCGTCTGCTCCAAACAAACAGTAAAGACGATCTTATTAGTAATAAAAATCCCAAGCGGTATCGTCTCATACCATTTCTTTCCTTCCTCTTCCTCTACAACCGGAATATTCACAAGGATCATTGTATAATCATCTTCATTCTCCAGTCGGGAACGTTCTTCCGTATCCAGTGCTGCCTTAAGATCATCCATATCAATCTTATAATCTCTCGAAATATTCATGAGTTCCTCCATCGTTGGATCTGTGATCATCACCCATGATTCCAATTCGATATGATCTAATTCTTCTAACTCTTTATGTCCTTCATAATTCTTATAAATCTGGATCATCTTACCGCTCCTTCCTGCTTCATTCTTATTAAGTATAACTGATAGCAAAAGCTTCGTCCAGTAAAAAAAGAAATGTGTGTTTGGCACATTTCTTTTTGGTAAATTCTTATATGATCATCTCAGATCCTTATTCAAATGGGTATTTCATTCCCCACTGTGTCTTAATACTTGTTAAAATTCGCATCGTATCTTTTGTAATGATCTGGCAATCATCCTCCAAGTTTCCTTCGATCGCTGCTTCCATTGCTTCTACCTCATATTTTAAAGCATCTTCTGTCTTTCCTGCTTCAACTGTCTCAACTTCTCCAGTTGCCGTATTGGTGATCGTTGCTTTGCATGCTCTTGGATATTCATATACTTCAATATATCCCTTATCACCTGTCACAACTCCTCGTTTTGGCTGTTTTGCACGAAGTGTCAGACACATAACAACCATCTCCCCTTTTGTATTCTTCATAATGATCCCAGATTGTTCATCTGCACCTGTCTCTAAATATTCTACAGTCGTAAGAATCGTATTTGGCATCTCACTTAAAAATGTTCTCGCAAATGCTGTTGCATATACTCCAATATCCAATAAAGCTCCACCAGCTGCTTCTAATGCAAAAAATCTCTGTGTAGAATCATAACCTTTGTTACTTCCAAAGTTTACCTGTACCATCTTTGTATTACCGATCGCACCTTCTTTGATTCGTTCTTTTAACTTCTTATACAAAGGCATATGTGAAATTGTCATTGCTTCTCTGACTACCACACCTTTTTCTTCGGCAAGTTCCAGCACTTCTTCTAACTGTGCTGCATTCACTGTGATCGCTTTTTCACATAAGATATGCTTTCCTGCATTGACTGCCTGCTTCATATTTTCATAATGCATACTATGTGGTGTTGCAACATAAATGATATCGATATTTTCATCTGCCAGCATCTCTTCGTATGTTTTAAAAACATGTTTTACTCCATATTTGTCTGCAAACTTTTCTGCTTTCTCTGGTGTACGATTGGCTACTCCGTAAATTTCATGTCCCATCTTCTGAAATGTTACTGCCATCTCATTCGCAATTGTTCCACAACCTAAAATTCCCCATGTACTCATCTTATCTTTCCTTCTTTCTTACTTGATCACTCTGATTCCTTCTTCACCTGCAACCAATGCTTTTGTTGCAACCTGATAAAATAATGATGTCTCGATCACCCCTGTGATCATCTTTAAGTTTTTGTCAATCTCTTCTAGTTCTGGTAAAGTGTCATAATAAACTTCCAGTAAATGTTCATCACGTTTCTTCACTGTTGCACCCATTGCTTCCACCTGACTTGTCACATAATTCACTGCTTCTGGAATAATATCTAATACAACTGGTACTTTATTATTTAACTTATCTGTTACTTTCGTTTCATCGACCAGTAATACATATTCTTTTGCCATCTTTGCAATAATCTTCTCTAATGTATGAATTCCGCCTCCACTTTTATATGCATTAAGATCAGAATCAACCTGATCACAACCGTCAAATGCAATTTCGATCTCTTTTACTTCTTTGGTATCAACAATTTCTAATCCAAGCTTTTTACATACTTGTGCTGTATGATCTGATGGTGTCACAACTTTGACATCTTTCCCTGCTTCTTTGATATCTTCTGCAAGATAACTGATCGTCTCTCCACCACCAAGTCCAATAATCCCATGATCTGGCACAAGATCAAGTGCCGCTTTTGCACATAAACGTTTCACTTTATTCCTCCTTTGTTTTTGCAAAGTTTTATTTTATGATTTTATTTTATCATGAAGTTTTATTTTGTCAATCCTACATTGCATTTTTTTTTGATTCATTATAAAATAATAATAAAAAAAGAAAGGAGTTTTTCGTTATGAAGAAAACCATAAAAGACCTTTTTAAACTGATCACTGCCATCGCTACCGTTGCTGGTATTTTATATGTTGCTCGTGATCAGATCAAAGCGATCATTGCAAAGATCAAAGAAGTATCCGATGATGATTTTGACGATGATTTCGATGACGAATCTTTTGATGACGAATCTTTTGATGATGACTCTTTTGATGATGACTCTTTTGATGATGATGAGATTTTCCCTGAACCATCAAAAGACGACAGAGATTATGTTTCTATCAACATCACAGATACTGATGATGATGATCCATCCGTAGTTGAAGAAGAATCACAAGAAACAGAAACTCCATCCGAAGAATCTGACGAAAAAGAATAATTCGTAAATCGAAAAAGACAGATGAGAAGAATCACCTCATCTGTCTTTTTTCTCACATCATCACTTCTTTGAAATTTTGACTTTTTTCGTTTTTGAATATTTTCCAAAGTATTTCTTGGATTGATATGTTTTATATGCACGTACTTTCACATAATACATCTTTTTTCTTTTTAACTTTCGACTCTTATACGTACGGGTCCGATTGCCTTTATATGTTTTAACAACTTTATACCGGCCTTTCTTTCCCTTCCTTAAATATACTTTATATCCACTGGCTCCGCTTACTTTTTTAATCTTTACTTTTATTCTTCTTCCCGATTTCTTTGCCTTTATCACTGGTTTCCCCGGTTTTGTGATACATTTTGCGATATTGGAAGATGAACCATTCACAACCTTGCATAAATTTCCAGCATTTGTATATGTAATGGAACGATATGGCACAATTTTATAATAATATGTCTTCCCAGATTTTAACTTAGAATCTGTATAGGAAGTCTCCTGTGTTGAAACTGTTTTTATCTTTTCATATCGCTGTTTCCCAGAATCATAACGATAGATCGCATAACCACTGACACGATCAAGTTTCTTCCACTGAAGAAAAATCTTTGATGTAGATTTTATATTTGCCTTTAATGTCATCTTATCTAACGGCTTGATCGTTGCCTGATGTCCTAGTCTCACAAAATCTGTGACTTCTCCGATGATACATCCGTCTTCATATTCAATCATCAGATCATCGAACACACACTGCTTTGTATCTAAACTGTATTGATACAGGTCATTGACCAGTTCTTCTTTTAACTGCTTGATATAAGTTGGTTTCAGACGGATATTCACTGTATTATAAGCCTTGATACCTTGATTCTGAGCCTTGATATCGTATGATCCATCCGAAAATGTATAATTCCCACTTTGGTATAAATGAAATGCTTTCACTCCCTGATTTCCTTGTGACTGATAGGTAAAAGAAATCTGTGCATTATCCTGATACACATCAATAATCCCAGAGGAGCGATATTGCTCTCCATCTAAAACGCCCCATGTACCAGACCATGAACTTAACGTTTGAAATCCTGTATCATGCACATCTCTTATGTATGGTGTCATATAAGCGATCGCAATCTCCCTGATCACGTCATTGCCTTTTTTTACAAGAATCTTCCCATCCCAGTTTAAATCAGTCGAAACATACCGATTCGAAAAATTCACACAAATCTTTGCGGTATTCTTAGACGCAGATATAAGCTCAACCTCAAGATCCTTTTTGGCCTGTTCATTTGAATCGTCGATCAAAACTTCGATATCACTTAGATCAACCGTCTCCGAAGTAAGACATAAAATACGGTCTTTCGGCATCATGATCGCACCTTCTCTGTCCCTTGTAGTTGCAGACAATGTATATACTGTCTCTCCTTTACTATTCGTAAACGGCACATCTTTATCATTCTCAGATTCCTGTGTTACCTTGACCAGATTTTCTGTCTTCTCTCCATTCTCCTGTGCATATACTGTTACATTCAAACTTATGATCAGTATGAAGACAAACAAAAGTATATTCTTCGCTGTTCTCATCAGTTTTCCTCCATTATTCAAAAAGAATCCTGCAAAGCAGGATTCTCCACATTTAAAACGGCTTATCTTGTTGCCTCATTTAACATTCTCTTAAGATCATCCACACTGTAATGATAATGTGTATTACAGAAATGGCAGTTTACTTCAATTGGCTCTCCATCATCGATCATGTTCTGAATCTCTTTTTTTCCAACAGAAATCACTGCTTTTTCTACTCTCTCTTTGGAACAGTTACAATGAAATTGTGTTGGAACTTTCTCATAGATCTTCATATCCATATCACCTAAGAGATCCTCCATCATCTTCTCTGGTGTATGTTCATGCTCTAATGCATAAGTTACGGATTTGAATTCTGCGATCTTCTTCTCTAACTTACTGATCGTCTCTTCCTCTGCATATGGCATCATCTGAATGATAAATCCACCTGCCTGACGAACCGTGTTATCTTTGTTCATTAAAACTCCAAGTGCTACAGATGTTGGAATCTGCTCACTTGCCGCAAAATAATATGTTAAATCTTCTGCGATCTCTCCAGATACTAAATGTGTCTGTCCTGAATAAGGCTCTTTTAATCCAATATCCTTAATCACTGTCAAAACACCTAGATCTAATGCTTTCCCAACATCTAATTTTCCTTCTTTACTTGGAGGAAGCATCACATCTGGATTATTTACATATCCTTTCACATTTGCCTTAGAATCAGCTGTTACTGTCAACCCACCGATCGGTCCACTGCACTGAATCTGTAATGTGATCACATCACTGTCATTCTTACACATACTTCCCATCATAGCTCCGGCTGTTAATAATCTTCCAAGTGCTGCCGTTGCTACCGGACTTGTATTATGTTTCTGTCTTGCTGTCTCCACGACATCTTTTGTATATGCAGCAAAAAAACGAACCTGGTCATTTGCTGCTGTTCCTCTGATAATATAATCGTTCATCTTTTTTCCTTTCAATTTGCAATATAATATAATCTTTGTGTATCTTCTTTAACTTCATCCATTGTCTCTGCATCCAGAACACGCACGGATGAAAATCCCGCTTCATAAAGAAAGCTTACAACCTCTTCTTGTTCGTAAGCTTTCTGTAAATGTAATTCTTCGTACTTGTTATATGTACCTTGCTCATTCTGAATAAACAGGCTCAACTGATATTCATTGATACGTTCTTCTTCATCATAAAAATTATCCCAGATAAAGCTCGCATCCTCACGGTCTTCTGCAAATGTATTGCACGCAAGGATCTCTTTATACTTATAATGACTGTTCATATCAAATACAAACACACCATCTTCTTTTAAAAATTCTCTGACTCTTCTGAATGCTTCTTTTAAATCTTCTTCCTCTAGAATATAATTCATACAATCGCAGATACTAACCGCTGCATCTACCTGCTGCGGAAGCTCTAATGACACCATGTCCTGCAATACATATAAAATATGATCATCCTCTTCACTAGCCGCGATCTCCAGCATATCCATAGAATTATCAACAGCCGTAACCTGATAACCTTCTCTTGCAAGCTTTCGTGCCATCTTTCCTGTCCCACATCCAAGATCTAATACCTGTGCATCTTTATCAATCTTATATTCTTTGAATATATTTAAAATATTTAAAAGCCATTCATCATATGGGGTCTGATCCATAAATTCATCATACACCCTTGCAAAATCTCTGTAACTTTCCATCTCATCCTCTTATAGTAATGGTGCCAGTAATCGTAAGACACTCTGCGTCAATGTTTTTCTTAAATTTCCTTGACACATCTCTTTTGTAATCCTCTGGCTGATCTCAAATGTTTTCTCCATATCATGTTTTAACTGCATAACTGCATCATTCTTATACATAAAAACACCATTTTCAAAATGCAGATAAAGGCTTCGATAATCCATGTTGATCGTTCCAACTGTTGCCACCTTATCATCACTTGCAAAACACTTTGCATGAATAAACCCAGGAGTATATTCATAAATATGAATTCCAGCTTCCACCAACTGCTTATAATAAGATTGTGTCAATAAGAATACTAACTTCTTATCTGGAATTCCAGGAGTTACGATCTTTATATCAACTCCTCTTTTGGCAGCAAGGCAAAGAGCTGTTGTCATCTCGTTGTCAATGATCAGATATGGGGTGTAAATATAAACATAATGGTTTGCAGTATTAATGATATTTAAATATACATTCTCTCCAACGATCTCATGATCCAATGGATTATCTGCATAAGGTTGTATAAATCCCTTTCCTTTAAAGGCATCTTCATAATGCTTATGTGGCAGAAAGGCTCCATATCCTTCATCTGTCTTACGGATCGCATTCCATACCTGCAAAAACATAACAGTGAAATTCCACACTGCATCTCCCGTCACCTTAAGTCCGGCATCTTTCCAATATCCAAAACGTTCAACCTTATTAATATATTCATCAGATAAATTCAATCCACCAGTATATGCTGTATGCCCATCGATCACAACTACTTTTCTATGATCTCTGTTGTTCCATGCTGTTGAAACAAATGGTTTGATCGGATTAAATGGCATCGCCATGATCCCAAACCGCTCAAGCTCTTTGTAATATTTATAAGGGAGCAGATCCACACATCCTACATCATCGTACATAAAACGTACTTCAACACCATCATTGACTCTGTCTTTCAGAACTTCCAAGATCGTATCCCACATATATCCTCTTGAAACAATAAAAAATTCCATAAAAATATAATGCTTTGCCTTCTTAAGGTCCTCGATCAGTTCTTCAAACATTGCCTCTCCTGATGGATAATACTTCGCATTGGAATTCTCGTAAATTGGATATCCACCATACTGATCTATATATTTCGCCTGTCCTGCGACCTGATAATCTTCCTGTTCCAGTCGTTCCATCACTCCATAATCCTGTCCAAGCAGAAATTCTGTATCCTTGATCGACTGTTCAAGTTCTATACGGAGCTTCTTCGCTGGCTGCTTATCTCCCAGGACCAGATATAAAAATCCGCCAAAAATCGGAAACAAAAGGATTGGTATCGTCCATGCAAGTTTATACGCCGGATTATCATCTTTATTCGCAATATAGATCACAACAGCAATGCTGAATATGCGAAATACCCATTCGATCACTTTAGAATATTCTCCGATCACCACAACCATATAGGTCATCCAGATCATCTGTAAAATGATCGCAACGGTCACGAATACCAGTCTTCGAAGTAAAAATTTAAGAATTTTTGAAATTGGTTTTGTTAAATGTTCTGCTATCTTCATCTTACGTCCTTACCTTCTTCAAAAGCTACTTCTTTTCATCTTAACATAGATACCATTCAATTTCAATTTTTATTTCATGAATCCTGACATCATGCAGCCTCCCGCTGCCCCGCATTCCATGATCTTTGTAATATTTTCTTCATTAATTCCACCAATTCCATACACCGGAATCTTGACCGCATTTACTACATCCGCCAAAAATTCAAGTCCTCTTGGCGGCAGACCTTTTTTACAATCTGTCACAAAGACATGTCCTGCAAACACAAAATCCACCCCCAGTTTCTGTGCTTTTATCGCCTCTTCTGGCTTATGGATCGATGTGCTGACAGATTCAAAATCAGACAGATTCCCCGCTTCTTTTAAAAAT
>JABLTO010184463.1_pt1 | contig 11632 bp, 6 predicted proteins | sample 7160091 | NCBI WGS metagenome assembly JABLTO01 (sample SAMN14651225, study PRJNA627086) | human gut metagenome | isolation source: feces | host: Homo sapiens
AAGCTGTATGCCGTTTTCAGCACGCCATGCGGAGTGATGTCCCTTTCTGTGGTAGGCGTTCCGTGAATCTGCACATAGCAGTTCCCGTCATCTGCCGCATCTCCCAGCGGAATGCTGTCACTGATGCGCTTGAAATGTACAGTCATGCCGGTGAAATAGGCAAGCTTACTCCACTCAGACTTTGGAATTACTACGTTTCCGTCTGCATCGGTACCATAGCCTTCCATATCATTCAACATAATATCGAAATCCGTCAGAGTACCTCGGTCATTTACCTTTCCATGGAGTACAATCTTTTCGATTTCTGCCTGCTGCAGCAGATTTTTGCTGAGCAGAATTTTGGAAGCAACCAGACCACCGGCGGCATAATCTGCATCCGGATACAGATCCGTAATCTCCAATGTGGCCGGGCTGATTTCGGAAATACTGTCATTGGAAATGACAAAGCGAGCCGCCGCAGTATCGTCATTCAGGGAGACTGTCTGCGGATTGCCCTTCTGCACCAGGTCACCAATGGAATCATCATAAACACCGATGCCAGTCAGTGCCGGTTTCGCCTGTTCTGTCTTGATTACTGCGTTTGCCTGGCTAACATCTTTCGGCTCTATTACCCATTTGCCCTCACCGTCTTCTGATGCAGTAGGCGGCTGGTAGAAGTGGATTTCATAGGAAGTATCAATCTTGTTGTCATATGTCCATAAATGCGGAAATGCGCCGCGCATGGTAATCAAGCCATGAAACGCCGTATAACGCGGAATCTCTTCCCGGAACAAAAACTGTACCTCATTGCAGAAGGTCAGACCAGTCTGGCTGGTCAGCGCATCGCCAATGGCAAGTGTCCAGTTCTTTTCATCTGCGTTCTCTGCGTTGACATCCTGTTTCAGGTTCAGCCCCAACTCGCCGGCCGTTTTATAGACCACATCACCGTTTTCATCTGTAAATCCAAACTGGATAAACTGATTGATATCGGTTCCATCTGTCTTGAACCAGTCTTTCAGTTGAACGTCGGGATAATGCACCGGGTCATTTTGCAGGCAGATCTGGATTTCCTGAAGACCAAAATCTTCCGGCACATGGTCTGTAGAAACTGCGTTAAATACCGGGATATTACCGATACTGTTAAACCCGTCCAGATAGTATTCATCGACAGCCCCAATCCCCACGGTTTTGTCTGTTACTTCGTTTCCGTCTGCATCCTTGACGTACTTGTGATGGGTAAAGTTATCCCAGGTGTGGGATGTAAAACTGGTGGTATCGGAATCCTGTTTCGACCAGTGAATGCAGCTGCCGCCGCCGAAGGAAATCGTAGTTGTCAGTCCGGAAGTGTTTTCAAATCCGGTGTTGCTGTTGAAATTGTTCGGATACGGAATTGCAACCATGTATTTTCTGGCGGAATAATGCTTTTCGTTAGGATCGCTCTGGTTCAGTTCCGCTGCCTTTTCTTCCGAATACAGTACGTGTGACTTGTCCGGTGCTTCCTTTTGCAGGATAATTGTACCCGTACCGGAGTAACCATAGGACAGGGTTTCTCCGGGGAGATTGGTGAAATGCTCCAGATCCCACTGGGTTTTCCAGTCCGGTGTGTCGGTAACGTCATAGACCAGAACGCCGCCTTCATTCGGCTTACCAATAAATTCATGATGCTGGTAAAAATCCGATGAAAAATCCTTGTTCTGGGTGTCCGGATTTTCCTTTTCCCAGCAAAGAATGTCCTCATCCAGGATACTCCGCATCTTGTCCGCATTGTACTGCGCCTGCAATGTGATCAGGTAGTTGTCAATGGTGCTGTCCAGTTCCTTAGAATCATTCTGCACTGTGACCTCATACACCATGTAGTTATACTTTTGCCACATGACAGCATTGTTTTTGTCTGTACTCGCTTCGTCCAGCTGCACAGTAGGAACGCTTTCAATGGTTGTGCTCCATTCCAGGTTGGAATTGACAAATGTTACAGTCCGCTGCGTCTTGGTACTGGAGTCCAGTTCATCTGTAGACCAGTTATTGCCGATAATCGTATTGTTGGCATCATATAAGCCAGTATACGAGAACTTCATCTCCAGCGTTACAGCAGCATTTTCCGGAACACTCACCGCGCTGCTCGCCGTATAGAACTCAATATCAAATTTCGGCGTACAGTTTTCGCTGAGCGGTTCATACATATTATTCAAAACAATTTTTCCGCGGGCATAGCTGTTATTTTCCAGCACTGTGCCATTTGCATCAAAAACTGTGGTAGAATTACCGAATGTACTCTTATCATTTAATTTGGCTTCGATGCCGATATATTCCCCGGCATCCCGCTTTGCAGTCGGGATCTCTTCCCATTGGTTCACCTGTGCCAGTACGCCGCTGTCATCCCAATACAAGTACGGCAGGGTGATTTCCAGATTCTGCCCCCGGACAGAACCGGTTGAAAAATTGGGGACGAGATTGGCTGTCAGCAATGTTTGCTGCTGCTTCGAGATCATGTAGAAGCTTCCGACACCGTCATTGGTTTCCGGCACCATTGTCACACCGCCTGATGTTACAGTTCCGAAGCTGACCTGAAAGGTGCCGGAATTTCCCACTGCGGCAGCAGCTGACAAAATAATCCCCCAGTTGCACGAAGTCAGCACCATTATTATTGCTAATATACTATAAATGACTCTCTTCCATATGCTGATTTGTCGATACATCACAATTCCTCCTGTCATGCGGTCCATCCGTTTTCATGAGTTAACAATTTTAATAAACTTTTCTGCTGTTTTTCAAGCAATTTGATAAAAAAGCATTTTTCTTGGATTTTAGCACTTTGTCTCTCTAAAATCACTAGTTTTTTATTTCTATTTTTATTTTGAATTGTGCTTTTTGCACATTTTTCTGCGATTTTACGCTTAATTTAATTATAACATTTTTATGAGGAACTGTCAATATATGATCTGGCATTTTTGGTAGATTCTCAGGAGAAAATCCCGTTTTTGCTGAAAGTATTTCCGAAATCTGATCAGAAGGGATGACAGTGAATCTGCCGTTGGAATACAATTACACACCGACGGAAATCATTGCATGTACTAACGCAGTAGCGCATCTAACAGAATGCTCATCTATAAGGCTACAAAGATCCATTATTTCACAATTTGCATTTCTTGCAATTTTGTGGTATACTATTTTTCACATTATATCTGAAAGGAGCTTGCACATGTGTACGGCTGCAACTTATCAAACCAATGCTTTTTATTTTGGCAGAACCTTAGATTATGAAAGTTCCTATGGCGAGGAAATTGTCATTCTCCCACGAAAGTACAAACTGCCATTCCTGCACATGGGTGTATCTGAGCAGCATTATGCTGTCATTGGGACGGCGCATGTTGCCAACGGATACCCACTTTTTTATGATGCCGTCAATGAAAAGGGGCTTTGCATGGCAGGGCTGAATTTTGTCGGAAATGCTCACTATTCCAGTGAGCCGGACAACCGGAAAAATGTCGCGCAATATGAATTTATCCCCTGGATTCTCAGCCAGTGCGCCAACACTGCCGAAGCCAAAGAACACATCCGGCGGCTCAATCTCCTGGATACACCATTCCATGCGCAAATGCCAGCGGCACAGCTGCACTGGATTATCGCAGACAAAACCCAGGCCATCACCATTGAATCTATGACAGATGGAATCCATGTCTATGACAATCCTGCCGGTGTGCTGACAAACAACCCTCCTTTTCCGGAGCAAATGTTCCGACTCAATGACTATATGCATCTTTCTCCCAAGCAGCCGGACAATCAGTTCTCTGAGAATCTGCCCCTAAAAACATACAGCAGAGGCATGGGTGCGTTGGGTCTCCCCGGCGATCTTTCTTCCCAGTCTCGTTTTGTCCGGGCGGCGTTTGTCCGGGCAAATGCAGTTTCCGGTGATTCGGAAATGGAAAGTGTCAGTCAGTTCTTCCACATTCTCGGCGCAGTGGAGCAGCAGCGCGGCTGCTGCGAAGTCAAAGACGGACAATATGAGATCACCATCTACACTTCCTGCTGCAATGCAGATCAGGGAATCTACTATTACACCACCTATAACAATCATCAGATTTCTGCGGTTTATCTGCATCATGAAGATCTGGACAGCAATCAGCTTATTTGCTACCCGATGCAGGGAAAAGAACAAATCTGCCATCAGAACTAAAAGGAGGCGGAACATCATCTATGTCAAACGTAACCAAACGTGCACTGGAACAATCTCTGAAAAATTTACTGCTGAAAAAGCCGCTGACAAAAATCACCATCGGCGATATCACTGAGGACTGCGGCATCAACCGCATGACCTTTTATTACCACTTTAAAGATATTTACGATCTGGTGGAGTGGGCATGTCTGGAAGATGCCAGACGTGCACTGGATGAGAAAAAAACGTATGACACATGGCAGCAGGGATTGCTGCAAATCTTTGAGGCAGTTCAGGAAAACAAGCCCTTTATCCTGAATGTTTACCGCTGTGTGCATCGGGAACAGGTGGAGAAATATTTACAGCCCCTTGTTGACCAACTGCTGCTGGACGTCATTGAAGAGGAATCTGCCGGCATGGTAATCCGGGAAGAAGACAAGCAGTTTATTGCGAAGGTTTACGCCTATATTTTCATTGGAATTATGCTGGACTGGATCAAGGAGGATATGCGGGAAGCACCGCAGGAAATCGTGGTGCGGCTGGGAAAACTGCTGCAAGGTTCCATTTCAGCCGCAATTTCGCGACTGCAACTTTGAGAACCGCTTTTTATCATTTCTGCGATTCTGATGGATTTTTTTACACTTTTCGGCTCTGTGATAAGTTTTTTATCACAGAGCCTTTTTTGCTGATTGTGAATTCTAAAAATTCGGGTATAATAGAATTATACCAATAAAAACACATCCCGCATATAACAAAACACGTTTTTGTGGGAGCCGAATTTCAAGATCTGATACAAGGAGGCATTGTTATGTATTATTCCGCAGGAACTTATGAATCATTTGCACATCCCGAAAAGCCAAAGGACGTGGACAAAAAGTCGGCATATATCATCGGCACTGGACTTGCCGGCCTTACCGCAGCTTTTTATCTGGTTCGTGACGGCCAGATGAAGGGCGAACACATTCATCTGCTGGAAAAGCTGGAGCTTGCCGGTGGAAGCTGTGACGGACGCAAGGACATCACAAAAGGCTTTTTCATGCGCGGCGGCCGTGAAATGGACAACCATTTTGAAGTCATGTGGGATACATTCCGGGATGTCCCTTCCATTGAAACACCAGGCGTTTCTGTCCTGGATGAATATTACTGGCTCAATAAGCACGACCCGAACTATTCCCTCTGCCGCGCTTCAATTGATCGTGGCAAAGATGCCCATACTGACAAGAAATTTGCACTGGACAAGGCATCCGCAATGGCGCTTTCCAAGCTATTCTTAACACCGGAAAAAGATCTGGAAGATCAGAAAATCTCAGATGTTCTGCCGGATTCATTCTGGGAAACCAACTTCTGGCTGTATTGGCAGACAATGTTTGCTTTTCAGCGCTGGTCCAGTGCACTGGAAATGAAACGGTATTTGTGCCGCTATGTGCATCACATTGACGGTCTGCCGGATTTCAGCGCGCTGCGTTTTACCAAGTACAACCAGTATGAAAGCATGATTCTGCCTCTGGTAAAATATCTGGAATCCCACGGTGTCCGGATTGAATATGGTATGGATGTAAAAAATGTGATCATTGAAACAGTAGGCAGCAAAAAAGTTGCCAAGCAGATCGTATACCGCAAGGACGGCAGAGAACAAACCATTGATTTGATCGAAGATGATCTGGTCTTTATTACCAATGGTTGCTGTACAGATACCTCCTGCTATGGAGATCAGACCCACGCGCCGGATTTGTCCCATCTGAAAAATGGTTATGGAGAATCGTGGGATCTGTGGAAAGCCATTGCGGCACAGGCAGAACACGGCGAATACGGCAAACCGGAAGTATTTTGCAGCGATATCGATGCCACAAACTGGATGAGTGCCACAGTCGCTACTTCAGACGAAGAAATCATTCAGCATATCATCAACATTTGCAAGCGTGATCCGCGCACCGGAAAGGTCACAACTGGCGGTATCGTCACTGTCAAGGACAGCACGGAGAACTGGTACCTCTCGTGGACGATCAATCGTCAGCCCCAGTTCAAATCCCAGGACAAGAACATAGTGCTTATATGGCTGTATTCTCTGAACACCAACAAGCCCGGAAACTATGTGAAAAAAGCCATGCGTGACTGCACCGGTGAAGAGGTTTGCCAGGAATGGCTCTACCACATCGGCGTACCGGAAGAGAAAATTGCAGGCTTGGCAAAGAATTCCTGTAATACTACTACTTGCTTTATGCCGTATATCAATGCCTTTTTCCAGCCGAGAAAGGAATCCGATCGTCCCCGCGTGGTTCCCGAAGGTGCTGTCAACTTTGCCTTTATCGGACAGTTTGCCGAAACACCGCGAGACACGATCTTTACCACAGAATATTCCATGCGGACGGGTATGGAATCAGTTTACACTCTGCTGGACATTGACCGCGGTGTACCGGAGGTCTGGGGCAGCAAGTACGATGTACGGGAACTGCTGCGCGCCTGCTATTACGCCATCGACAAAAAGCCGCTCACAGACGAAAACCTGTCCTTTGTGGAAAAGAAACTGCTCAAAATCGTTTTGAAAAAGGTAAAGGGAACAGATATTGAGATTCTGCTGAAAAACAGCGGTTTGATTGAATAACAAGTATGTTCTGCATATAAAAAACCAACAGGAGGGTTCTTAAAGCTCTCCTGTTGGTTTTTTTCGGTCTAAAGCAGAAAGGTATCCTGCTTTCTATCGTGATATCTGCTGTGCAAAAGGCGATGCTACTTATGTTATCATAACATTCACACAGGCAAGTTCTGTGCCATTATAATCACTGCTGTAAATACGCAAATCATAACTTCCAGAGATGTCATTGGGAACTGTAATTCCGGGGAATGCACCGCTTTCAAAATCTCTCAAAGAAATATAATTGACATCTACACGGTCCGCATCCTGTTCATTATGCGGCGTATCACTTGGAACAACACCGATCCAGGCACTGTTATCGTCCGAGAAATTAGCATAGTTGACATCTGCTGTAACGGTTCTTGTGTCTGGATTCCACTGTACATTTGTAATTTCTGCTTTAGGACCGTCAATATAAAATGTCACACAGGCAAGTTCTTTGCCGCCGTTGTCATTTGCATAGATGCGTAAATCATAGCTTCCGCTTAAACTGGTGTCTGAAAGTTCAAACCCTGCAAAATATCCGCTTTCAAATTGTAAAAGCGATTGATACTGCATAACGGCAGAATCCGCTGCCTTTTCATTATGCGGTGCATCACTTGGCACCACACCAATCCAGGCATCGCTTCTCTCCGGCAGATTTTCATAGGTAACATTTGCCGTGACCATTCTGCTTTCAGCATCCCAGACCAGATCTGTAATAGAGGCATGCGGGGCGGACGGCGCATCCAGAAGCATTTGCCGCATCAGGCAGAGATCCAATCCATTTATAGTATTGTCCTTATACAAATCCCCTGCTTTCCAGTTAATCAGTCTCCCCTGACAGTACAGCCACTGCTGCATCATAATAAGGTCTGCTACGGAAAAGATACCATCTGCATTGACATCGCCTTCTACATCACTTCCGACAGAGGCGTTAAAGTGCACTGTCACATTATCCATAACCGACGGATCTGTGTTGTACTCTGAAAAATTCCAGTCTTTGATCAGAGCATTCCATTCCGCTTCTGTGCCGGCAAAATAAATATCGCTTACCATAACCAAATCAGAAAACCAATAAGAATCTACCTCATACGGGGAATCCATTGTGTGAAGCTCCCCATAACCATCTTTTGCAATGGAGAGCGGAGACAGTTCTTTCAGACTTCTGGGAAGATAGAGCCGATTGAGTTTCTCATTTCCCATAATCGCAGGCGTTGTCAGACTTTCTACTCCCTCCGGAAATATTACAGAAGATAAATTGTTTCTTGAAAAAGCAGACAGTCCGTAAAGCTTTGCCTGATTCGGCAATTTTATATCCTGAAGAAAGCAATCTTTGAAAGCGCCTGCTCCGATTTCTATGACACTGTCAGGAACAGAGACACAGCGGTTTCCCATTTGTTCATCGTAAACAAATCCATTTGCAAATGCACAATTTCCAATTTTCAAAAGTGTATCCGGCAGTGCTACAGATGTCAAGGCATTGCTGGAAAATGCGTAATCTCCGATTTCTGTTATTCCGGCCGGGATTTCAAGAGAATTTATGCCGCATTCGGAGAAAGCATACGCTTCTATCTTTTTCATATTTTTTGAAAGTGTTACAGATTTGAGATTTCCATTTTTCTCAAAAGCATGTTCTCCGATATATTCCACAGAATCCGGAATTGCAATTGAAGTCAGTTTGCTAAATTGGCGTGGCTGGAAAAAACAAAAGGCATAATCGTCAATTTTCTTGAGTGATGACGGCAGATGTATGCTCGTCAGATACAAAGGACCGTAAAATGCCCGCTTTCCAATTTCCGTAATCCCATTCGGAAGTGTAACGGATTCCAGGTTTAAGCATTCTTCAAAAAGCGAATCCGGAATCACGGTTACTTTCGGCGGAATTGTCATGGATTTCAGCTGATTGTCGGATGCAAAAGCACCTTTTCCAAGGGTGGTAAGAGAATCCGGCAGGTTGATTTCTTCCAGATAGTACATACTGGAAAATGCGTATTCCCCGATGGAAGTCAGCCCCTCATGGAGTTTGATGTTGACAGTGCCGTTGTAATTTTCGTCATACCAATCACCGCCATAGCCGCAGAATGCATAATCCCCGATAGAAGTGATCTGCGATGGGATTTCAATATCCGCTCTCTGGGTTTCACGACCGCAAAAAGCAAAATCACCAATCGCAGAAATACCATTCCAATTGATAGAGTCAAAAGAGATCGCAGGCGGAACCGGTCCGACGGTTTTCCCGTCTTTGCTGTACAAAATGCCATTCATAGATTTATAACGAGGGTTGTTTTCACTGACGGTAAATGCTTTCAAGGAATCGCAGCCCTTTATCCAAGAATCCAAACCGCCATTATCTCCACTATTCTCGCTTTTTCCGTGAAAATCTGTAAAGGTTGCCGGAAAATGAATGGTTGTAAGATTTTTGCAGTCCTCAAAAGCTTCGCTGTTAATGGTAGTAATAGAATCCGGAAGAATCAGTTCTGTCATTTTGCAACCTCTAAATGCTCCTCGTGCGATAGTTACCGCATCATCATTCGCTATGATCGCAGGGATTTCCACAACACCTGTTTTGTCTTGATCAACACTTTTAATTACCGTGTAGCCATAATTGAGCTGTATGCTGTATTGGAAACCATCTACTTCTCCATCCAGCCACATTTCCCGTGCAGCATTTGCAGGAATAAAAGGAACAGAGAAAAGCAGGAGATTTGCAGACAGCACTACGGATAAAATTTTTGCAGCAGTATGTTTCATTAGATAACCTCCTTATACATATGTACGAAAAAAGCCAAAAGCAATTAAAATACATTTATAGTATAGCACATATTTTGGAAATTGAAAAGTGCTTTTACCGGAAAGTCAATGCCAAATCGGTAATATTTAAAGAAAATTGTGAAATTGTATTTCATAAAAAGCATTTCTGTGTTATAATGGAAGTACTTACAGGAAAGGACGATGGCACATGACATTTCCGGAATTATTGAATACATACATCCGCCGATTCCACTGCACCGCCGGCGAACTGGCAGATGTCTCTGGTTTGACGCAGGCATCTCTCAGCAGATACCGAAACGGACAGCGAGTGCCGGAAACGGAGACGTTGAAAAAACTTGCTGCCGGGATTGTCCGCATTGCAAAGCAGAACGAATGCACAGATCTGGATTTCGATTTGGTTTTTGCGCAATTGGCAGAGGCAGCCGACATTGTGGAAACAGACCATGCGCAATTTTCAGGCCAGTTTTCCGCCCTTGTGGATGCAATTCCTATCAATCTGAATGAACTTGCCAAAAGCATGGGCTATGACCCGTCTTATCTTTCCAGAATCAAAAAGGGGCAGCGTATGCCGGCAGATATTACAAAATTTTCTGGGAGTTTCAGCAGCTTTCTGCTGCGGAAATACGGCGAATCCGAGAAAATGGAACAAATCTGCAAACAGATAAACTGTTCAGCTGAAAAGGAGCATTTATCTCGTGCGGATTTCACAGCGGCAGTGACCCAGTATCTTTGCAGCAGCGAACCCAAAGAGAAAGCAGCGGAAGGCATCGGGGATTATCTGAAAAAGCTGGACGAATTCGACCTGAACGAATATATGACACTGATTCGGTTTGACCAGCTGAAAGTCCCTACTGTGCCGTTTCACCTGCCTTCTTCCAAAAATTATTACGGCATTGAGCAGATGAAGCAGGGCGAACTGGACTTTTTCAAGGCAACGGCACTTTCCCGTTCTAAGGAACCGATTTTTATGAACAGCGATATGCCCATGGCAGATATGGCACAGGATATGGAATTTAACAAAAAGTGGATGTTCGGCATTGCCGCCTGTCTGAAAAAAGGGCTGCATCTGCACATGATCCACCATATTGACCGTCCCCTGGAAGAAATGATCTTAGGGCTGGAAGCGTGGATTCCCATCTATATGACCGGACAAATCTCCCCATACTACCTGAAAAATCCAGGCACCAACATCTATCATCATTTGAATTATGTTTCGGGTGTAGCAGCGCTTACGGGAGAATGTATCAACGGATACCACAAGGACGGAAAATACTATCTGACCAATGCCAGACAGGAAGTTGCCTATTACCGCACCAAAACCAATCATATTTTATCCAAAGCACTCCCCTTGATGGAGATTTACACGGGAGAATCCAAGGAAAAATTCCATCGCTTTCTTGCCGGCGAAGCCGGAAAAAATAGCGTACATTCCAATCTGTACACAACACTTCCGCTGTACACCATTTCAGAGGAACTGTTTCGGAATATCCTGGAACGAAATCATGTTGCAGCGGAGAAACAACACCTGCTCTTGCAGGAACTGCACCGAGTGAAAGATAACTTTTTGCAAATGCTCCGGTCTGGTTCTGTGGAGGACAGAATTCCTGTTCTTTCCCGGGAGGAATATGCAAAGATGCCGCTGACGCTTTCTTTATCTGAAACGTTTTACGAGCATGAGATTTTCTGTACCTATGACGAGTATCTGAAGCATTGTCATCAGACTATGGCAGTTGCGGAACGCAATCCGAACTATACGGCACTGCCGCAGCATGCCCGCATTTTCAAAAACATTCAGATTCAAATCAAGCACAATGAGTGGGTTATCATTTCTAAAAATAAAAGTCCGGTGATTCATTTTGTCATTCGGCACCCGAAGATGAGACAGGCAATCGAAGATGGATTGTGGCGGGAGATGAATGAGGGGTGATTTTCAAAAGTATATCGTATTTCATGCCAAAGCAATCCCGTATGCAAAAACCACCCCAGAATTCCAAATACACAGTTTCATTTGGTATCATTCCTTTCCAACAGCCAGTTCATGATTTTCCACACCGCACCGGCAATTCCCAGAAATACCGCCAGCGGCACGGCTGCGACTGCCAGCAGCATCAGCC
>JABLTO010211001.1_pt1 | contig 11631 bp, 11 predicted proteins | sample 7160091 | NCBI WGS metagenome assembly JABLTO01 (sample SAMN14651225, study PRJNA627086) | human gut metagenome | isolation source: feces | host: Homo sapiens
AATTTACATTCCACACCGGCTCCCGCCGGCATGTGGATAACTCGCATAACTGTGGATAACCCTGTGCATTATTGAAATACCAACGCTTTTAAATGTGGAAAATCCGCATGCATTTTTGCCAGTACACCACAAATTTACAAATAGCTGTATCCGTTGAAATTCCAACGTGCGCCGGGCGCACACACATGTATCGTTTATCAGCGAACCGATTTAAGGATATTGAAATAACAATGTTTCCACCGGCTGTGGATAACTTTGTGAATAACTTTTTCCTTACAGTCATTCCTCATCAAAATCGAGCACAGGACATGCATCGAGAGACATGTCGTCCACAAAACCGTCTTTATATCTGTAGTAAGCCGCGCATGATATCATAGCGGCGTTGTCAGTGCAGAGTATCGGCTCCGGGCGGTAAAATGATATGCCGTTCTTTTGGCACGCTTCTTCCATCATTCCGCGCAGCAGACTATTAGCCGCTACTCCGCCTGCGAGAGCGAGCTTCTTTCTTTTAAATTTTTTAGCGGCAGTTACAGCTTTCATTACGATAACTTCCATGACCGCCATCTGAAAGCTTGCTGCTATATCCGCGTTGTTTATTTCTTCGCCGCGCTGCCTTACACTGTTTACGTAATTAAGCACGCCTGTTTTCAGGCCGCTGAAGCTGAAATCGTAGCTGCCCTTTTCAAGGAGCACGCGCTTGAACTCTACAGCGTGCGGGTCTCCCTGCTTTGCAAGAGCGTCTATTTTAGGGCCTCCCGGATATCCGAGGCCGAGAACGCGCGCTACTTTATCCATAGCCTCTCCTGCCGCATCGTCTCTCGTAACACCGAGAAGCTCCAGGTCATTGTAGTCCTTAACGTCTATGATGTCAGTGTTTCCGCCTGACACTACTACTGCCGTAAACGGCGGTTCAAGATCGGGAGCCGCTATATAATTTGCGGATATGTGCCCGTGAAGGTGATGCACACCGACTATCGGTATATCCTTTGAAAACGCCAGCGCCTTTGCTGCGGCAACACCTATGAGCAGCGCCCCTATAAGGCCGGGGCCATGCGTAACACCAATGAGGTCTATATCATCAAGCGTGACGCCTGCTTCATCGAGCGCCTGCTGTATAACTGTATTTACATTGTCGAGATGATGCCGTGATGCTATCTCCGGCACGACTCCGCCGTACTGTGTATGTATAGCGATCTGCGAAGAGATCACATTGGACAGCACGTGTCTTCCGTTTCCGGTAACGGAAGCAGCCGTTTCGTCACAGCTGCTCTCGATACCGAGTGTCAGAAATTCTCCGTTTTTCATAATAATCGTTTCCTTAAAGGTATCTGTGATCCTGCAATGAATATTTTCAGAACAGCGCGCGCCGGGCGCGCGGTATGCGTATCCGTTAGTAACGATATATTACATGAGCGTCTTTTCTGCAATGCCGCATCGTTCGTCCATGCGTTTGTGGCGGCAGCTGTCACACATGGTATAATTTTCCATGTCGATTATCTCTGCGCCACCGGCCGGTGAATAATGCCTGCAGCTTGCGAAAACGCCGGCTGCATCATCGTGTATATCGCCGCAGATAGTTCCGTTTACGGTCACATCGTTCTGATAATTGTAATTTCCTGCATCTGTTAACATTTCTTCCGCCTCCTTACAATGATTATCTCTGTAAGGCGGAATTTTTATACATATTTGTATTTATTATTTATCTTATTTTTTATCTCTGCGCATAAGAAGAGCATTCTCGCCTGTTTCAGCATAGTATCCGTCACGCTTGCCCTCGACATTAAAGCCGTGGCTCTTGTAAAGCGCTATGGCGCTCCTGTTTGCTTCGCGGACTTCAAGCATAAGGCTCGCTATGCCCTGCGCTTCAGAGCTTTCTATGAGCATATCCATCATATGGTCAGCTATGCCGCGCCCTCTGTAAAGCGGATGTACTGCAACGCGGTTCACCTCGCCCTCGTCAACAACGTACGCTGCGCCTGCAAATCCTATGATATCGCCCTTGCTGTTTTCTGCAGCTATGTAGCAGCTTTTTTTAGATCCGTCGAGCTCTCCTCTGAAGGACGCTTCGCTCCACGCGTGGCTGAAGCATCGTGCATCAAGTGCCGCAAAGGCGCTTACGTCAGACTCTTTTGCGCTCCTGTATGTTACAGACTCGTCTGCTGCAGGTATCTCCATACCGTTTTCTGCGGCAGGCTGCTGTTTTTTGAGGACTTTTTTCTTTCCTGTTTTTTTGCCGAGCTGGCCGGCCTCAAGCTTGCGTTCCGCTTCTGACTTTCTCATGTAGTCAGGCTTCACTTCGCTGTAACTGACTGTATCACCGCTCTGAGCCATGGCGCGCGCCATCATGAGCACGTTTTCAGCGCTCTGGTATCTTGAAGAACGCAGAGCATACTCAATATCAACACTGCACGAAGCCGCAGCCTCAGAAACGGCTGACGCGTATGAGTCGGATCCGTCTCCGTACATCCTTATGAGAGCCGCATGCTCCTTTTCCGCAGCCTTTACCGCAAGCGCCAGAAATCCGCTGACATCATAAGCTCCTGCGCTGACTATCTCTCTGTATCCTCCGTCAGCGCCGCGAGCGGCATTTTCTATAATGTACGCCGCAGCATATACCTGCTTTCTCCTCGCGTCGAGCATAGGGCATACAACGATCGGATCACCGCTCAATGCTTCTTTATGCGCGCTCTGCTCTAATGCCTCACCATCCTCCGGCGCTGACGTACGCTCCGCGTACACGAATGACTCAAGCGTCGGCACAGCCGCCATCGGCAGGCCCAGGGCCTGCGCCATCGTTCTTGCCGCAGCCATTCCTATCCTTATGCCTGTAAATGAGCCCGGACCTGTTGAGACTGCTATAAGCTCAAGCTCCTTTTTAGATATCCCCGCATCACCCAGCGCTTTTTCTATCATTGGAAACAGCGCCTGAAGATGATTCATCTCCTCGCCTGACGTTTCGCAGAATATCCTGCTGTTTTTTCCTTTTTCTGTATCCTGAACAGCGACAGACGCTGATGCGCCTGTCGTGTCAACTGCCAGTATTTTCATTATTTTCCACCTAATGTATTTTAATCTATACGATATCTATGTCATAGATACGCTCGCCTTCATTTTCTCCGTAGTAGATGTTTATAAGGCGGCTGCCGTCCGGGATCAGGTCGGCTATAAGGTCGGCCCACTCGACTATACAAACGCCGTCTCCGTTGAAATATTCATCTATACCGATCTCGAAAAGCGAATCGGGGTCACTTACGCGGTACACGTCAAAGTGATACAGCGGCAGCCGTCCCGTATGGTATTCTTTTACTATATTGAATGTAGGACTCACTATCGGTTCCGTTATGCCAAGTCCGGCGGCTATGGCCTTTGTAAGCGCCGTCTTTCCGGTACCCAGATCTCCTACAAGGCACACTATGTCGCCGGGCGACAGCTCTTCTGCAAGCTTTTTCCCGTATCTTACAGTGTCCTCTTCATTTTTCATTTTTAAGATCATAATATTTTCCTGTCACATCAACAGATCTTTGACCTGCTCCGCGCTCGGCGTGGATGATGTTTTGATTTTATTGTCTGCTTACCGCAATCATTTTTACTCAGCAGGAGCCACTGCAAGCTCATACATCGCGTCTGCATATATCTTTGCCGTCTGTATGAGTCTTTCCACGCGCACGCACTCGTTTTTCTGATGCATCGTGTCAGGGTCTCCCGGATAAAGCGCTCCGAACGCTATGGCGTTGTCCATCTCTCGCGCGTATGTGCCGCCTCCTATCACGAGCGGCTTCGTTTCATTGTCTCCTGTGCGGCGGCGGTATATTGAAAGAAGCGTCTGCACTGTCGGATCGTCAAGTGAGAAATATACAGGCTTTTCGTAAACATTCTTGACTATGCCTATATCATACTTTTCAAATACAGGTGACATCGCATCGTAAGCATCGCTGTCTGTTTTTGTTACAGGGCATCTTACATTTACTGTAAGCTTTACACGTTCGCTGTCAACATCTATCATGCCTGCATTGAGTATCAGGCTGCCTGATATATCGTCATGAAGAGCGCATCCGAGCTTTTCGCCGTTGAAGTCTTCATAAAGATGCTTCATATAAAATTCAAAGAATTCATTTACCTCGGGACAATTGAATTTTATCTCTGAAAGGAAGCTTATGAGCACTGAGACAGCATTTACGCCGCGTTCAGGATAAGCCCCGTGCGCAGAAACGCCGCGGCATGAAATTTCAAAAGACTTTCCTCGTCCCTTTGCGGTTATCTCATGACCTGTTTTTTCTGTAAACTCGTCTGCAGCTTTCTTTACTGCATCGTATCCTTTATCGCATGATATGACTGCCGCCGCGCTGTCAGGAACCATATTTGCAGCTGTTCCGCCTGTAAGTTTTTTGAGACTTATGCCTTTTTTATCTGATCTTGACAGACGTTTTACCATGTCAAATATCATTATCCCCTTTTCGCCGTGGACGAGCGGGAAATCTGAATCGGGAACTATGGCAAAATCAGGCATTTTAACCTTTTCTTTGTATTTTTCCATACCAGAGCTGCCTGTTTCCTCATCAAGCCCGATTATAATACGTATTTTCCTGCGAGGCTCGCAGCCGCAGTCTTTAAGGGCTTTCATCGCGTAAAACGCTGACATGGTAGGACCTTTATCGTCGAGCGTACCGCGGCCGTACATCACGCCGTCTGCGACATCGCCGCTGAATGGATCGCGCTCCCAACCGTTTCCCTCAGGCACTACGTCCAGATGGCAGAGCACTCCCATAACGCCGTCAGACTCTGACGCGCCATAGTCCATATGTCCGCCGTATCCGTCTATATCAACGCATTCAAAGCCTTCTCTTTTTCCGAGGTCGAGCATGTATCTGAACGCTTCATCGACGCCCCTTCCAAAAGGTGCGCCGTCTGACGGCTGATCCTTTACGCTCCTTATTTTAATAAGGCCCGAAAGATCGTTTAAAAGCTCGTCTCTAAGCTCGTCCAGCTTTCTGATGTAATCCGGCTGTCCGCCTTCTATATTTTCTGACGCTTCTGTCTGCGCGCCGGGCGCGCACTCATTATGCTGCTTCTGCATCGTCTTCATTTTCTTCATCCCCCGATGTTCCTTCTGCCTGTATAGTCACTCCTGAAAGCCATTTTTCACCGATCAGATCCTTTACATCGCTCAGGGCCTGCTTTGCTCTTGAAAGGTGTCCTGACTTCAGCAGCGTCTCATTTGAATCAAGGTCGCCGTCGAGCGGTATGATCCTGTAATCCGATGAGCCGTTATATCTGTCTACCCATGTCGGCAGAACTCTTATAGTTTCTGAAAGGATCTTATCTGTGCCCTTCATATACTCTACATCTACATAAGCTATCATGCCCTGCTCTGTATATTTTCTATTCGCGATAGACGGCAGAGTTTCTGTACGCTGATTCGATATGAAATTACCCATACTGTAAAAAACAGGGACGTTCTTTCCTGACTCTGACGTGACAACGTCTACCTTCTGAAGTACGTGCGGATGAGATGCGAATATGATATCCGCGCCCATATCGGCAGCGCGCTGCGCCATTTCGAGCTGATGGCTGTCAGGCTCGCGCTGGTACTCGTTGCCCCAGTGGAAATAACAGATCACTATGTCGGCGCCTGCGCCGCGGGCATCGTCTATGTCTTCCTGTATCTTGTCGTAGTCAGTAGTTTCAAGCTCATTGTAGTTAAATGAATTTATAAGCTTCTGCGAATCCTCGCCGATCCTCGTTCCGTTTATGGTAACGCCGCTGTCGCCAGCGCCGGTAGTTTCGTATGTATAGGCAACTATACCGATATTTACGCCCTTTACTTCTGTCATGGCGTAAGAGTCCTCGCCGTCATATCTGCTTCCCACAGTTACGAATCCCTGTGAGCGCAGGACTTCAAGAGTCCTCTGCATGCCGTTGAAGCCTGAGTCCATCATATGGTTGTTGCTCGTTATCGCGACATCGAAGCCTGCATTGCGCACTGCTGCTGCAAGCTCATCCGGTGCGTTGAATGTCGGATATCCTCTCGGCGTCGTTCCCTGGAATGTGGTTTCCATATTGCACAGCGCCAGGTCCGCCGCTGATATGTACTTCGTAACGTATTCGTAATTATCGTTGAAATCGTATGTTCCTGTTGACGCGTCATACGCTGATTTTATATTTACAGAATGCGCCATTATGTCGCCGACGCAAAGTATGCTCAGGTCTACAGCTTCCTCCTTCTGCGTTCCGTTTCCCTTGCCGGAGCCTGTATCAGCGGAGCTGTCGGAGCCGCTGTCACCGCACGCGGTAAATGTCATCGCTGCAGCTGCTGTAATCATTAATGCGAGTATTGCTGTAGTTATTTTTTTGTATCTGAACTTCATAAAATGTTTTCTCTCCCCCTGTAAACACAAAAAGGCGGCCTCGCGGCCGCCCATGCCTTTATACCGCTTCGATACCGGCAACTTCAGGAACTGCTTCTCTTACTATTCTTTCAACGATGCTCTGAAGAGTGAGCTGAGCGCCAGGGCAGCCGTGGCATGCGCCCTGGAGGCGTACTCTTACGATGTTGTCAGGTGTAAGTTCTACGAATTCGATATCTCCGCCGTCTCTCTGAAGGAAAGGCTTGATCTCTTCGATGCTCTTTAAAATAAGTTCTTCCATTTTATTTTCTCCTTTATTTTATGTTAGTTTATTAATTTATACTTTCTTCGATCATGAACCATCAACTATAGCATAACGATGATGCGCACCTGAAAAGGCTGTATCCTGTCCAAAATCATACTGATTGTAAACCAAATGTATACACTGCGTCAATAAGAGATTTAAAGTTTAGCAGAGCACTGACAAGCTCGCTTGATCAGTGCGGCGCGTAGCTTGCAACGGCGCCAGCGGAGCTTCTGCTCCGCCCGGATTTCGGTGGAAAATCGTTAACCGCCACCGAAATCCGGAAATGGAAACCGCAGCTTATAGAGGCGGTGGACATCTGGCGCTACGTTATACATTATACATGATTAATACCACAAATAATGTAATGTAATCATTTTGCGGATGCGATGCTGAATGATTTTTATGCTGCGCTGTGCGCCTGTACGGCCGCCGGGCGGCCGCAGTGATGCAGGACCTTATTTACTGATTAAATCTATAACGCAGCTCTGTAAGCCTTTACGCGCTCGACTGTGCGCTCCTCGCCGAGGATCTGCTGGATCTCCCATACGTCAGGAGACTGTGAGCGTCCTGTTATCGCAAGTCTGATGACAGTGCTTACATCGCCTACGTGGCCCTTGTACTGGTCAGGATTTTTCTTGAAATCCTTTGGCTTTGCTGCAAAGCCAAGCTCTGTGCCGAGCGTTCTGATCTTGTCGAACCATGCGCTCTGATCGTCACTGTGGTCGTATGTCGCAAGATATGCGTCGAGTATGGCTACTGCGTCTTCCTTTGTAACGTTTGCAGGAAGCTCGCCCTCTATGATGAAATATTCGTCAAAGAAATATTTGATAAAATCAAATATCTGTGACGCATACTCAAGATCCTTACGAGGCTTATTTCCGCTTCTGCCTACATCTAGGATCTTTTCGATGTAATCTTCGTGACCCTCGAAGAGCGGCAGGATCTCAGGTCTGAACTCGCGCGCCCAGTCCTTCATAAAAGTACAGAGCTCTGATGCAGGGATCTTTACGAGAACGTCCTTGCACACGTCACTGAGCTTCTGCAGGTCGAAAAGCGCGCCTGAGTTGCTCATCTTTTCGGCAGTAAACCTGAACTCGTCTATCGGAGCGTCAGGGTTTGCGATGCGCCATTCCTCGAAGTTTGAGTTGAGGATCGTTATGAGATATTCTCTCACAGCGGCAGGATGATATCCGTCTTTTCTGTAGTAGTCAAGTGACAGCTCAGGATCCTTTCTCTTTGAGAGCTTGCGCTTGCTGCCCTCGTCGTCGATCTTCATGAGATGCGCTGTGTGGCAGTACTTAGGAAGCTCAAATCCGAGAGTGTTGAACAGCTCTACGTGTACAGGCAGTGATGACAGCCATTCTTCACCTCTTACTACGTGAGTAGTTCGCATAAAGTGGTCGTCCACAGCGTGAGCGAAATGGTATGTCGGGATGCCTGTTGCCTTTAATATAACGACATCCATATTGTTTGCCGGCATAGTGATCTCGCCTCTTATAACGTCGTTTACGGTTATAGTCGGCATGTCCTCAGGTGCGACGTCAGTCGGGCCGTTTGATCTGAGTCGTATTACGTAAGGCTTTCCTGACTTTATGTTTTCTTCTATCTGCTCATAGGTAAGCTCGCGGCTCTTCGCCCATTTGCCATAAATTCCGGGATTTTCCTTGAGTTTTTCCTGCTCTGCCCGTATCTCTGAGAGCTCTTCTTCTGTCATAAAGCAAGGGTAAGCTCTGCCTTCCTGAACGAGCTTCTTTACGAATGTCTGGTATATCTCAGCTCTCTGGCTCTGATGATAAGGACCGTAAGCGCCGATATCGCCGTCGATAGACGCGCCTTCGTCAAACTTTATGCCGAAATAATCGAGCACGTTTATGATAGTCTCGACAGCGCCCTCAACATATCTCTTATCGTCTGTGTCTTCTATTCTGAGGAAGAAAACGCCGTTGCTCTGGTGCGCGAGGCGCTCGTCAGCGAATGCGCTGTAAAGATTTCCCAGGTGAATAAAACCTGTAGGGCTTGGCGCCATTCTTGTTACCATAGCGCCTTCAGGCAGATCTCTCGGCGGGAACATCCTTTCGATATCCTCAGGAGTTTTTGTTATCTGCGGAAACAGGAGTTCCGCAAGCTTCATGTTATCCAATTTCTCAAGCCTCCATATTTAAAACATTATTTATCTGTAATATCTATATAACAGGCCGCTCATGCAGTAATTAATGCGCAGCCTGTCTGCAGAAGTCACCTTCTGTATATTTTCATTATCTCGTCTGTATAGTTTCCGTCCTCGCCGTATACAGCCAGCGGTCCTTCGAGCTTAAGCTCGCGTCCTGCGTTTTTCCTGCATGTGATAAGCATGAGATTAGGCTTTTCGCCCTTTCTCGGACTTATGAAACGCAGTGATTTCGGTTCGAGACGGTTTGCGCGGCATGCGCATGCTATATCTATGATGCGCGCCGGCCTGTGTATCATGTAAAGAGCCCCACGGTCAGCCAGCAGGTATGCTGCGCATTTTATAAAGTCATCAAGCGATGCCGTCGTCTCGTGGCGTGCTGCAGTCAGCGCGTTTGCATCGTTTATAATGCCTGCGCCCTGCGCAGTGTACGGCGGATTGCATGTGACAGCGTCGCAGCAGGCCTGCGGCAGATGCTTCGCTATGTCAAGTATATCTGAGTTTATTATCTCTATACGGTCTTCATATCCGTTCATCAGCGCGTTGCGCGCTGCAAGGGATGCCGGTCTTTCCTGCATTTCAACGCCTTTTATGTCCGCTGCATCTGTCAGGCCCGCCAGGATCACCGGGATCACGCCGTTATTTGTTCCGAGGTCGATGTATGTTTTATGGCGTCCGGCGGCTGCCGCGTCGGCAAGCAGCACAGCGTCTATGCCGTAGCAGAAATGTTCTGTATCCTGCACCAGCTTAAGCCCGCCGAAGCCTATCTCATCAAGGCGTTCAGCCATATCAGCATCCGCCCCTTCCTAATCCTGAAGCAGGCTCTTCATATCGTCTGAGAGCATAGCGATATCATCATCGTCATCCTTCTGCTTTTTCTTTTTTCCTTTGTCAAGACGCTTGACTTCCTTCTTTTTGTAAACTGAGATATCAGCGTCAAGGCGCTCCTCTCCGGGAGGAGTATTTTTGTCAGGCGGAAGTATGAGGCGCACTTTTACCTGCTCACGCAGAACGTTGTTTTCTACAACTATGCCTACTCCGTCAGGTGTCTTTACACGCTCTCCGGCCTCAGGGAGGCCGCGTTTGAGCTCTATATAAGCTTCGTTTTCGTATTTGAGGCAGCACATGAGCCTGCCGCATATGCCTGATATCTTAGCAGGGTTGAGCGACAGTCCCTGAACCTTTGCCATTTTTATGGATACCGGGTCAAAATCAGGCAGCCATGTGTGGCAGCACAGACCTTTTCCGCAGTTTCCTATGCCTCCGAGCATCTTTGCTTCGTCTCTGACGCCTATCTGTCTGAGTTCTATGCGCATCTTGAAAACGCTTGCAAGGTCCTTTACCAGCTCGCGGAAGTCTACTCTGCCGTCGGCTGTAAAGTAAAATATTACTTTTGAATTATCAAATGTAAATTCAACGTCTATGAGCTTCATGTCGAGTCCGCGCGCATTTATCTTCTGCTGGCATGTATCAAGCGTGCCCTTTTTTCTTTTCATGTTCTGCTCGTGGCGCGCGCGGTCCTTGTCGTCCGCTATCCTCACGACTTTCTTGAGAGGCTGAACTATCGATTTTTCGCTGATCCCGCGTGGCGCCGTCATGACTTCGCCGAACTCGAGGCCTCGCGCAGTCTCTACGATAACGCATTCTCCCTCTGTCAGTTCCAGATCGCCCGGATCAAAGTAATATACCTTGCCCGCAGGCTTAAATCTTACTCCTGTTACTGTTATCATTAATTTTCTCCTGAATGTCAAATATCATATATTTTACAGCATGTCCGGCGCTGACATTTCGCGCCAAGTCCTTTACAGCCGTCTCCGCGCTTTCTATGGCGTATGCCAGCTGCTCTGCTGTACATCTTCTTTTGCATTTTTCTATAAGCTCTCCGCTGTCTGTATTGAGCCTCAGACGCCCTCCCGGATCGTATCCCGATATGAGCGCATCGCGGTAAAGCGTTTCAGCAATAGATAAGAACCCTGATGCAGCTTCCCTTGAAGCTGTAAATCTGCCTATGTCGTTCCATATACTGTATGCAGGCGTCCCCATTATGACGGCGGCTGCCGTCGCAAGTGCGTCACGCCTGAATTTTTCATCAGCCTCCGGGCTTCGTTCAAGACCGTCCGAAAACATTTTCAGCAGCTGGCAGCGCGACCTTATCGTCTGAACAAGCGACTCAGCGTTTTCGACTGTAAGTATGATCGTCACGCCTTCAGGCGGCTCTTCAAGAGTCTTGAGCAGTCTGTTCTGCGCCCTCAGGGTCATGCTGTCCGCGTTTGATACCAGCATAAACAGCCTGTGTCCTGTATATGATCTCTGCATCGCACGCGATATCATGCCTTCGACGGCGCGGTCCTTTACCGACTCGCCCGGTCTTCCTATGCGTATGATGTCCTCGTTGTTTCCGTCGGCTATCTTGCGGCAGGAAGCGCACGTGCCGCACGCGTCTCCGTCATGTCTTTCGCACAGAGCTGCGCTTATGAAAGCCTCTGCAAGCTTTTGTGTCTCAGACTCTTTTCCTTCTATTATATAGCCATGAAACAGCCTTCCTGACTGTATGGCGAGGCGGAGCCTTTCTATAAGCTTTTCATTTCCTTTTAACTCTGAAATAATATCTGAAAAAGACATGTTTCCCCTTTAATGCGCAAACAGAACTGATATCTTTAAATAAATATGATCCGGCTGCCGGCGTCACCGCCGGAGCATAGCTGAAATACCGCGCGCTCACGCGCGCATGGCATATCAAATAATTATAACACTGTATAAGTATTTCGTCAAAAAGAAACGGGAAGCTGTTTTTATGCGGCTTCCCGTTTCCC
>JABLTO010248327.1_pt1 | contig 11630 bp, 19 predicted proteins | sample 7160091 | NCBI WGS metagenome assembly JABLTO01 (sample SAMN14651225, study PRJNA627086) | human gut metagenome | isolation source: feces | host: Homo sapiens
GTGATTTTTTTATTGGTATAACCATTTATTTTCCACCCGCATAGCGGGTGGTTTTCTGTGCCATGCTCATGCCTGGCACAGTCTAAAGACACTAAAACGAACGGCCGCCTCCGGCGACCGTTGAGATGTTTAATGGAACCATACCCGTTTGGTTTTCTCATTGTTATCGATCCTTTTAGTAAAAAAAGTAGATAGGAGGTCAAAATGAAAGACTACTTGATTAAGTTTAATGCAGATGGCCGGAGAGGCACAACCTATGCAGATGGCGTACACTACTACGTTGAGCCGGATGGGAGTGTTACCGATGGTAGCATTAAAGTACAGGAACTGCTTGCGCAGGGATTTATCTTCGTGGATGCAACAGACTATTCTAATCTGTTGGGCAATAATGCGAATCAGCAGGAATACTGCCGGCAGGATGATGGATCCTTTGCTCCGTATGTTTCGCCGCCCCCAACAACAGAGGAAAAGGCAGAGGCTGAAAAGGCAGAGGCTGAAAAGGCTGCATTAAGAGCTGAGTATGATGCTGGAAAGGCAGAAATGCTTACGGCACTGCAGGCGGCACAGCTTTCCGGGAACACGGAGGCGGTTACCAGCATCCAACAGGATTATCAGGAGATGACAGCAGCATACAAGGAAGCCGTGGAAGGGGTGATGGGAAAATGAGCTTTTGGAAAAGGAAGAACTATTGCGAATATTGCGGTAGCGTGAAAAACAATGATGGAAGTTGCCCGAACTCCAAATGCATTGCATATAAAAGCTCTACGAAAACGGACGCTTCCAAAGAAGAGCCTATAACGAAAAACAAGAAAAGATGATATCAATGGAACTGGTTACTTTCCTACTTCCTGGAATTTCTTCCTTGCTGTCAGGAATCATTTTGTATAAATTCAGGGAGCGCAATGAAGCAGACAAGAAAGAGCGTGATGAGCAGAAAAAGAAACAGGATGCACTGGTTATGGGTGTTGTGTCCATACTTCGTGACCGCCTTATAGATGTAATGGATTACTATATCTCAGCAGGATGGGTGGCTGTGGATAAGGCCGATATGGTGACACGGATGTATCAGGCTTACCATAACTTGGGAGGAAATGATGTAGTAAGTCATACCTATAAGCGCTTTATTGGTTTGCCACATAGTAAACAAAAATCTGATCGGAGTGATGCCGATGTTTGAGTTTGAGAAAATTGATGTAGAAAATATTTTGGTAATTATAGCCTTGTCAGTAAGCCTGATAATGGCTATTTTTTATGGACTGGATAATCTGGCCATGAGCATCGTGACCGGCCTACTTGGGTATATCGGCGGCACGATCAAGAGCGGCGGGAAGGGAGGGGAAAAAGTGTGAGAGAGGTAACACTGCAAGAACTGAAGAACTTAGCAAGAACGTCATACTGGGACCTATGGAACGGTGCCCGCAGCTTAGGACGAGATGTAAAGTTGTATCTGCATTGGGCAGCCAGTAGATATAACCAGACCTTTGACGAATACCATGTCAATATTACCGGGGACGGACGGGTGTTCGTCTCGACCGACAATCTGGCCGAAGTGAAATCGGCGACGTACAGACGGAACACGGGCAGCATAGCCATTACGCTTTGCTGCGCGCTGGATGCAGTCGGACCGGATAACCTCGGACCGTGCCCACCGACGGAAGCGCAAATCAACGCAGCGGCGCAAGTCGTGTGTGTGCTGGCTGATGCGCTCGATTTAACTATCGACCTGGATCGCGTCATGACACATGCGGAAGCGGCCGATAATGCTGATGGACTGTATACGCACGATAATTATGGTCCGGACAGTACTTGTGAACGCTGGGATTTATGGGTACTGCGTGAAGGCGAAGAACCGGGCACAGGTGGAGACCAAATGCGCGGAAATGCTAACTGGTACCGCGGGCAAGGTCTTTTAAAGAATGTTTAAACCGGGGTTATTTCCCTGATTTTATATTATTTTATCAGCCGAATAGGAGGATATATCATGAATAAGAACGAAATTTTACAGACAATTGCAAGAGAAGCCGTAGCAGCAGTAAAAGAGCAAGCCGCAGCATCGCTGGCAAGCTTAAGCATTGATGAGCTGCGGCCGCTAGTGGTAGAGCAGGTCAAAGTCATCACGGATCCGCTTGAAGCAGAAATCAAGACGACAAAAAGCGTCTGGGTGCGGATTCGGAATCAGATTTACATTCGAATTATTAACAGTGCCATCGATAATGTCATTGCTACCATCCAGGCCGGCCTGACAGAACTGGCACACAAGTAAAAAAGCCAATAAAAAAGCTGGGTAACAGAGAGTAATGAACTGATCTCCTTAAATTAATTTTTGGGACTAACTTTTGGTGGTCAGTTCAGAAATCCTTGCTTGGCTATTATATTACGCGACCCGCATGATATAATAAGAAAAATACGAAGGATAAAAAGCGAATTTCGACCGAGGGAGCTCTCGGTCCACCAAAGAAAAAAAGCAGCCTTTCCGGTTGCTTTTTGCATATTAAAGACAAAATAGTAATTTTCTGTATTGACGGCATATAAGTCCTGCTTATTGCCTGTCAAAAAAAGAAGTTCGGGAAAGATGATGTAAAGAAAAATTTTTTAAGTATCTCTTTATGTTAAAATAAGGAGCAAGATGTTTTCCTTGACCGCAATTTGAAAAAAATATACTTTTCTAATTACTATTATATAAATAAAAACTATGTTATAATAACGAAATTACAGGCTACAAATAAGTCAATTATAGGGGGCGCTTGTGCGTTTCCTTTTTTCGTGCAGGAGGTATTATGTACGATACATTTAAGGAACTGGGCCTTGTTCCTGAAATCATGAAGGCTATTGAAGATATGGGATTTGAGGAGCCCACTCCTATCCAGAAGGTATCTATTCCCGCGGCGATGGAGGGGAAGGATCTGATTGGACAGGCACAGACCGGTACGGGCAAAACAGCGGCATTTGGTATTCCGATTCTGGAAAAGATTGACACGACAGAAAAAGGGCCGCAGGCTATCGTGCTTTCGCCAACGAGAGAATTGGCCATCCAGTCTGCGGAAGAGATGAATCGGCTTGCCCAGTACTTGCCGATTCATGCATTGCCTATTTATGGCGGACAGGATATCGAAAGACAATTTCGCGCGCTTCGTAAGAAGCCGAATATTATTGTGGCGACACCGGGTCGTCTTATGGACCATATGAAGAGAGGAACCATTGATCTGTCCCATGTCCAGATTCTTGTTCTTGATGAAGGCGATGAAATGGTGGATATGGGATTTATTGATGATATCCGCACTATTTTAGCGGGGATGCCTGAAGAAAGGCAGACGATGTTTTTCTCTGCTACCATGCCGGCACCGATCAGAGAACTGGCGGAATCTTTCCTTCGTGATCCTGTGCTTGTGAAGATTAAAGCGGCTACGGTTACAATTGACCTGGTGGAACAGGAATATATCGAATTGCCGGATATGCAGAAGTTCGATTGCCTTTGCCGGCTGCTGGATATGGAGAATCCTGAACTGGCCATTGTCTTTGTTCGGACGAAACGCCGTGCCGACGAGGTGACGGAGGCGTTGAAAAAGCGCGGGTATATGGCAGAAGGTCTTCATGGCGACTTGTCTCAGCAGAAACGCGATGCAGTCGTCCGCCAGTTTAAAGAAGGCACAATTGATATTCTTGTGGCTACTGACGTGGCAGCACGAGGATTGGATATCAGCGGGGTAACCCATGTATATAATTTTGATATGCCCCAGGATTCTGAAACGTATGTGCACCGTGTAGGCCGTACGGGACGGGCGGGACAGACCGGTTTGGCCATGACTTTTGTTGTTTCCAGAGAAATCGGGCAGCTTCATGATATTGAGCGCGCTATCCGACGCAAAATCAGAAGAAAGAGTGTTCCTACGCTGTCTGACGTCATTGAAGGAAATCAGCGGATTGCTATTGAGAATCTGCAGGAAGCGTCCCGGGGGACCGGACTGGAAGAATATCGTGAAAATGCGGAAGAACTTCTGAACCATGTGGATGCGGTATCTTTAGTTGCGGCGGCAATTAAACTGCTCACAAAACAGCCTGATGTGACGCCTGTAAAGATTACGGAAGAACGTCCGCAGTTTAAGAAGCGCAGAAGCTCCGGTGGCAAACGCTCTTTTGGAGGGGAAAGACGCGGCAGACGATTGCAAGGGCATTCCCGTGATAAAAATTATGAAAGTGAAAAACGGGACGGCAGGTATAACGGACATCGTTCCCGTCCGCAGGAAGGTAGAAAAAGGGAAAAGAGCAATATGCATGAGTCCAGTTTTAAACCATACTTTAAGAAAAATTGAAAAGCAATATAAAAGGAGGCGTCATAGTAAGCGCTTCCTTTTACGTTGCTCAGCCATTTGATAAAAGAGAATTTTTCAGATGGATATAGGTGTCGGTATAGTAAGGGGCTATTTGCGATTCACGGAGATCATAGCCGTAAGGACGGCGGCTGACGGCAAGCAGGGGGGGCGCCTGTATGCGCTTGGCAACGGCAAATCCTGCAAACAAATTCCACCATTTTTCCAAATCGGTGATAAAATCGTGATGTGTTTTGAAAATAGATTTGATGGATACAGGAGTTCCCAGTTTCTCCTCCAGACAATTTTCACTGTACCAGGTAAGAATCTCTTCCGGTGTTATCCGATTCCATGGTTCAATAAACGAGCGGAAGAGAAAATCATGGTATTCATAAATAAGGGGATCTCCCAATCCTTTTGTAATGTCTTGATTTTCGGAAAGCTCAGCGCTTGGCCTGACAGTAAATATTTCATCAGGAATCATGTTTTTATCGAAATATCTATTCAGAGTTCTGCCGAGTGCATATATCTGATGCTTCCAAAGGTCGGCTGTAGCGGCAAGAGCGCCGGACAGATCGCCATAGAGCGTACCGTAGCCGACGGTTAATTCGGTTTTGTTTGCGTTGCAGGTAAATATGCCGCCAAAGGCGGAAGAAAGCGTGGCGAGGATACGGGTGCTTCTGTCACGGGCTTGTATATTTTCTTTCATAAAACCGGTGAGGTGCAGTGTTTTCATGTCTGACGAAGAAGGAATTTGCAAATCGTCAATTTGAGAAACTGTTTCATTGATAAAAGAATCGATAGGGAGTTCCACAAAAGGAGCTTCCAGATTTTCGGCAAGCCGCCGCGCCAGATTTTTTGTGGTTTCCGAATTGAACCGTGTCGGCGTGTTCACTAAAAGGAGATTTTCCGCAGGAAGAACCGAGCGGTACAGTGCGGCGTTGACCGCGGAATCGATGCCGCCTGAGATGCCGATGACCACCCTGCCTGCATGAATGGCGGATAAAAATTCTTTCAACCCATAGCGGAGAGCAGGCAGCAACATATCTCCCCTAAACGGTTTCATTTCTTTTTCTGCAGTCAGTTTTTTTGCGGCGATATCAAAAGAAAAGCAAGAACGCTCCGCCTGATAAGGGACTGCTTCGGCAAGAAGTGTACCTTTCGGATCGTAGGCGGCAGTCATGCCGTCATAGGTATAGCAGTCTTTTCCATTGTTTTCCAGTCCTCTTCTATTGATGTAGAGCATAGGGCAGCCGAGGCGGGAAAGCGAGGCAGAGAAGAGACGGTGTCTTTTATCATTCTTTTCCAAGGTGAATGGCGAGGCGGACAGATTGAAAAGAATATCGATATTTTTTTCTGAAAGGATTTCCATAGGGGACAGCCGTGCGTTTTCATCCCAGCTGTCCTCGCAAAGAACAATGCCTGCGCGGAGAGTTTCCTGCCTGATGGTAAATGTAAAAGGCGCAAGCAGGGAAGATACGGATTGATTTTCTTCGGCAGCCAGCTCAGGAAGGCTTGTAAAGTGGCGTTTGTCATCAAATTGCCTGTAATCAGGGAGCAGCGTTTTAATAGTATAAGATAACCCTCTGTCATTTTTTAAGAACTGTCCATTGCAGGCGGCGAAAGCAGCATTATACTTCCTTACACGGCCATCATTATTCTTTTTTTTCGGGTCAACGGCTATATTGCCGAAGATAACAATAATGTTTTCTGCCGCATCGGCGATTTTCTGACCATACCGCTCACATTCACGAAGGAAAGCATTCTGTTCCCACAGGTCGCCGATCATGTACCCTGACAGGCAGAGTTCGGGAAAGATCAGGATGTCAGTGTTTTGCTTTCGGGCGTTTTGTATTTCTCTTTCCATCTGTTCAAAGTTGGCGCGGATATTTCCCGGAATAACGGATAACTGCACCGTAGAGATACGGATCATTGGTGTGCCTCCTCTATGTTCTATTAATTTCTATTGTACAGAAGCAATTCTTTTGTGTAAATGAGAGGGGGTGTTATATAATAGAACACGACCCAGGTTTAATTGTCTTAGTAAATACGGACTTATTATATTCGTTCGTCAAAAATTCGTCAAAAAAGAGCATGCACAGGAATGTGTATGCTCTTTTAACGCTATCCGAACAACTGCTGTATGTCGCTTCTGGCTTTTGCACGCATGTCTTCCGTATATGATATGTATGTTTTAAGTACGGTTTCGACTGAGTCCCCGAGTAGAGCAGCTACGGTTTTTATATCGGTACCAGCGGATAACAGCCTTGTCGCATATGTATGCCGCAAACAGTGTATACCATGACCGGCGTATGCCCGAACAATGTCTGAGAGGTGCCCGCTTGACTGTCTTGTAAATAATCTCTTGTCGATATTTGCACAAGAAATCTGCAAATGAAGAGCTATGTCGTCAGCAAGAGATCGCGGAATCGGGATAGTGCGATTGCTGCGGTATGTCTTACACGGCACAAAACCCGACGAAGCTCTGCTATTCGGTCGTTTAACACCCCACTGCTTATTGATAGTAATTTCTTGGTGCTCAAGATCTATACAGTCTGTTGTCAGCCCGAGCATTTCACTGACGCGGACGCCGGTTTTAGCGCAGATAGCAATCTGTAGATAATTTGCAAACTGCAATTCTTTTCTAGCTCTCACTAATAGCGCTTTTAATTCAAAATCCGTTAATACGTTCAAGCTGTCCGACGATCGGATGGTTATGCGGTGCAGGTCTTCCGCGGGATTAACTGCGATTATTTTGTAAGTTTTCTGCGCGGCGTGGAACAAGGTTTTTAAGACTGTGACAGTTTTATTTTTTGACGTATCTTTTCGTGTATTACCGTTTAACGCGCGACGCAGATCTGCGAAGGTAATATCGGTTATCTTTTTATCATAAAGCCCATTTTGAAGAGATTTAATATCCGCTCTATATGAGGTTTCAGTTGTATATGCAAGGTGTTTATCTAAGGCATATATGCCGATAAACTCACCGAGCGTTAGGTCTAACAGATCTCTGTCTGTAGTCACCCCGATCTTATCTATCAGCAGCTTTTTTGCTGTGTCTGACATCGCTTCCGCGCGCGACGAGAAACCGCCTTTACTTTTCTGCTTCCACCTGCCGTCCTGCTCATAGGAGAGGACCAGCTGCCATGCAGGCTTGCTTTTCGTGCCGCGGTTCCGAACTAAGAAATTATAACGCATTAAAAAATCAGCTCCTTTGTCCAAAAAGGGCTGATTATGCTATAATTATAGAGTAATCAGCCCGAGGTGGGTTATTACATTTTCCCGCTATCATATGGCAGTATGATAGCGGGATTTTTTATGTTATGGTGAAATTATCCACTTTCATGAACCCCAATTCATTTTAAAAATTTTAAACCCTTTAATTTAATATCTGCTATTGATTTGTCATACACGATGAACATAGACTGCGAAACATCTTCCAATTTTCCGTTGTTTACATCTTCTGAAATTTTATATTTATATTCTCCAGAGTGGACATCTATAATCGTTAATACGGTTTGCCCTTTAAATTTCATTGTTGTATGAAATAATCTGGGGGCATTTATTTTATCAATATAAAATTGGCTATATACGACGTAGTCGGCATTCAGGAGTTTTCCGATATTAATTAAATCTGTTGTACTGAACGAAATATCAATCTTATTATCTAAAATATAATCATTAGCGATCTGCGCTGTTTTTTCTTCCGGTATCATGGAGCCTTGCATAGCATTCACAATCATCTGCTGCTTTGATTTTAGTTTATTCAATTCATTTTTATCTTTTGTAGATTGTCTTGCACCGGACATTAAAACCGCGACATTGGGAGCCGATGCATAAGCGGTATTAAATGTAAATAAAGACATGATAGTAATTAATAGTGTAATCAACAATTCTACTTTTTTCATAATTTATCTCCATTTATAAATGACGTACTCCGTAAGAAATGGACTTAAGATAAACCAATTGATATGGAATACCGAACGTACGCGCCAGATTATAAATATCTATTTCCGGATGACCGGCTATCAATTCATCAGGGAACAGCAACTCTACGGCAAACTGATTCGCTTCTTTTTCAATCTTGCAGTTAGCAATAAAAGAATTTCGATTAAAAGCATGGGTGCCGGCGTGTGGATGAAGTAGTGCATGTCCGAGTTCATGAGCACAGATGAACGGCTGAAGAAACGGATCGGCATGATCATTTATCCGTATTGTTTTGATGCGAAACAGATTGCTGAAATATCCTAAATTTTTTCCGAGCTCTTCGTATAAAATATAGATGTTATTTTCTGCAGCAATACGGAACGGATTTCTTGTATTGTGACGATCCACTATACCATTTACGAGTTTCTTTATGTCCATGATGTAATCCTTTATTTACGGTGTTTTTTCGGAGTGAACTTTTCTTTAGCTTTTAATTTTGCAAAACGGAGAGCATTTTCAAGAGATGCTTTCATGTATTCCCGTGTTTCCGGATCCATCGGTTCCCCGCCGTTATACATAGCAATAGCATCCTGACTGTCCATATCATTTAAAATATCGGACAGTCTTTTTTGAATATCTTTTTCGTCATTTTTGGTAAGGGAAAGATGAAAAGACGTGAGAGCAGACTTATCCTCATCGGTTAACCCCATCATATAAGATGGTGTAACTTGAAATAACTTAGCCAATTTTGAAATCAATGATCGTTTAGGATTAACAAGCAAGCCGTGCTCATATTTGTATATAGCTGCTTTTTGCAACCCTACATATTCTGCAACTTCCTGCTGCGTTAGCTTATTCTTTTTTCTTAAAGTATAAAGGATATCTTTAAATTCCATGTGCGTCACCGCCCTTTTCGTATCTTGATTATACCATATATTTTTTTTAAAACAAGAAAAAATATCTTGACAAGATACAGAAACGGATATACAATCAAGGTATCCTAAGGAGATACTCAAAGAAAGCGGGGTGAAAAAATGAATAAACTATTGATGAGGGCCGAAATGATGAAATACGGAGATAGTCAAAAAGATTTAGCGATTGCCTTAGGGATAAGCCTATCCCGATTAAATCTAAAAATCAACGGTGGGGCAGATTTTCGACAGGCAGAAATACTTTTCATAAAAGATAGGTATAAATTAAAGCCTGAAGAAATAGACGCTATTTTTTTTGACGAAATAGTATCCTAAAAAGATACTAATGGTTTTCCAGAAAGTGAGGTGAAGAAGAAAATGAAGATCGAATGCACTGTTGAAGAGTTTAAGAAACTCACAGAAAAAGAGCCCCGCGGCAACGGAGCTCCATCTTTAAAACTTGGCGATAGTGAAATTACCTTGTTTAAAGGCCATATACTTGTGTGTTCTAATCGACTTATCGTTTTCGACCAAAACGACAATCCCCGCATAGTATTGGCTACTCAACAAAAATGACGATTATGCCGTCAATGGGGCTGAATCTGTAATCTGTCTTAATAAAAGTATTGCGGTCATCAATAATCGTTTCAGCTATGATTTTACCTTTATACAAATATTGATAATGCACGCACCCCTGTTTTTCGGCGTGTATCTCGGGCGTTATATCAGACACTTTACCGTTCAGCTTGAACCTAATTTCAATTGGATTCATATTAGTTCACCTCCTCTCTGCGTCAATTATAGAGGAGTACACGGCACAAATCAAAAGAAAGAGGTGATCAAAATGGAAATCGCGCTGCTATCAAAAGAAGAAGCACGACGGCTGCTCAAAATTTCCCGGTCGACGTTTTGGCGGCTGGAAAAGAAAAGTATCATCCGGCCGGTACAATCGCTTCTGCCGACGAGGCGATACAGACTCGCCGACATTGAAAAACTGGTAATGCGATAAGGAGGATTCAACATGATTGACAAAGCAATGAATGCATTGTACATATTGATTTTTATATCAATGATTATATCGGTTATTGAGGCTCTATCATGCTTAAATTTCTAACGGCTTTTACAGCAATCGTCCTTTTAGCCGGCTACGCAGTACAGCCGCCGGAAAAGACGGTGCCATACAAAGTGACACTCCGAAGCGGAGAAAGCGTCTGGAATGCCTGCGCGAAAATCGCAAGCAGCAAAGACGATGTGCGGGAAGTGGTCTACAACACGATGAAAGAAAATCACATCAGCAACCCGGGCAATGTTCAGCCGGGGACGGAAATCGTTATCAGAGTAAAGGAGATGAAGTAAAAATGGCATGTAGAGGAGACGTCGATACTGAAGATTTAGAACAGATAGTCTCTATCGCACGCAGTGGAGAAAATATACTCTGTGGATATTTTAAAGATTTCGAAAGCTGCCTGTCTGTTGAACAGAAAGAAAAAGTGATAGCTGCTACGGATTTCTTTGAAATGCTATCGAATCACTTAGAAACACTAACAGCAGCTGTCGAGGCTATGAATCACAGAGAGGAGATGTATGAATGCGAAGAAGACTATTAACTATTTTATTCACATTGTTAGCACCGCTTGCGGCACAAGCAGAATGGCTCATCGCAGAGTGTAGCGCTTATACGCCTTACGACTGCGGAACGATCACCGCAACTGGCGAAACTGTCCATGTTGGCGGGGTAGCTTGTAACTTCCTGCCGTTCGGTACAGTCGTCGTTATTGACGGCGTGGAGTACATCGTAAATGACCGCTGCGGGATAGAGAACTGTATTGATATTTTCATGGAAAGCTACGAAGACGCTATTCAATTCGGTAGACGGTACAAGAAGGTATATATCAAAAGATGAATTACAAGAAGATTTATTCACAGGCGATCAAAACACTCTTAAAAGGACAGCCGCTGCCTATGCATATCGGCGAGGATGGCAGGAAAGACGGTTTGTTCATCGACAATGCTTGCTTATGTTTTCTGCCGAAGGACAAAAACATATTTGCTCTAAGAACATGGGTGCGCTTAGACAGTGTAGGTTATCTGCTTCCAAAAGGCGAGCTCAGCACCGTGTTCCCAACCGATACGATCATAAACAAAAAAACTAAAGCCGTTCTGCTAAAAACGGCGACCGGAGAGAACTATGCGCATTTTATCTGCGATACGTTTCTCGGATATTTTGACCGTGATGCAGAGGTCAAAGTAAATCCGAAGATAGAAACTTCTCCTTTTTACATTTACGAAAATGGGGAACTTGCAGGGATAATAGCTCCGATACGGCAGAAAAGCTGAAAGGCGGTGATGCAAATTGATTGTCGGCACAAGTAAAAAGCCGTCCGGCTGCTGGAACAGTCGAACGGCAAAAACAAACACTTACTAATTTATTATAGCACAAATGAAGGAGACAAAGAAATGATTAGAATCGAAATTGACGCAGAGA